>ERZ837487.987-NODE-987-length-37343-cov-4.247935_pt1 | contig 37343 bp, 31 predicted proteins | sample MGYA00519911_ERZ837487 | MGnify/ENA primary metagenome ERZ837487 (study PRJEB31850, sample SAMEA3708818) | human gut metagenome | biome: human gut; feature: human-associated habitat; material: faeces | place: China | collected 2014 ... | reverse complement strand
GCCCGGCAGAGGGCCGCCTGGTGCAGCCCGTCATAGTCCGCGCCGGGGCGCAGGTTCGCAAAGCCCTCCCGGATGGCGGAATCCTCCATCGAGGAAATCCAGAGCCGCTTCATGGGCTTCTGGCAGCCCGCCAGCTCGTAGACGGCGCGGAAGATCAGCTCCCCCTCGCGTCCGGCATCGCAGGCGTTTACCACCTCGGTCACGTCCGGGGCGTTCATCAGCTGTTTCAGGACAGCAAACTGTTTCTTTTTGTCTTTGCTCACCACCATCTGCCAATGCTCCGGTAGGATGGGCAGATCGTCATAGCGCCACTTGGCATAGTCCGGGTTATATACATCGGCATCGGCCAACCCAGCCAGATGCCCCACGCACCAGCTGACCCGCCAGCCGTTTCCTTCCAGATAGCCGTCCTTGCGGACAGTCGCGCCGATCACGGTGGCCAGACTTTGGGCAACAGACGGTTTTTCAGCAATGAATACTTTTATTGTCATTTTTATGGATCAAAGAAGGGAGCGCCGCATGGCGCTCCGGAGATGAGGTTAACGATCAAGTTCAGGGGTCTGGGATTTTCCAGCCTTCTTTTCAGGGGCTCTAAATTTTATGGATTCGATTCCCAGTTGATTTAGGCATAAGGCGATGCTTTTTGCCTTGATCACTTTGTTCTCATACTGCTTTCCGTCTTTTTCAAAATTTTCAGTTGTTAAGGAACCTCGAACATCCAGGCGCATTGATTTTTGAAGCAGTTTTGCCATATTTTCTGCTGTTGCGCCGAAATACTGAAGCTTGTAGAAATCAGGTTCTTTTCGTTCAAAAGAGCCGTCCGCCTTCTTTTCAAAGTTTGGATGATAGGTCTGGACTTCCAGAACTTTCGTTTCTTTTCCGGCATGAGGGCCTTTAGTAGGAAAAATACTGGTGCACTTGGGTTCGCCCAATACAACCAGAGATTCAGAAAAATCTTGATATTTGCTTGTCATAAGCTAACTCCTTATTTGAGGGTGGAAAAATGCCGCTTGAATTCGCCGGAAGTTGTCTGCGTTTTCTTACGACGGTATAAATTTCGAATGTCCTTTAACGGGGAAGTCTGTTTCTTTTTAGGAGAGGCAGAAGGCGCGGAAGCGGGCGGTTTATCAGTCGGAGTCTCGAAAATTGCCTCTAAAGTTTCATCTTCCTTTTCCGGCCCTTCCGTTTTTTTATCGAGGCTCGAGGAAGGTTCTTCATTTACTGAGGCCGGATCAAAAGAGGGCTGCTGCAACGAAATATCCTCCGACTCTTGCGCAGGCTCTTTTTCTTGTTCTTCAGTAGGTATATCTACCCCGTCAAACAAATCGCTGATTGTCTTGTCCAGATCTTCAGAAGTTTCACCATTGTCTGTGTTACCGTTTATTTTTTCCGGCGGTTGATTCTTAGATAGGTCTAACTTAGGAGCGTGTTGGATAGCAGAAAGATTGAACCGATTCGCAGCAATTTTGGTAAAAGAAGCTTCAACATAGTTTTGGATTTGCTCATTACTCCAATCTGAATCCGGCGTTTCGGCAAGTTCTTTTGGAATTTCCGGAAGCTCGTTGACTCCGGCAATTTTTCTTGAGTCTTCTTCTGTCAGCTCTGTGGCCAATACCTTGTTCACTCTTTCGTCTAATGACGCTGTGAAGGTTTCAACGTCCTGCACAGGTACAAAAGGAGTTTCCCAGCGTTGTCTGCACTCAAAGTTCGGGTCTTCGTAATAGCGGATTTTTTGACAAAGAATAGGTTTTGCCGAGCCTTTATTGAGTACAACGATTTCCTTTTTATCTCCGATTCCTTTTATTTCCTGAGGGAGCAGAAGAGAGCGTCTTTGATCTGATTCACTGGTTGATGTTGAACCTTTTCCTTTAGAGGTTGATTTGGACTTAACCGTTTGTGTACCCAGCATCTCACTGTACTCGTTGGCTAAAGATTGTTGAGTAGGATTGGGGGCATACATGATGAGTAGAGAGTGATTGGCCCTAATCGTTTCAGCATCGTCTTTCCCGTAGGCGCTTGCCAACTGAGTCATGCTTTGAATAATCGTCAGCAGACGCATGTTGTAACCGGCCATATACGCGATTGCCTGACTGATCATCGGGACTCTGCCGATTGAAGTCATCTCATCTAACAGAACCAAACATTGATACTTGAGTCTTTTGTCTTGTTCCGGAAGTTTCTTAGTGTTCAAATTAAGCAGCTGATCAAAAAATAAATTGACCAGTACCCGAGCCTCTTTAAGCTTGTTTGGCTCGATCTTGAGGTAAATGCTCATTTTCTTTCGACGAACGTCTCTCAGATCGAAATCGTTAGCACTCGTGGCAAGATCAACCCGAGCATTGGCAAAACCGAGAAGAGGTGTCCCGAACGTGCTGACAATGCCTGACAGAGTATTTTCTGAATTACTAAAAACTCTGTTTAATGCTTCAATACAACGGTTGGAATAGGGATGGCCGGCGTCTTGTGCATCCTTAAGTTTTTTTGTTAATGAGTCTTTTAATCCTGCTGCTGATGACTCCCTGAGAATTTGTCCCAAAGTTTTAGGAATGCCCGGCGTTTCTAATACGTAAAGACATAATCCGCGGAACAAATCTTTAGCGTTTTCGCTCCAGAATTTATCTCCGTTTGACTCAGAGTTATAAAGCGCCGTGGCAATAGCGTCGATATCTCCGACGCGATCAACTTCGTTGGAACTAATGTATTCCAATGGGTTGTACCGATGAGTTTTTCCTTCAGGATCGAAAGGAGCAAAAAGGTAAACTTCCTGACCGTGAGCCGCTCGGTATCCGGATGTAATATCGAAGTTCTCTCCCTTAATGTCCAAAATAACAAGACTGTCGCTGTAATTAAGGCAATTCGGAATAACAACGCCGACACCTTTACCGGATCTTGTCGGGGCGGCTAAAAGAACAAACTCTGTTCCGCCGTAATTAAGGTATCTTCCGTTATGTTTGCCAACCAAGATGGTTTTATCTAATCCGTCCGGCGGATTGATAAGCCCGTATTTTTGAACCTCCGTGTTGCTGGCAAAAGCCGCATCCCCATGTAAACTTCTTTTTCCGGCTTTAATTTTGATAGCAATTGCAACGGCTGCGGTAATCAGCCAAGGAGCAAGCAGACAGCCGAGGATAGCCGCCTTGATGAAACTCCTATTGCTGTCCCGATACATCATCCAGTATTGAAATATTGTCCAAGGACGGCATATTTCAAGGGGGAGGCGAAAAATCTTGAGGAATAAAAATCCTGAAATCTCAAAGAACAAAACAGCTAAGAGAAGGCAGCCGATGATTCCGACGGCAACCTTGATAATTTTTTTATTTCTAGGCTGACTCATTTGGCGGTTCCTTATGATTTGAGCCTGGCCGGCTTAAACCAAATATCCGTGATATGGCGTCCGATGCCTTTTTTATCGTTATGGATGTGGACAACCACATCTATGACGTCTTGGAGGTAACGATTGATTTGTTCTGTTGTCATCGTTTTAGCGTCTTCAGCTTGCTGTACTTTCAGAGCAAGGTACTTGAAGACATCCTCACAGCTGCCTGCATGACAACTGGTGATCGAGCCGCCGTGTCCGGAAAGACAGATGTTTAAAAAATCAAAAGTTTCGGGCCCTCGAAGTTCCGCTAATAGAATTCGATCCGGCTTCATTCGCAGACATGAACGCATCAGAGAGGCAGCCGTTACGTTTGAATTACGTTTTGCTTCGCTGGGATAAAACAGGCATACCTTGTTGTCATGATAGGGGAGCCCATGAACCAGTTCCGGAACGTCCTCGATCGTGACGATCCTTTCGTCTCTGGGAATGTCCTGCATCAACGCCTTCATGAAGGTTGTTTTTCCACTCCCGGTTTCTCCGGCTATCACGATGTTCTTTCCGTACCGGACAGCCTTTCTCAAGAATTCAACTCTTTTTTTCGCTCCTTCTTCGTATTCCTGAAGGTGTTCGTAAATTTCTAGTAGTTCTTCATCTTTCGGATTTTGTTCTTCAGCTTTTCTCATATGATTGAAAAAACCTGATCGATAAAAATCATCAACGGAAATAATTTTTAAAGAAGGTTTTCTGATCGTGAGACTGACCAGTTCGGGAGAACAAGCAGGAGGTTGTATAAATTGAGCTCGTTCGCCGTCGGGCAGTGTGACGGAAACAATAGGTTCCGTCTTGGAGAAGTTGACGTTGTCACCGGAGTATTTGGCTGCGGTGATTCCAAGCTCTATCAGCGCGTCATAAGTTAGGCTCGGAAGCGAGACTTGATTCCAAACTCCTTCTCTTTCATAGTAAAGTTGGCCCGGTCGATTAACAGCAATTTCAGTGACGCCTTCCATCTGTAAGAATTGATTGAAAGGTTTTAATTTTTGACGGATAGAAATATCTCTATCGATACTCATGATTTAATTTCTCCTTGAACGATTTATCGTTCGAGTCCTTTGGTTTTGTTTTGTTCCGGGATTTTTTGTTCGGTTGGGGTGCGGCTGGCTGGGGATTGGCGTTTAAAAAACTCCGAGTTGACCTTCAGTATTTTTCCCTGCCGTTCACTCTCAAGCATTCTTTCTTCCACAGCCTGAAGCACTTTTTCTAAAAGCTTGGGGTTTTGCATCGCCGGGTCAGCTTTCGGCAACTCTTTTCGCATTAATTCCAAAGTGTCTCGATGCTGCTTGTTAAGCGAAAAATGGATTTTTTCGTTTTTTGTCTGAGAAGCGGTTAATTCTTTTTGTTCTGCTAAGGCCTTAATGTTTGCCTTAGCGATAGTCACAAAGTCGTCAGTAGTAAGAGTTTTACTATCCTTAAAGCCATGCTCGACAAGCCAGACACTTACAGTCGAGCGCATCTGTTTGTACCAGCGCTGAAGCTTGGGCAGCGCGTTTCTTTGTTTAGAACATTCTTCAACGAGGTACGCCGCAGTCTCTTCCGCATAATTGGGATGATCTTTTGTAATCCCGGAATCTTTTAAGCGGATTTCGGCTGCCATACAGACCGGATCTCGCTGTCTGAAGCCTTCCTCTAATAGACGCGGAGCCTCTTTTACTAAAGGGGTAACTTTTTCTTTCAGCTCGGAGTCGTAAGCCATATGGATACCGACTTCGTGAAGAAGCACCGAAGAGGCTGCATCCGGTAAAAGGTTATCGGCAATAAGAAATGAGGTTTTAAGCTCAGAGGAATAAAAGCCCTGAACTCCTTTAATATCCTCCGATTTGTACCGATTTTTAGCTCTTTGAATGTCCGCGAAAATTTTGGCGGTATAATCAACCGAAGTGTAGGTTGCCTCGTGCGCTGTTGCCGGCTGGTGTTCGGTTTGGTTTCCACCAGTGTCTTGGATTGAAGAGGGTAGATGGACCGAATCTCTATTGAAGGGAAACTCAAGCGCGCCCTTTAAACCTCCTATTTTCTTTCCCCAAATATTTTCCGGATTCTTAACTGGCTTTTGTGTTAGGACGACAAATTTATTGCCGTCAAAATACGTACACACGGCCAAACCCAATTTTCTCGAGTAGAAATGGTAGGAGTCATTCTTGCCTTGACCTTCTTTGTAAATTTCGTTAGCTGAAGCTAAGACTTGCAGAACAGTTTTTAGACTTGCTTCTGTTTTATTTTCTTCCTGTGGAAACAAATTTCGCTTCGGATCTTCAATCACAGAGCCCGTAAGATGTTTAGCTCCTTTCCCGGAATGGATAAAAGGTCTATGGTGTCCAGGAAGGACAACAATTTCTCCGGAAGGAATTTCACCCGTGACAGCTGGATGGAAAACAGCAATGCAGCCGGTTGTATTGCCTTCATGAGCTAACTCGTCGGGGACAATAAATCCGGTCTTTGTGTTTTTCTGAGAATTTTTAAGTTCTTGCGGCAGAGGTGACAGAAGAACATCATTGATACCTGAAACAATTTTGAGACGACCATTGTCAATTAAGGCGTCGATGGTAGTTTTGCCGAATTTTTTATCCAAGGCTTCTCTAATTTCAGAAATCTTGGCACCGCTTTTGCCCTCTCTGGTTTTCGAGAAAAGAGCAACTCCTTTTTCAGTTTCTTTGCTTTTAATCTCTTCAAAGAGGGCTTTAAATTTCTCGGAAACCCTCCGGACGTCCACGCCGTCCAAATAAGGGTAGTAGGATTCTTTATCTAACGTCTTCTCGACAAATGCTCCGTTTGTTAAGAAGTCATTGGTAATGCCTAACTCTTGACTGCGCACCTCTACGAAAGCCTCAAAGCTTCTGGCCGCTTCTTCTGTTTTACTATTCCAGTACGCTTTTTTCTTCAGCATTCTTCGGTGCATCGCAGTTGAACGAATGGTGTCAATCGTTTCTGCCCATGCGTGATGCAGCTCCGGCCGGATCTTATCTGCTGCGCCTCGTTCCGTCTGAAGGAGATCTTCCTTGGTGAGAGTTACCTTGTAGACAAGTTCTCTGCCTCTATCCGAGATGTCAAGATTAATATCGGCCTGATCCAGTTCTCCGGCAACAACCCTTCGCGCTAATTCAGCAGCTTTCGGATTGGTCTTGAGTTCGTATTCCACCCGGGAGGCAGAACCCATCCATAGCGAATAAATCTTTTTACCGCCCTCATTGATTCGTTCCTGAGCCTTCGGTGTTAATTTAAAAATTACCTCTGAATCAACCTGTTCACTGAGCATTCTGATATCGAGCTTTTCCCGGTAATTCGTTCTCATCAGGTAGTGGTCGAGCGCATGAAACCACTCGTGAGCCAGACAAGAGTAGCCTTTGGTTTTGGTGAGATTGATTAGGCGATTAGCCGGTTCGTAATGGGCTGAAGCGCTGCCGTGTCCTCTGGAGCCGAAGCACAATCCCAATTCGCCGTCTAGGGCTACGGCCTTTGGAGGAATGGCCAATATCTTTGAGAGATCCATGAGGGAGTCGTAGGCATTATTGAGCATCCATTGCCGTTCACGCCCGTTTTTGCCTTGTTTTACCCAATTACCGAACTCCACGCCTCTGAAGCCGAAGGTATTCATAAACATTTCCGGCGTAGCGTCTTTTCCTTCTCGATAGTCCGGGCCAACACGATCTCGAATCGGAGAACCGCTTCTCCAATCTTTTTCTGTTTTAGAAAATTCCGTCCGGAATTCTCGGTACTTATTTTCCAGTTCCGTTCTGTGGGTATTCACATAGTTCCAAAATGCTTCATCAGATTCAAAAGCAATCTTGTCTGTGAGCTGGAACTCGATTGTTCCGGATTTTCCATATACTTCATAAGCATGGCTGTTACGTACGCCGCGGCCGTACAGTTTTATGGATAGGGCAGGCTTGGGCTTGGACTCCTGTTCTTTTTCGGGTTGACTTGCAGTCTCAAGCAGTTTTCCGAAGGTTGTTTTGAGCTGCTTTTCAATATTAGCTTCGAACTCTTTTTCGCTGTTTCCGACGGCTACCGCATAATAGGGAAAAAGCTTCCCGTCAGAGTTTTTTAAACATAATTGCTTGTTGTCCCGGCTTCCCGGAAGAATACATTGATATTGATAGGATTCAATGTCGGTATCGTCAGATAATCTAAAGTCATTCCAGCGACAAATATCTTGTGCGTCGCCGATACTATAGGCTCCGATGAAGGGCCAGTACTTCGTAGAAATATGCGCGAGAACCTTATACTTATTCCCCACTTCGTAAAAATGATCAAAGGCATCGGTCGGGGCTTCAGGAGCCAGTTCTCCGTTTATAACTTGGCGATGCAAGGCGATTGCTGCGGAGGCAGTGTGCAGATAGCGTCTGAATTTATAGGTATCTTTGGCCGGCCGTCTGCCTCTTAATGTTGATCTTACGAGCCACAGACAAGCAGCCGCTTCGGGGTTGTCTTTATGCAGCTCGAGGATGGAACTTTTAGGCCAGATCTTATCCAGCGGTTCTGAAGAGAGACGTTTTTCAAGTTCTTCCGGGGATCCCTGGATGAATTTATAAGGTTCCGTGCTCCTGTTGACTGATCTTCCCTTGCGGGTGTTATGAAGGTCTTCTCCGAAATCTTGAAGCTTGCGACTGCCGTTCCTGTTTAATTGGTAATTCAAAATATCTTCGTCTTTGATCGCAGTTGAGACAGCCGGCTTTTTATCGGTCTTAGGTTTTTCGTGTTCCGGAGGTGCAAAAAAATCAAATTCCAGTTGTTCAGCGAGTAATGAGGCCATAAATAACTCCCGTTTTGCTTATGGGTTTTTTAGCGTTCTCTTTCTTTATCAGGAGCTTTGCTTTTAATTTCTATGACTTTTCTTGCTTTTGCGTTTTTGTCATAGATTTCCACGGACAACTGTTGTCCGGCATCTTGAGCCTCTTTAAAAACAGAGGCCATCTTGTCTCGAAAAGCTTGCTGAAGACGTGGTCTGTTTTTAAATTGAGGGGCGCGCAGAAATCCGGCAGTCACGACTTTGCAGGCTTTTTTGTTTGCCTCTGTCAGTTTTGCAAAATCCGGTCCTTCTTTATCAAGTTGTTTGAGCCTTGTAAAATCTTTTTTTCCTTTGTTGAAAATAGCTTCAACAACCTTCTCCTTAGGCTTGGCGGAAATTGAGAGCTTCCCTTCCCGGTCCCAGGGTCTGTTTAATTTTTCATTGGAAAGATAGGCGGAAAATTCGGGCTGATGCAGGCTTAGTACCGGGTCGTGCTGAATCCCGTTAAGAAGGCTTTGCCACTGTTTGGTGTAATAGAGGCTTTCTGCCGGCTCAATGCTGCGGAAATCTGCTTCATAGCTGATTTCTTCTCCGTTTTTTCCAACGCGCTCCAGGCATTGTTGAAGTTTGAGTTCGCAAACCTGAGCTTCAATTTCGCTTCTGAACGGTTCAAGAAGCGTTTTTGTTGCCGAGATGATCTGTCTTGATTTATCTGCGATAAAGTTTTCAATCTCGGAATTATCGGATGTGGGCTCAAAACCTAAAGCTGTTCCGGGAAGCTTCTCCTGAGGATCAAAAATAAGCTGAGGGTTAAGTGTGACTTCTTTAGTTTCAAGAACTTTGTCCTTTTGAAAACTTCGGATTTCACCGTTGAGAGTACTAATCACCGTACCCTTGGATGATGCATACAAATCCAATGTGGCAGGAAAAAGTTTGAGTTCCAGCTTATGGGTGTTCTGAGCTTCTAATTCGATAGCAAGTTCGTCGTGTTCTGAAAAAGTCATTTTGTTGTCTCCGGGAGGGGTTTCAAACTGTATACAGAGGAGAAATCAACATCGCGCGCGACAAGAATGCCGATGCGCTCCCCTTGATTTTTGGTTAGAGTGGGAGGAATGTTGCCGCTTTGACGCATAGCCTCTTCAATGATTCTTTCCATCCCGTCTTGGCTGTTTTGGTAGTAATTCACGCCGCCGTTGTTTTCGGTGTTTTTGCTCATGCCGAAATCGAAGCCGTCTTGAATCAGAGTGAAAAGTAAGGCATTGCCGAACCTTCTCCACCAGTGGAAATCAATTTCCCCGGACAGTCCCGCTCCGCCGAGCGCATCCGTGGACGGTGAATTCAAATTGATTCGAACCCCGTTGGGTGTTTGAATTTGCGTCCAAAGAACAAAGATCCTGTTTAGGCCGTTTTCTACCGCTCCTTTGTACTCACCCACGGCCTTCGAGCCTCTTTCTAAAAGTAGCGTTTTGCCGTTTGCTGAATAAATATTCCTGGGAATGACGCAGCTCGTCATTCCGGGAACGGTTGTATCTACTTTGGTCTCCAAGATGCATTCAATAAACGTTCCTTTAGAAAGCAGAAGGTTTCGATTGGGCATCATTGAGGCTCTGACCGAGGCCGTTTCAATCGGAGTGAGCAAGTTGTCAAATTTTTCTGAAGACCGGGGAGGTTCCGAGGCTCTGAAAACAGGCTCGGTGCTATTTTCAGGAGCGGCTTGGATCGTGTTTGCCTCTCCCATCATCGGGGCGCTGTTTCTTCTTTCGGTTAACGTGGGCTCTTTGGGTTTTTCTCTATCATTTTCAGCGACTGCGGGCAGGGGTGCTGAGTAGGTCGGAAGCGCGGGCTCGTAAGCAACCGGAGGAATTGCCGGAGTGATTGGCGAGATTGCCGGTTCAGGGGCACTTTGATTTTTAATTTCTTCTTTTTTGACAGCTGCCTGATGATCAAGAACAAGGGTTTTGTTGCTTGTGTAAATGTTCCCGTTTTCTTTTGCTTTTGAGGTTTCGGTCTTTTGCTCTTTAACGTCTTGGTTCTGATATAAGTTGTAGCCTACTAAAACGCACAGAGCCAGCATTGCAGCCGCAACAAACGGTTTGCCCGGAGTTTTACTTTTTCTTCCCTCGACATGGGGAATACCTTGTTTTGCATCTTGAGCAACGGAAGTAATGGTGTCTTTATTGGTTTGCATTATTTACTCCTTATGCTTGATTTGTCTGTATAAGCCCTTGACAGAGACGGCACGTTTATCCGAGGCCCCGCCTCCCTGATAGTTTTCGTTGTAAATGCCGACAACGGCTTTGCCCGCTCTTAATCTCACTTCTTCGTAAACGCCGTGCAGAACAAGCCAGCCGTCCTCCACATGGGAGTTCAGCAAGGTTTCCTCGCCGTCCTGTACGCGGTAAGCTGCCGGGAAATCCGTTTGTTCCTTAAACTTCAGGTACGTAAAACGATTGTCATCAAATGCTTTAATTGGTGCGATGGTCTTGGAAGCAGCGGCAGATCCGAAGTTCATTGTGTATTGATAGTTGGATTTTTTGTTTTCCGGATCTTTTTCTTCCGAGTGCAATGCACTATCCGAAAGCAGGCTCTTGACTTGATTTTTTTCGGCTTCTTTCTTGGCCGCTTCAATTTCATCCAGCGGATATCTGAACGTTAAACGATAGGTGGCCTTTGCCCTGGAACCGAGACGAATGTCAAAGAGATAGCTTCTGCGATTGGTGACAACCACAAGATTGGTTCTTCCATCCGTTGCTTTCGGCTTCAAAAAGAAGTAGTTCCCTCTGCTTAGAAATTCCCAGGCAGTAGAAAAGCCGCTTCCATAACTTTGAACCTGTTCAGAAGGGGAAAAGACAATAGTGGTAATAATTCCGCTGGCAGCAGTGACAGGATAGACCTCATCGGCTCGGAAATCGGTATAAAGAACTCTTTGGTCTTCTTTGGCAGCCTGCGGTTTATCCAGAGCAAACGCATTGGATAAACAGAGAACGGAGAAGAGCGTTCCGATAATCAAAGTTTTCTTCATTTTGCGGCTCCTACTGTGAGATCGGGGTCCATTCGGTAGGAAGTCACTTTGAATCCGAAAGGATTGATGAGTCTGCTCGGCTCGTCAGCTTTGAAATTCGGGATGTATTCATAGGCAATCGTTGCTGTCCAGTTCTGGGAGGAGTCAACCGCATTGGTCTGTGTATCCACTAGCTTTTTGCCGAATCGAACAGTGGCAATGCCATTGCCGTTTGGTACAACGGTATGGACTTCAACGACAATTTTCTTGCTGTCGCCGAGCAGTTTGTCCAGGGAGTTCTTATCTGTGGAAAATTGAGCTGCGTACGGGTCAAATACGTTGGGAAGCGACAGTTCTCTGGTTTTAAGATAATCGTGCTCAAGCGTGCGGTAGTCATAGCTTTCCCGGCTGAGAACGTATTGGTTAAGCCAGTATTTGTCCATCATCTCAGAAAAAGGAATATCTTTTTCGTTAGCTATCGCTAAGACGGCAGCTTCTCCAGTGTTTTGATTGACGCGAATAACAAAGGGTTCTGTCTTTTTCAGCGGCATCATCAAGGCAATGGCTGCCGCTGTTGATATAAGGCACAGACCTAAAATTTTGCTGCACAGCCACGCTCTTTTCTCACTCTTTTCCACGAGCTCCAGTCGGCTTGTTTCCCAGTCAAGTGCTTTTTCAAAATTATCTTGTTCTTTGGTTATATTGTCCGAGGAGCTTTCTCCATTGGACACTGTCTTCTTTTTCCACATGATTCTTTCCTTTAGGGATTTGTTTTCTTTGCCGTGTTAATGGCTGCCGCTTTGAATCGATTCGTTATTCCCGCTTGTGACCGGATTGTTTTCCTCTCCAAAGACGAGATTTGTCTCAGTGCTTTTTGATTGAATCGGTGCGTTAATAGGTACCCGAGCACCGTGAGGGAGCGTTGGTGCCGGGGCGCCGCAGGCGCAAAGAAGAGAAGTGCAGCAGGCGGCAATTAAATATTTAATAAAAAGTGAATTCATTCTGAGTCCTTTTTTCCAAATGTTTTTTTGTAGGCACTGTCTTCGGCCGAAGAAGAGCCGGAGTCTTGCTTTCGGCTGAAATTGGCGGCACTTTTCATTGCACTGGCAACATATCCGGCAGCAGCCATTGCCCCGCCGGCGGCCAACCCCATTCCGGCTAAAGGCAGTACGCCGTTTTGATTAAGACCTTGACCTCCCAGCAAGGAACGTCCGGCATTCGCAATCCCGGAACTGCCAGAGCCTTTGCCTAAACCCAACAGAAGGGCTCCGGTTGTGGCGGCAGCCACGTTTCCGACTCCGTGAAGCATCTGACCGATGCCCGGCGCATCCATTCTTCCTCCTCCGGTGAGTCCGGCCGAAATCGCAGGGATGAGTTTGACTAAAGTGGCCGCAGCTAAAGAGAGCACGGCAAAATTCATCACAGGGAGAAATAGCGTGCCAAGTTTTTCAGTGACGATCGGGTTTTTCACTGCCAATTGAATGTCTTTAACAGATCCTTGAAAAGCCTGAACAAAAAGCATGATGACAGCCGTCGTAATGACGAGAGTGAAAATCGTGGTGATGACACTTCTGATCCAGCCGTCAAACCAGGACTGAGTTCTCGGAAACATCAAGGTGCATAAAAACAAGGGGCCGAAACCTAAGAAAATAATGAGAGAGACTTCATTGATCAGCAGTATTCCCAGGGCCGAAAAGGTAAAGTACACACTCAGCAACCCCAGAATGACCGTGACAATACACATGGCTAGAATTTCCGGCGCGCCCGTTAGCCAGTTAAACTTTCCAATCAGACTCCAAACCAAATTAAAAGCCTTTATGAAGGTTAGCCAAAGCTGATCAAGGGCACCCCACGCGCTTGATATTTGGAGGGCCCCGCCTCCTAAGTGAACACCCTGAGAGACGGCTTCCATCAGGCCGCTTTGGAAGTATCCGAGCGCCTTGATGACGTAGCTGGTGAAGTGGCCGGTGTTTAATGCCAGGAAGGCTATAAATCCGACTTTGAGCATCTGGACGATGATGTCGTAAATGGCGCCGTAGTTGTTCTCTCTCATCATCATGAAAGAGCGCACGATCACGAACATGACAAGTCCCACTGCTACCACACTTCCGAGATTATTGATAAGTGCAGTCGAGGTGTCAGTTGCGAAAGAAGATATGTAGCCTTTGAACTGATTTCCAAAAGCTTCAAAGTAATTTGCAGCCATTTTCTTTTCTCGAATTACTTGGTAAGTCCTTTGAGGATTTCTTCTTCAGCTAACGGCTGAAAGGCTTTCTGGTGCTTGTTTAACGCTTGTTCCTGAAGCATTTTTTCGTTCAGTGCTTTTTGAGAGGCCAGCTGCATTTGCGCTGAGAGCTGACTGGCGTCAAAGGCGACTTTTTCTGCTTGGATTCGGGCGCTAAGGTCTGCGATGGCTTTTGCATCCGTTGCCGAGTCAATCTGCTTCATCAGGTTTTCTATGTTCTGAAGTCTTTGATCGACTGCTTTTTTTCCCTCGTTCGCAAGAGCCTGATACTGAGCAAATGAGGCGCCTTCTTTTTCACAAAGGTTCCTATCTTCTCCGCTGAGATTCGCGCAGCGTTCTCCGAGTTTTAAATTTTCATAGATCGTCCTTGCCGGTGCGGTAAGTTGGCTGACTCCGCCGTTGAGGACATTGCGCATCTGAGACTCAAAGTTGCTTGGAAGAAACTGACGCAGTGTGGTGTCGTATCCGAACATTCCCAAGCCTCTGGTACCGGTGAAATTGTTCAGTGTGTTGACGGCAGTGTTGTACTGAGCTTGCAGCTGGCTGTACATCTGCTGAAGCTGAGTCAGTTGCTGCACCATCTGCGCAATAGCTGTCGGGTCAACAACCGGAATGCCCGGGGCGGCTGCATAAGCCTGGGTCGTTAGAAGCCCGGCAAACAATACTGATAGGATCTTGTTCATTTTTATTCTCCTGGTTTGCTGTTTAAATTCAGTTCGGAAAGCGGTTTTTCGCCCCAGAAATAGGGAAGCCACTTCTCCGGTTCTTCACCGGTGTGTTTGATGAGTTCTTCAACAAAATTGATGTTTTTTGTGGAGCCGGAGAAAACCTTAAGTGCCTTTGGAAATGCTTTTAAGTCTGCCCGGCAGACAACCGCCTGTTGATTTTGTTTAATCAGCATGGTTCTGGAGAGCTGAGGAAAGTTTTTCAACAGAGAAAACTCGTTGGGCGTGAGTTTGAACCCCTCGATGTACTGCTTCTCATCGGCTCCGGTATTTGGCAGAAAGATCTTGGTAATGCAGTTCTGAATGTAGTTTGAGCCTTGAGGATTGCTCAAAATATCTTCAGGAGACTGCGTGGCAAGAATGATGAGACCGTTTTGCTTACGAATGGTTTTGAGTTTGTCAAATGCGTACTTTGCTGTGTCCGGGTCTGCTAAGTATCTCCAAAACTCATCCATGAAGATCATGACTCTGCGTCCGTCAATAATCGATTCGAGACGAAAGAGCAAATAGTCCGTGACTAATGAACAGATATCCTTATTGGCTAAGAATTCAGTTCCGTCTATTCCTAAAACCGGCTTCGAATTAAAGTCGATTTTGTCTTCCGGATTATCAAAGACCCAGGCAAGATCATTGCCGTCTATCCAACGCTTTAAACGCTGGGACAAAGAGTTTTCCATCTCCGCAGCGGAACTTCCCTGAACTAGGTTCTGAGGAAGGAGGGCGAGTCTGCGGACACTTTTATCCATCGACATTACCGATTGAATAGCCTGCATCAGCCGATCTTGATCTGCCGGGGAAACCGGCAGTCCGTCTTGCTTGATCAGCTTCAGAACGAATCGGTTCAAAAACTGTAAATTCTCCGGAGTGGGATCAAGCTGAAACGGATTGAATCCGCTGGGCGCTCCTTCCTCGAAGGTAAAGTAGCGTCCGCCTAGGGCACGGATCGCAATCTCAGCGCCTCGGTCTTTGTCAAAAAAGATGCAGGAGAGCTTGGTGGTATCGGTTCGGTATTTCTGAGACAGCGTCAGCAGCATATTCATCAGCGCCGTTTTTCCGGTGCCGGCAGTTCCGATAATCATGGTGTTGCCAAGGTCGTTGTTGCCGTAAGAATCTTCCAACGGATCACAAACATGAAAGTTGAAGTAAAACGGCATCTGGCTCGGAGTCTTGAGGATGGTTACCGCCTCTCCCCATGTATTTTTGTCACGCTTTCCGCAGGGAAAATTATGCAGAGAAGCCAAATGAGAAAAATTCAGACTCGTAATCTTTGCAACCCTCGGGCGCATTTTGAACATTCCGGGTAATTGGTGCAGATACGAAGCGGAAAGCGCCAAGGTGCTCAAATAAGGTGTGGCACCTGCTTTTGTCAGAAGTTGAGCGGCATCCGCAGCATGTTTTCTGACGTTTTTCTCTTCTCCGAAAACAAGCAGGCTGTAGGAGTATTCGCCCATTGCGAACGCTCCGTTGATCAGCCCTTCGATGGCTAAAGACAGTTCTTGGATTTGAGAGCCGGATCTATCTCCGGAATTGATCAGCAGACCTTCCTGCTTGCTCAGAACCTCTACTCCTCTTTTGCGGCTCATAAAACAAAAAGTATGAGTCTCAATGAAAGGGTAGGGGCCGCAGCTGCCAAGTTCCTGCATGAGAGGATCGAGCTTGCCCGAGTTCGTTGTTTCCGGATACTCTTTAATTTCTATTGCTTGAGCGTAGGTGTCTCCTTCAGTAGTTTGCAATTGGATTGTGTCCGATCCGATAAAGACCTGGACATTGCCCAGCGTTGAATAGATGGGACCATTGGGTACAAGTACCTTCTGCCAGCGACCCGTTAGCAAAAAATTGTAGAAACTCAGTTGTTCAGAATATTGACGTCCGTCTTGCTGATACGTTTGCAAAGTGACGGGCGCATAAGGCAAGAGCGCCTGAAAGAGACTTTGATAAATCTTCTCAAATTCTTCCAGTCTGTTTTCCAGCCGAGAACGGGTTTCTTCAAGCGAAGATTTCGAAGAAAAGAACGTTGTCTTTTTGCTCTGAATGTCACGCAGAATTAGCGTGCAGTAGAGCTCAACGGCTGTAAATCCCTCTTTTTTTGTTTTCTCATTAAAAGAAATCGAAAAAAAGGAAGAAAACAAAGAATCTGTACATACCGATAGGCTGTCCGAGATGTTGCGCCTAACCCGGTGTATTTGAATGGCAAGATCCGGGCGGTCCAATGTCCGGTAGAACCCGTTCAACTGGGAGGACATTATCGTGAGATCTTCCGGGGACTGCGTTTCAAAGGGAATGCCGTTGAGTTTCATTGTGGCAATGAGGCAGCCGTCCCTTTCCATTACTACATGGTCCGTGACTAATGAAGAGAACGGAATGTACGATTCCAACTCTCGCTCTTTTTCAAAAATTTTTAATCTTTCTAAAATCACTTGTGATCCTTGATTGAAAAATCGGACGGACAGAGAATGACTTTCGGAGTTCTATTTGAAGGGCTCAGAGACAATGAGTTGCGCCAAACCAATCGATTGGGGTTGTTTTGAATCATGGTTCTAAAGTAGATTCCCCATTGATAGAGGACCTGATCATCTCTATCCGTGATCCGTTTGAAAATCCAAACCGGGATAGGAATCAACAGCATCAGCGGCGGCCAAAACAGCAGCGAAATCACCATGCCGGTTAAAACAGTGATGACGAACGTTTCGGTCGGAACGCCTAAGATGCAAGCCGGGCGGGTAGCTCCCTTAAATAAGGGAGCTGTTTCGATTTGAGTGACGGGATCGGCCATCTCAATTAAATCCCATCATTTGAACAATCCAACCGGCTGCTGCACAGATAGCTAGGCCGATTACCGGTTTCATGAGTACGTCCCAGCCAAATTTGCCGGACATATACATAATTCCGGCAATAAGAAGACCGCCGGTGCCGATCCACTTCACAGCAGCAGTAAGTTCGTCGACAATCGAGTTCCCAACTGTAGAAAGCGATTTCAGTCCGCTGGCCGCAAGTGCCGGTTCATGAGCGAGGGCCAAAGCAGCAAAGATGAAAAAAGAAAGATTGAGGATGTTTTTCATAAAAATTCTCCTAAGGTTAAAAAATGAGTCCGCTTGATTTGCCGGGGACTCCTTCGGCAATTAAAGATTGTTGGGGTTTAGATGTTTCAACTTCACGAATCGAGGGTACGGAGAGCGGCGAGAGCCCGGCATTGCTTCGGACTTTGTCTACATATCCGTGTCGGTATCCGGTCTTGAAATTGCCGCTGTAGTAGCAGCTCAACGCATCGTGAAGAGCTTTTCCATCGGATGCGGGGGACTGTTTGGCAGACTTAAAACACGCACTTAAAATCCGAGAGGCCACCTTCAGATTGGTACAGGCGTCCAGAGCTTGAGAAGCGCTAATTCCGTACTTTGAGAAATTCTTTCGATTGATTTGAGCTAATCCGACGGAATAATCCGCGCCGGAAAGCTCCAGCTCAGCAATGGTGCTCATTGCTTCGTGGTAGGCTCTTGGCTGCTTAACTTTTCCTTTTACGACCCCGATTGCGTAAGGATTAAAACCGGATTCGGTTTTAACGATGGCCCTCAGCGTATCCTCTGCGACAGACGGGGCGCAGCGTTTGGCTAACTCTCCGAAGTCATCGGCCTGACAAAAAAGCGGCAGCAGCGCAAGAAATCCGAAGATTAGTTTTTTTATATTGGTGCTACAATGTAGGCATTCTTTAAAAGGAGCTTTTATGAGTACCGCAGATTCTTTTATCCGGGTTCGACTCGACAAAGAATTGAAATCTGAAGCAAGTGAGATTCTTTCGGCTATGGGTCTTTCCATATCCGACTTGGTACGTATGACCTTGACCAAACTGGTCAATGAGCGAGACATTCCTTTTAGTACATACGTCCCTAACAAGGAGACTATTGAAGCGATGAATGAGAGGCCGGAGGAATTAAAGACATATTCTTCTTTTGCAGAACTTCTCAAAGAAGTGGACAAGGAAATTGCTGAAGAATGCGCGTCAAAATAACCTCTGCTTTTAAGAAGGACTTGAAACGAGCAAGGAAATCCGGGAAAAATATGGAGATCCTTGATACAGTTCTCGGTCAAATCCAGAATCAATGCCTTGATTCCAAATGGAAAGACCATCCTTTGGTAGGGCATTGGGTGCCGCACCATGAACTTCATCTGTCCTCTGACTGGCTCTTGATATACAGAATTGAAGGAGACGCCTTGATTTTGTCGAGACTCGGGTCTCACAGCGAACTCTTCAAGAAAGTAAAGAGGTAGAGCTATCTTCTTGTCCATTATTTTTTGCTCCTCTTATTTTTCCTTGCTTGCACGATTGACAGCTTGCGATGCTGTCTGGCCCAGTCCCGACTGAGCCAAATGCTGGAAAGCCGTAAGACTCGGCTGACGGTTCTGTACCCGTAACCACAGCTAAATAGGTTCATGGCAAGCGTGCGGTTAATTAACGTATTTCCTTGGTTTCTGCATTCCCGCTTGGCAATAAATGCGGTTTGCCAATCACGCACCGTGTGAAAATTCACCTCCAAAGACTTTGAGACTTTGTGAGGCCCGAAACCTTCGGCAAACATCGTCTCTGCCTGTTGTCTTTTTAAGACGGAACTTTTACTCATCTTTTTCCAGGCCATGGTTATCGCTCCAGTGCTTGCTGCGTTCGATTTGCTTCACGGTCAGAAACGCTTGACTGCTGCGTCATCCCTCTTTGCAGATCTAATTTCGGTGAAAGCCTCATTGCGCGGATCTGCTCTCTGGCAGCAGCCTTAATCGCCTCAACTTTTTCCGGGCTTGGGTCAGAGAAGGTTTTTCTCATTAAATTCAGTTCTTCGGTTTCTCTTCGTTTGCTCTCAATCGAATAGAACGTTTTCTGCGCATTGCAAAAATCGTTGAAGTGTTCCTGCTTTTTGTAATCCGGCTCATTTTTTCCCAGCGTTTCAATCGCTTCAAAACTTAAGCCTTCTTTTTTCAAAACTTCCGCGCATTGCGCTTTCAGAGTCTCCGGTCCCCAGGAGCAGACTTCCGGCAGCGTCCGAGGGTCGCTGCAAATGACCAAGCCTTTGTGGTTTAAGTCCCGCAGAACAATATTTCCTCTTCCGTCCGAGTCTCTAGCCGGATTGAGAATCCGGTCGCAGAAAGAAAGTTCTTTTTCGGCTTTAACTCTGCCGAACAGGTCGTCATACTCGGAAGAGTCTTTTTGTGCGTTGAAAAGTTCCCGACATGCTTCTCTGATGGGACTTCTGACGGAGGAACCATAGTTATGATCTTTTTCCATCCAAGTGTCAGCCATATCGGCCGCTTTTCCAACAGCGTCTTTAAGAGTCGCTTTTCTGACCGTATCGGCATCAAAATCAACGACCCAGCAGTGTTTGAGAGAAAAGAAATCTTTGTCGGCTGTTCTTCTCCGATAGGCAATCTCATTCCAGGTTTTATTGGCGGCTGCAACAAAAGCATTTTCATCTTGAGAGAGCTGACGATCACTGATCTTTGTTTCCAGCCAACCCTTTTTATAGGGGTCAGGAGGAATTGCCGATTCCAAAATCGCTTTCTGAGCCCGTTCTCCCATCATGGCGCTTCTGGATTGAGCAGCCAAAAGTATGTCTGCATCGTAGGGAGATAAGAAATTATCCCTATTTCGATTCTCAACAAACTGAAAACCGCAGTGATTTAATTGGCTGCACAGGTTCTTTTCTGCAACGGGATTCAAAATATTGATATTGCAGCTGTATGGAGAGAAATAGCCTTGTTTGAAAAGCGAATCCTTTAATTCACGAACTCCGCTGTCGCTTAGGAGCGTCCCTGAGAAGCTGAGTTTGGAAAACTCTTTGGCGAGGTAACTTCTGCATTCTCCGGCTTTCAAAATGAAAGCGTCCTGACGCTCGTAGTCGAACAAAATATAGCTTCGCTCGCTTATTTCCATGATCCGGTCAACCAGGCGTGAAGCATCCGCCGCCGAAGTAAAAAGAGATGCGGGGTGCTTCCGAATAAAATCCGCAAGGTTTTTGTTTTCGGCTTGTTCAGCGTCCTTGTCGAGAATCGGGAATCTGTTACCCGCATAAGACTGCATGAATGTCCGAGCTAATTTTTCTCGGAGTGCAAGTTCATTGGCGTCTTCGGGCTGTTTGGCAAAGTCCTGATGTTTTTGATAATTGACGAAATTCGTCAAGGCCCGGATGCCGTCGAGGGCCGCGTTTAAGCGCTCTTTATCATAGTTTTTCCCGCTCGGATCATAAACAGAAGAGTCTCCTAAAATCAGTTCTCTTTTTTTATTGACATACGCGCTCGGGTTGCCGAACTCCTGCTCGGGTTTGATGCCAAAACCGATGCAGATGTCAGACATCAGATCGCGGGGGGTATGGTTATAGGGAGAAAGAGGCGGCAGTCGAGAGAGGTTTTCACACTGCTCAACGTTGTAGTAGGTTGTCGGGATTTTGGTTTGGGTCTGTTTTCCCTCTGTTGTTTCTGTCCAGACAACGCTCGGTATGCCTCGGGCTCCCTTGGAGATTTTCCCTCCGAGCGCAGCAATCTGAGGCTCTGTGAGCCATCGGTTGTCGGAAAATCCGGCGCTCTTTTCTTTCATCAGCAGCTGCAAGGCGGTAATACCGGCCAGCGGTTTTCCGCTGATGGCGTCAACCGGATACTCCGGGATGGAGCCGCCCATTGACCAGGGCGTTTTTCCGGCTTCGATCAAATCGGCAAATTTGGACGATACATCCTCAGCTAATTTCTCAAAAGAAGTCTTTTCCATTTACGTCTCTCCAAGGATCACCCTTCATTGCCTTTTCGATAAAGGCGTTAAATCTCGCATCCTGGAACTGCTGATCCTCCCAGGTGTTTTTGACATACCCCCATTTTTGGGCTTCTTCAGGAGTTGAACCGTAACGGTTTAAAACCATTGCTTTGGCAGTGTCGCGGGAAAGAATGTCCGCGCATTTTTTAATATTTGGATTTTGTTGGGCTGTTGTCATATGGAATTTCTCCTAATTCGTCCAGTAAAGGACAACTTTGAAATTTTTTAAAAGGATCTCCTTTCGGTGATAATTAAATTTCCCCAAATAACCTCACTTACAAGGAGATCCTTATGAAAACGTTTGTTTTGAACAAAGAAGAACGGGAGGAGGGCAAGGAACACGATTTGAAAGAACTGAAGGAGCTCACGAACCAGAAGCCTCCAAACTTCTTGAAGTACGAAAACGAAAAGGGCAGAGTGTTCTACAAAGCATTTGCTTATTGCCCGGGATGCTTGAATATTGTCCAAGCGAAAAATGTCACTCTTCATGAAGACAATCGAAGCGACGGCCCATTTGCACTTCATTTTCTGAGCGATATTTTGCAAGAACCTTCTGTCACCCCTGCAAAACATCGTCTCAAACAGTATTTGAAATCTCCAGCCGAAAGAAGAGAGGCTTACGAGCATTGCGATTATGCAGATTCGGAGCGAAAGCCATACCTTCCGAGTGAAAGAAGAAAAGCGACGGTTACAAAAGCTGAAATCAATGTAATCAGGGCCCTGCACAATAATTTCTTTGAAATCATTGAACTGATCAATAGCCAGCTGAGTTTCAAGATTAATAAACAAATAGCCCAGAAAATGCTTGAAAATTTTCTTAGAAGCTATGCTTTCCTTCATCCTGACTGCTGTTTGAGGAACCTGCCAGGAATTTTTCTTTATGCTCAAAATACTGCGTTTGAAACAAATTACATTAGTTTTAAAGAACACGAATCCCTTCAAAAAATCATGAAAAATTTGTCTGATGTGCCTGGCATTTCTGTCCAAAACAATGTTCTTATCTACGACCGGACTTCCGGATTTACCTTGGACATCAATTTTTTCGAAAGGAAAATCACCCGAAAGGAAAAACAACCGGTTGCGCAAACCATTTTGGCGAAGTGGAACGGCTGGTTGGGGCGCACCCATAATAGGAACGTTTTTGTGAGAAATTTGTCCTTGATTTTTCCCTTTGACAAAAACCCTAAATGGAATTTCGCCCCTGTTGCAGTTAAAGAAGGCACGGGGAAAATTTTTAATTACCGCACACGAATTGAAAATGTGGCCCATGATGTGTACTTAAATAGTCAAATAAGAAAACTTCTGCCTGAGGAGGTTTACCTTTAAGGCGGGGAAGAACCTGAAAACCTCTCTCCAATAATTACCTCGGTTTGAAGTATTCACTTTGGGTTCATCAACAATTCCGCAGAGCTGTAGGCAAAAAAGTATCGTAAGCAGCTGGTAAGTCGTGAGATTGATGAGTTCTCCCTGTCGAGTCGCAATCTTGATTTCTTCCGGGGACTCACAGTTTTCGTGAGAGAGGACCCCAATTTGCGGAATCGAAACACCCTCAGATGTCAATAGCTTCTTCCGTGAAAGTTTGTTCCACCAAGCGTTGGAGATTTCCGGCAAATATGAATAGTTGTTAATTTCGTCGCCTTCTTTTATTGCTTGAAGCAAAGCAACCGCGGCAAAAATTTCAGAAAGTTCAACATCAGCGCTCGTTAACGTCCCTGAACCGACTTTTTTAAGCTTTAAGGGCTTGAGCTTGGAGTTCTCCACACCGATTTTCAGTGAATCATTTACAACGAATTCTCGATAGGTTTTATCTTGTCCTGCGGGTTTGTTCTGTTTTTTGCCAAAAATGAAGATGTCACACAGCCGGTCGGAAAATTTCGGCTCAAAGTAGGAAAAATGCTCCCACAACTCTGATTTATCGTAACCTGCTTGAAAATAGGGATCGGGTATTCGCTTATATAGAGACAGAAAGGTTATGGCTGATACGAGGTCATAAAGGCCTAAATGAAGTGTAGTGTTGGAAATAGAAGTTAGCGCAAATCGGAATGTCTCGGGATAGGAAACATCCGGTTCGTACAGAATCTCGAAATTCGGGTCGGTGATTAAATCTGCCAGTTGGATAGAACCGTTTTGAGACAGTCTCTCCCAATACGCTGTCGCTAGCGGAGAGCACTCAAAGCCTTGGCAGCTCTCAACATTCCTCAATTTTTCCCGCAATAGGAAACAGAGAAGAATTTTGGAAATACTGACCGAACACTCTTCAGAAGTGGCGCTGTTGCTCAAGACTAAGCATTTTTGTCCTTTTTCTTCAAATGTTGCGACGGGTATCCAATATTGCCGTTCCGGTGTTCTTTTAGTGGTTTTCATTTTGGGTCCTTGCGAATCCTTTCTTTGCAGGGCACTCTGGGGCGCCCCGCAAAGAGTTTTCTTTAGAAGCGGTATCTGCCTTCAAGCTTGATACCGGTATCCAGTTTCCCGGCTGAACCTTTGGTCAAACCGAACTGAAGACCAGCTGTGGCATTGCCTCTTTCAACTTGGAATCCGGCCTGTACCTTGGACGCGAAACGTCCGGCAAACTCATTGGTCATTGAGTCCATTTCACCGATAGAAACACCGGAGACCTTGGTCGTGTTCTTCAGATTTCCAATGTTGTAGGTAAGAGTCAGATCTGCTTGCGGACGGACTGTCCAGCTTCCGAAATACGCTTCGCCTTGAACTCCGACTCCAACCGGGAGTTGCAGCAAGTTCGTGGAAGTCTGGCCATAGCTAAAGGCTTTTTGACCGTTGAGCTTGGTTGTGTAGCCTTGAGTATGAGTGCGCAGCCAACGGGCACCGACATGAGGGATCACTTGGAAGTTATCCGAGACTTGCAGGTTCTTTTCAAGCTTTGTGGCGACATTGGCAACGGTATTTTTGATACGAGCGTCCGCTTTGCTGAAACCGGACCAAGAGGGCAAACCTTGAGACGCCTTGCTGATGTTCTGGCCGACATTGATAGAACTAATCCAGTTCAGATCATTGCCAAAATCTTTAGCAACATAGCCGTGCAGCATCCATTGACTGAACTTGTTCTTAGTGTCGATGTAATCACCGAGGGAATCAGCTTTACCTTTCTGGAAGGACGCGGCAAATCCGGCTCTTACAGACGGCATAGCTTCAAACTGATGATCAGCACCGAGGATCAGCCCTCCGGCGTGGGCCTTGTAGCCTCCGGTCATATTCCCGGCTCCGTCTAAAGACTTAGTCTTCAGATGTGTTCCCAGAATATCAGCCCACAAATGCAGACCTGAGTAATCCTTCAGATAACCGTTGGAGTAGCCGTAATCACGGAAGGAGAGGTGCTTTTCAATCGAATCTGTCGCATTGTCAGCTAAGTCATTCGTGATAGACAAGGCTCCGCTCGCTTGACCGATCATCACTACAGAATTCAACAACTTCGTCTTCAGATCACGCCCGGCTGTCTTATCCTTGAGGATCTGGCAGATCAGCTGTTCATCGGGGCCCCCGCTGCAGGGGCCGTTGAGGGCTTTATTCACATTGTTTGGAATGACAATGTCCGGGTACAGCGTTCTGACGTCAGCCAGCTGCGCGTTGACCCAAATGTTCTTCGGATCATTGTGCAGTGTTAGAATCCACTCCAACCCGGTGCCGGGCTGGGCTAATGCCTGAAGATTGTCTTTAGCGATCCAACCGCCGATCCAGCCGTTGTCGTCCTCATTGCCTGCGGTAATAAAGCCGCTGACAATAGAGTAGTCTCCCGGTTCTTCGAGAGCTCCGAGCACTAAAGTAGCTCCCGGTTCCACCGTTACTTTGGCTATATCGCTTGTGGTCGTAAAGATGGGAGTATCTGCTGCGACCGGAGCTTTAATAACCGTGTAGCTGCCGTCAGCAAAATACAAATCACCGTTTCCGATCTGTACATGCTCATCTTCACTTGTCCAGACTTCAGGCCCGACGGCAATACCGCCTCCGGGGCCGGTCACAACCGGTTCGGTCACGACGAGGCGAGAGGGCACATCCGGGATTCTTAAAGCTTGGACGACATCGGCAAAGTCAAGGGCATCCTCACCCAAACCCAAATCGCCGTTGTTTTTAACGTAGATATTGGTGTCAATCGGTTTGCTGTCGGTCTTAAATTCGACCTGAGCCTTGTTTTCATCGGCCAACGGCTTATCGTTGCCAATGACCAAATCTCCTCCGTTTAGGTCAGTATCTTTGGCATTCAGTTCTCCGCCCCCGATTTCAACTTTTCCATCATCGATGATCAGTTTGTCGGTATCGGTCTTCCCGGTGTTTTCAAAATCACCGCCGTCAATCTTGATTTCGTTCCAGATGGAAATACCGGAGTTCTTATGAGTACCGCCTTCACCGACCGTCTTAATATCACCTTTCTCATAGACTTTGTTGTCAGAGACACCGCCGTCTTGGATGGTCATATCGTCGTAATTGGCGATTCCGTTGTTCGTCAGATTTCCGGTGACCTCAGTATTTTCGACCTTAGTGGCATCGAGGCTGCCGTCTTTTTCGTTGGTGAAACTGCCGACAATATTGAGTTTGTTCCAAATAGATATGCCGGAATTGGAGTGAGAGCCTGCTTCTTCAATCTTGAGCCATTCTCCTTTTTCATAGCCGCTGTTAATTGAATTCCCACCGGCATGAATTGTCATGTCTTTGTACTGAGCCTGCCCGGCGTTGGTCAAAGTACCGCTGACTTCAGTATTCTCAACCTTGGATGCATCAAGCGTCCCGGTGGCAGTATTGATAAATTCTCCTGCCACGTTAAAGCTCGAACCCACATCCAAAGAACCGGAATTTTCTTGTTTACCGGTCTTTGCAACATCAATGCGGTTCCAAATTGAAACCTTGCTGTTGCTGTGAGAGCCGTTAACTGTCAGCCATTCTCCTTTCTCATAATTGGAGGTGGTGGAAGAACCGGAATCAGCAATGACCATGTCGTTGTAATTGGCCTCTCCGGTGTTGTCTAATTCACCTGCGATTTGAGAGGTTTGAATACTCGAAGCCGCTAAATTGCCCTTGTTTTCGAATCGGCCTCCGGCAGCTACTTCAAAACCTTTCTGATCGCCATCCGCATTCGTGTCCGGATCAGCTGATGTAGAAGTTGATGAGTCGCTTCCAATAACGAAGTCTTTGAAGTTCTGGATCAGGCCTGCAACAGAGACTTTCTTAAAGAAGGAGCTGCCTTCATTAACGTGCTTGCCTCCTTCTTGGACATCAATGGCTTTTCCGCTTTCCTCACCTTTATTGTGTGAAGAACCGTCTTTAGCAACTGTCAGGACTGAATAAAGTCCGGTGCCTTTATTCAAAAGTTCGTTGCTGACAATAAGGTTGGTTTTATTAGCAGAGCTGAAAATTGCTCCTTCAGCATTTTCAAACCTACCTTTGATGTCAAACGGGATATGGTCTTTATCGGCTACCTGTCCGGAGTGAGAATTTCCCAGCCAAATCTGACCTTCGTTTAGCCAGTCTCCGGTTCCGGTGTAGTTATGAGAGTGAAGGATCGATCCTTTATCAACATGGATTAAACCGTTGTTTTCAATATCCCATACCGCATATTCACCATTCTTAGCTTCAACGTTTCCGCTTTCGTGAACAAGAATGCTGCCGATCCATCCAATGGTTGGGGTGTGAGATGCGAAGCTTCCGTAAGTGAATTTGCCGGAGACTTCAACATGACCGCCGTCATTGTTGTCATTTTTAATCAGCGCCGTGTTTTCATTGAAGAGAACGCTGTCCGGCACACTATGGACATTGTTGCGCTCTTCATCGGTTCTTATATCGTCATCATCGTGATGACCGACAAGACTAAATTCTTTACCGTTCTCGATATGAACTTGGTTCGCGCCTTCAACACTGAGGAAACCAATGCCGTTATTAACGTCAATAACATTCGAGTTTTCGTGATTGTGTTCGTTAAAGCCGATGACGAGGTCTTTATTATTGCCGTCTGGATCATTGGCTGACTCGTTATAAAGTTTGGTGTGGCTCAGAACAACTCCGGTTAAAGCACCGCCGCCGGTCTGCTCGGTATCAAACTGATTAGCCAGATCCACAGTAAGCTTTCCGTCAACCTGCCCGGTAAATGCAAGATAAAGGCCATCGGAAGTATCTGAAGGAGAGCTTGGCTCATCCGGATTGATTGCTCCCGGATTCTCAGCTTCTGCTGCGAAATTTTGCATAGCTTGAACCACACCGGACATCTTTAAATAGTCATCATTAAAGACAACAAGACCGCTTCCGCCTTGGATAGCTGTTTTAACGTCCTCCTTCAAAGAGCCGACACTGGTTGCACCCAGTACGTGCGTCGGAACTCCGATTTGGCCGCTGGAATCGGTGCCGTCGATGGTGAGTAGGTCTCGTTTAACGTCGTTGAATACTTGATCAAGCTTGGTTTCCAGCGCACCGCCGGCAAGGACAACAGAATTTTCAGTGGTACCGTCAAAACTTAATTTGTCCGCTTGCAGTACACCGCCTTCAAAAACATTGACCTTAGTTTCACTCGTCAGTTCAGGGGCATAGACAACCGTCAAATGATCCTTCCATCCTCTTTTACTTTCAGCCGGATCAGTCGTGACGATAATCGGGTTTTTGCCGGAGCCGCTGATATTGATTGTATTGTTCCCCAGACCGGCAGCATTACCTTCTGAATCTTTGATCAGTGAACCATCTACGCGGCCGCCGCTGATATTCAGTGTGGCGTTTTCAAACCAGCCAGAATCGGACTGAATAGAGCCTCCGGTCTGGTTATAAACAGCACCGTTCGTCTCTGCAATAGAGGCAAAGTGGAGGGCAGAGGAGTTATCCAAAACGGAGCCGGACGCTAACTGTGCATGACCAAAGTTTGCGTCTCCTTTAACCCTTAGGTTCCCTTCAATATTCAGATCACCGCTATGTTCTGCGGCGTTTACCGTAAGTGTTGCGCCTTGGTCAACTTCCACCGATCCCGAGCCGGAAACTTTTTGGACTTCATACATACCGGCAGCAGCCAGCAGGGAAGCGTTTGTTTCCGTAAGCTGCACCTCAGCAGCTTTTCCGGAATAGGTTTCGTTTAAACCCTTGGAGCCGAACACAAGTTTGGAAAGTCCGTCAACAACGGTATTTACCGCTGTCATGACGAAGTTAGTGTTCTCCCCTTTTTCACCGACAAGTTCAAGAGTCTTGCCGTCTTTAACGCTAATAGAGGCTGCTTCGTTGATGCCTTTGAAGCCGGCCGAGTGCTTGACGCCGTTTTCGCCGATTTCGACAACTTTACCTTCGCCCTCCAAATTGTGGCTCAGGATTGTCACGCCTCTAAGAGATGCGACATTGTCATAAAGCTCATTAACTTTTTGGGTGTTTAATTTATCATCATGTGAAACGCCCGCGATTGTCCCTTGAAACTCAAGGGTTGTTTGGCTTCCAAACTTTGCTTTGAATGCCTTCACCAAATCCTCACACTGCGTAGTCGTGAGATTGACTCCGGTCACGATCACTTTTCCGCCGGTAAACGCTGCATGGTCGATCAAAGACTGAGCAACGGTCCCCGGGACGTAATGCCGGAAAAGATCGGTCAAGGCCGTTTTGGTTTCCTCCGGCAGAACCGCTTGCAGACTGACCGTTGACAACGCTGTTTGGCCCTGGGTGCCTAATGAATCAAAAACGTTGGCTGCATTATTCGTCTGAAGCGTGCCGGACGAGTTCAGACGTCCGTTCGAGGCAAATTCAAATCCGTTTTGGAAGTTCACTGCACCGCTGTTGTTGAGGGCTCCGGAAATTGCATAGTGAGCAGTTTCAGTCCAGTTTCCTTGGTTATTCAGCGTGCCTGAGCTTGTCAGGTTCCCGCGAGAGGTCATCGTCCCAGTCAGGGATAACGTGCCTGTGTTTGTCAAACTCCCGCCTAGATTGGCGTTAGCAATGGTCAAATTGCCGGAGTTTGAGGCAGTCCCATTGCTCTGATTGAAATTCGTTATGACTAAAGTTGCAGCGTTATTCAACACTCCATTGGATTTGTTCAATGTGCCAAAATCATAACTTCCGGCTGTCACATTGACCGAACCACCGACTTGAGTCAGCAAGGATCTGTTCGAGAGAACTCCACCAGCCAAGGTTAAGTTTCCTCCGACAGAAAAATTTCCTTGTTTAGCCCCAACCACTATTGAGGCATCACTATCTAACATCCCACCGGATACAAGTAAGGAATCGGATATAAAACAATTGTTGTTACTAGATTGACGGAATGTTCCGGCAACTTGTTCAATGTTTGTAAAAGTGCTGGTAACGGAACCTCCTAGAAACTGAAACATTCCTTCGTTGTGTAATGTTCCTATTGACGCAGTAGTAGTTAGATTAGCTGCTCCAAACACGTTGTCATTGTTATTTCTTATCGTCCCGTAGTTAAACAATGTTCCGCTGACAGTAAGGTTGGATTTAATCTTCCCATCGTGGCTAGTGTTTCTTGTTCCGACTTCTACTCGACCATATATGTAAGCATTTCCGTGAACAATCGTACTTCCATATACATCTTGTCCTCGGTTGTGATTATGAGCAATGGTCCAGATTCGATTCGACTCTAAAGTGAAGTTCTTATCGACTGTCACTGTAATTGATGGTATTCCAACGGAACCGGATGTATTACCCACAAAGAGTTGAACTGTGGGAGAGGAATTTCCGTATACGAGATTGCCTAAGATGTGAACATCGTTGTTCACATAATCATAGTCTCTGGGTTGAGTCGAACCATGAAGAGGCAGATCTGCAAATGATGCATCGCCGTTAAGTGTAGTTAGCGCACAAACATTAGAAGAACCAAAGAAGGCACTGAGAACTACAATGGCTAATTTTCCGCCGGTTTGACAGGCCGAAGTCATCGCTTCAGAGACGGCGACGAAGCACCCGCGAACTCTGCTCCATACTTTTTTGTAAACGTGATTCATTTTTTTTCCTCCTCGGGAAAAGGAACTGATGTTTCAATCAGCACTGTTGAGAAACAGCACTGGTGGAAGCATCCGGGAGAAAAAACTTTGCTTTGAATGCCTTTGTCAAGTCGTCACGCTGCGTGGTCGTGAGATTGACACCGGTGATAATGATTTTTCCTCCGGTAAAAGAAGCGTGATCGATTAAGCTTTGAGCAACGGTTCCGGGAACATAGTGTCTGAAGAGATCCGTTAAAGAAGTTTTGACTTCTTCTGATAGAGCAGCTTGCAGACTGACCGTTGACAAAGCTGTTTGACCCTGACGGCCTAACGAGTCAAAGATATTGGCTGCGTTATTCGTCTGAAGCGTGCCGGACGAATTCAGACGCCCGTTGGAGGCAAATTCAAATCCGTTTTGGAAGTTCACTGCACCACTGTTGTTGAGAGCGCCTGAAATTGCATAGTCTGAGGTTTCAGTCCAGTTTCCCCGGTTATTTAGCGTGCCTGAGCTTGTCAGGTTTCCGCGGGAAGTCACCGTCCCGGTCAGGGACAACGTGCCTGTGTTTGTCAAACTCCCATAAAGATTGGCATTGCCAATGGTCAAATTGCCGGAGTTTGAGGCAGTCCCATTGCTCTGGTTAAAGTTCGATACTGAAAACGTCCCTGCATTGACGAATGAGCCGTTATCCTTATTTAAAACGTTTAGAGCGAAGTTCCCAGCGTTGATCCTGAATTCATTCGCCTTTTGTCTCAAAGAGGCTTGTCCGCTCAGAGATCCACCGTTAAGGATTAGGGAGCCCCCGATAGACATCATGCTTCCTGTACCTCCGACAATGATTTCAGGGGCTGTTGTATTCAGAAGGCCTGAATGCTGGATAAATGAACCGTTAACTCGGACGGTGTTATTTGAGGGCTGTTGAAAATTTCCGTAATTTGTTACGCTGCCGTAGGTTGAGTAAGAAGTTCCGCCGTTGGCAAAAGAAACCGTTCCGTGATTGACTAATGAGCCTACTTCTACAGTAGATTTGATTCTGACTGCACGACTGTCGTCACCGAAAAAACCGGTGGTTCCGACGGTCAGCGTGTCTCGTATTTTTATGTACGTATCAATAGAGCCATCGTGATAATCAGAGATTGAGCCGTTAGTTAACGTGCCGTTAATAAATGCATTGCCGTTAACAAATAATTTACCTCTGACTTCATCACCCGATTTTCGGTTGTGGGAGACGGTAAAAGAGCTGTCCTGGTCGGTTGAGAAATTCCCGTTAACGGTTAAGGTGTTATCCGCATACCCGTAATGCCTATCCGTTACTGCAACCAAAAACCATCCATCACTATTTGGATGGTGAACAAGATTGCCGTTGACCATAACTGAATCAGCAAGTCTGGGGCCTTCATCTTGCGGGAATTGAGTGGTAGCCGTATCTCCGTTGAAAGTCGTCAAGGCCAATGCACTGGTATGGAGTGCTAACGAACCAAGTACAACAATCGCTAGTTTTCCGCCGGTTTGACTTGCAGCAGTCATGGCCTCTGACACAGCAACAAATACGCCTCGGGAGCGGTTAAATACCTTTTTGAATATTTTGTTCATAACGTGTTTTGATCAAAAAATCTGGCAGGACTTTTGCGCGACCCATCATGAACATCAGTTGGAAAGATAAAACACTCGCCGCTCTTTCCTTGCGGGGCAGGACTTAAAATTGGGGTGTCCGGGACGGTTAATGTGTCCTGCCAAGAACATTAACCAGCTTCTACTGAGAAGAAGGTCGCTGTCCCGGACATAAACTTTGCGACTACATATCTATGCAGCCTCTAATTGAGAGAGCAGCCAGTTCTGAAGGAATCCCAAATCTTCAGACTGTTTTTTATACGTCCGACCTTTTTTCTTTATCCGGGCCTCGTAAGTAAAAATTGCTTTGAGTCCTTTGAGTCCTTGGACTTTTCGTTCGGATACCACAGAAATTTCCGCGTTTTTGATTTCTTGATTGTTGATTCTCATTGTCTGTTCTCCTAGTCGGGTGTTTTACCAGAGGATTACTGCCTGGCACAGAAAGCTCATTGCAGTTCCTCAGATCCCTTACCAATGCACGCGAGTCCAATTTTTGCCGTTGATGAAAACGTCAATCGCTCGTCTGGACTGGTATTGCTGCCAAACAACTTCCTCGTAAACTTTCACCGGCCGGTAACAAGTTGTGCTGTATGAACTGTCTCCGGAACTGTCATAGCAGCTGTAAGCTTCATAGGCCGTGCCTTGGTATCCTCTTACGCACGCCTTAGTCCCACCCCAATGACCAGCTGAGTCTTCGGTGGCCTTGAACCAATGCTCTCCGCCCCAGTTGTAGTCAGCGTTGTTTTTCCTCAGCAGTTTGTTTTGACGCCGGTCGGTCTTGAACTGATTGCTGTCGTTAATGTTGCCTTCGACAATCCATCCCTGGGGAGCGTCTTCCATGCCTTGCAAAGAGCAAGGATCAAATCCGTCTGAAAGCTGCTTCGCATAGTTGCCGTCTCCGGCCATCGGACAGCTCGGGAATTTACAAGGATGACGCCACGACAAACAATCAAACAATTTGTCAATTGGAGGCTTGCACTCAGAAACAGCGCGTGGGCCGTTTGGATTTGCCAAACAGAGAAGAACTTCACATCCCCAGCGATCATTGCCGGACATAATTTCCAGCTTCGGCATCCCGGGGATTTTGGAGTAATCGGTATCCTCAGCCAACGCATGAAAACCGATTGCAAAAAGACCGCTGCTGACAATGGCAGCCGTAAAAAGTGTTTTAAGTTTTGGGATTTGATGGATTGTTTTCATTATTGAGTCCTCAAAACACGATAGGTATTGGTCTCCGAGGGGAAGAATAGAATTTAGTTGACAGACTCAAATTACTAATCAACCCCCGGAGGAAAAAAATGGGTGAACTCTCAACCGTTATTTCTGTCGGTGGTATTGCTGCATTGGTTACACTATTTTTTAATAGTTTTAAAGGCGGATATGAAATTCGCAGAAATATGTTTAGAGTCTCTGCAATGGCTGATAAAAATATCGGAAAATGGCACCGAAAAGTTCTTTTATCCATGTCAGCCAAAGACGAACAGGTCATTGTGCTGTCCATTACAAGTATCTCAGGAAGGTTCCTTTCAAACACCGGTGAAATTGTCAAGCGGATAGAACTGAATAAAACTCTCATAGCTCATTCTCCTGCTTGGCAATTTGTAGTGGATTACCTACCCGATAGGTGGGAAACCCAAAAAGTGGGCCGGATAGATGTTTTTGTTCAAGCTGAAACCAGCATGAACTTTCGCTGTTATTTTTCTTTGCAGGAGTTTCAGTTGTCAGAGGTTCACAAGGTTCTTTCAGAGCTAAAACAACAAGAGCAATAAAGCAGATAAGAGCCCATGCTTTTAAAAATGATTCGATTAGATAGTCTCTTCCTATCGACCATAAGAAGAAAGCTATGGCTAGTGGCGCAAAAGCTCCGAGCAAGTAATAAAGCCAATCCATATCTAGCCTCCTATACCTATCGCAGTAAGGAAGCCGCGAACACAGAAATAGAAAGTGCAGATGAGCCCAGTAACGAACGATATGGAAAAAAAGAATTTGCAGGTTATTACGAAATTATCTAAAAACGAATCGGAAGAATTGACCGAATTAATCACCACCAGTAATAGAAAAAATGATGAAAAGCCGGCACCCATCAAATAAAAGAACGCTAACATTTAGTTCCTCCATTTTCTCCAATCATTTTTGGGTAGTCCGCGGCCCTTAGGAATAAGAAACAGCGCCGCTGGCCGATCCGGCCAGATCGTGTTCTGAACAAATGGGAAGAGAATTTTGCTATGCACAAATACTGAGACCAAGCAATAAACCTCGAAGTAAATGCTTGCAGCAGCATAGTTTTCAGACACGCACGCGGCGCCAAAAGGGCTCTAGCTTTCCCTAAAGCCCCGAGGAAAAGGGGCCTCCGAGGATAAGAATAAAATTTAGTTTGCAAAGATAAATATCTATTCAACCCTCGGAGAAAATCTAAATGAAAACAACATTGGTAAAAAGGTTGCTGATAGGCGCAGGTCTTGTCTTCTTTTGTCTGTTTTTCGTCTGGACAGAATTCCCAGCTGCGGTAAATTTTCTCTGTACTGCAATGTCTGCTTTGTGTGCTTTGTTTTCTGCCTTTGTCGTAGCTGAAATGGGAGACGAAAGAAATCAGACGGAGCAAAACAGATTTAATCCTGAGTCGAAAACCTTTAAAAGTAGGGAAAGAAGAATAAAAGTCAGGGTCATCAGGACAAAAAAGAGATTCCATCTTCTTGAAGACCAGTCCCGCGCAAGACTGAGATCGAGACAAAAGTAAATACTTGCCAAAGAGATGCTTCCGTAGAGAAAAATAATGAACTCGGCAGCGTAGTGAGCTTTCAGTGTTTCGTAAAACCCGCAGGGGATCGCCCCTTCCAGCAAGGAAAGAAGTCGGTCTTGATTTTTCAACATCAAACAAAATGAGGCTGACGGGAAGAGAAAGATTCCCAATAAGGTTTTCCTTATGGACGATTTTTCTGTTCCGGAAGAGGTGAATAAAACAAACAGAGAGCATCCTATAGTCGATAGCAGAAGCCAGTTCATTTCTCATTTTTCCTTCAATGCTTTCAAAGAAGGTTCTCATAGCGATACTCCCTTCAGCCCTGCCAGTCCGATAATTAGTATCGAGAGTCCGAGCAATAACAAGAGAGGAGCTGCGCAAAATACAGAGTCATGCTTTTGGAACAAAAACAAAGGAGCAGCGGCGATACAGGCTAAGCCGAGTATCGTTAAATAGAATGCGCTGGTGACGTGCTCCATGGTTCTCTCTTGGGTTTTTAGTTAGTTATGCGGGGGAAGTTTTTTGAAAAATAATTACACGAGAGTGCTTGTTTTCTTTTTTTCTTCCCAACGCAGCAATTCTTCAAAGTCCAGCACTGTTGTTCCGGCAGAGAGTTTGATCGGCTGCGGAAAACCTTCTGCTTTCTTTTGATTTGTCCATCGCCAAATGGTTCGGATGGATTTGTTCAGTCTCTTAGCCGTGGTTGCAATGGAAATATAAGAAGGATTAGGCGACACAATTTCCTCCTTCCGGACGTGTTTCTTTGGTCTTAGGCAAATTTCTAAAAATGGACCAATCGATACCTGGCAACAAGTCCTCGCACTTAACCTGACCTTTGGTCTCCAGCTCAATAACAGGACACCAAGATTTGGGGACGGGCATACGACCACAGACTGCGCAACTTATAGCGGCCCGGGAAACACCTAGAAGCTTTGCTAGCTTAGCTCCTGAACCAATTATTCCAATAGCAACTAAAAGACTCTGGTTCCTGTTCATAAGTTATTCTTCACTTAAAAATAAAGAAATTCTTTACATAATTATACCTAAACTCATCAAATATGAAAGATAGTGAACGGTTGAAATTATTGTGGAATGAGAGGCACAAGCTCTCCCAAAGGGAGTTTGGCAAGCGTTATGGGATCGGCTCTGGAGCCATGGTCTCGCAGTATCTGCTTGGGAAAGCTCCTTTGAATTTGGCTGTTGTCGTTAAATTCGCAAAAGGTTTAGGTTGCAAGTTGGAAGAAATATCTCCCTCCTTAGCCTTGTTAGCCCAATCTGCAAATGCACTTAGTAGCAAAGTTAGTGAAACAGAAGGAGGCGGATCTCAGACAAAACTTCCAATCCTTTCTGATGATTATTTACTTAGCCATACGACTATTCCTGAGAATCAGCGTTCCGAGAAAAACTCTATTACTTCTTCACTTGTTTTAACTGAGGGCGCGTTTGCTTGGGCTTTGCTAGATCAATCTATGGCGCCAGAGTTTTTTTCCGGAGATTTATTGTTGTTCGAGAGTAAAGAACTCCCTCAACCGGGATGTTTTGTTTTAGCAGAGTATGATGGGAAAATTCTTTTCAGAAAGTATACCGAGCAGGCGATTGACAATAAAATAATTATTAATCTCAAACCGTTGAATCCGGATTACCCAACGATTTCTAATTTAACGAAAGAAATTGAAATACTTGGTGTATTAAAGGAACTTAGAAGGAGTTTCACAATACGAAAAACCCATAGGGGGGGGGGTATTTGATAATTAAACTCCTCCTAGCTACTTTATCGCTTTTTATTCTTTGGTTAACTCTTAGAGCTTATTTTTAAATTATTTTTTCTTGCTCTCGTAGTAGTTTTTCCAGAAATTTTCACATCTTAAACGGTAATTCCGTGCCTTCTCCGTAATAAGAAGCTGTTCAGGAACAGAGAGTTGATCTTTAAGTTGCAAATCAAATTCCTTCGAAGACAACCTACTTTGTACCCCATGAAGCATATCGCAATTTGTTTGATTGGTTTCGACGTTATCCAGCATGCGAACGTAATCCATGAATTGATCTTTATTAAATTTTTCAATGTTTTCGGGCGTTGTAGCTGAAGCATTTCCCGAAGATAACGACAAAGAGAAAAGCATTAATGTAAAAGCAAAATGTTTGCACATAGCAAGTCTCGAACCAGCAAAACAATAAGGATACTTCATTCTAATGAGATAGCTTGCAATTCGTCAAGTAATCCTTTACTATTTTGGAAAGAATCACTTATTATCTTTGTTAAGAAAATCTTTCTTTAAAAAGGTATTAACGAATGATTAGACCTTACATAATTGATCCCTTGGAGAGTTCTTCAATTCATCTGGATCTCACGTTGGTCCAGAGCGGAATTCTCTCTAGATTGGTGAATTTGTATTTTCTATTTAACGGTCCGTTTTCGTTCGGGCAAGCCCTATCTCAGATAAGCGTGGACGAAAACTTAAGTACAACAGAAGAACTGGAACGTGTTCTCGGATGGTACTTTGATGAGGATGGGAATGGTTTGTATCAACCTTCCGCCATGTTAAGAAATTGCGCAAAAGAGACTTTTCCCGGAAAGGAGAACCAATAATGTCCGCAGCTAAAAAGAATTCTCCTGAACAGGGAATTAGTCCAATTAGTCAAGAAGAATTCATTAGAGATTTTCTACCTCTTCCGATCCTTCACAGAGGTATTTTGTTTGTTCTGCGCACAGGTTACCTCATCAAACACTCTCCTCTGGAAGACTTAGATGTTTTGGGTTTGTGTCCTACTCACACAGCTGAAGAAGAAGGCGCTCTTCACATCGTGTTGAGGAGATTCTTTAACCGAGATGCTAGTTTCTGGAGGAGTGCCGCCTACGATGCGATTATCCAGGAAGAATTGGAAACCAAGGCCCACCACAAACTTTTATCAGAGCAGCGGTCGATTAAAAGTAAACGTGCGGCTGAGGCTCGTTGGAAAGAAAATGGTGCTCCAAGCAATGCTCCGAGCATAAAAAACGATGCTACAAGCAATGCTCCGGGCATAAAAAGCGATGCCACAAGCAATGCTCCAAGCATAAATAACGATGCTCCAAGCAATGCTCCGGGCATAAAAAGCGATGCCACAAGCAATGCTCCGAGCATAAAAAACGATGCTACAAGCAATGCTCCGGGCATAAATAACGATGCTGCAAGCAATGCTCCGGGCATAAAAAGCGATGCCACAAGCAATGCTCCAAGCATAAATAACGATGCT
>ERZ837487.979-NODE-979-length-37556-cov-3.678595_pt1 | contig 37556 bp, 26 predicted proteins | sample MGYA00519911_ERZ837487 | MGnify/ENA primary metagenome ERZ837487 (study PRJEB31850, sample SAMEA3708818) | human gut metagenome | biome: human gut; feature: human-associated habitat; material: faeces | place: China | collected 2014 ... | reverse complement strand
ACTGATGCCAAGGAATGCATAGGGATTAGAGGAGCCAAAAATTTTATGAACATCCTTTGGTGTATAAGATTTGTTAAACTGGGTTAACAATCCATGACACTCTTCGAGAGTATCCAGTAAGATGAATAACCTGTCTTCCGTTACCCTACTTGATAAGGTTTCATTTTCAGGATCAACTAACCAGGTATATTTAAGTTCTACGGCTTGGTATAAAAGAGAACAGTACTCGAGAAAACTTCCATCCGCTGGCACAGTTTTTAAGTCTTCTAAAACCTTTTTCCTAACCTCTGTTAAGACTTCAGGTACCTTTTCTGTTGACTGACTCTGTTTCTTCCGATCTTTATATTTTTGTGTGTAAGTTACTAATTCTTCAGGAGTGATTTCACGTGAATAGTAAGGATCCCAACATTCCTCAAAATAAATTATGCACTGTTTGATAACCCGAGGTTCTTCTTTTATGTGCAACAGAATTTCATCATTATGCAAAAACCCACCGTCAGTAAAATTCGCGCTACCTAAAAGAACTTCTATGTCGCCATTTTTCGTATAAAAAATATAGAGCTTGGGATGAAATATTCCCCCGTCAACTTTATTATGAACTTTCACCGCGATTTTAGGATTTTTTGCGCCGATTACGCGTGGATCGGAGATTGCGCCGTCAACACCTGCGATTAATCTGACCTCCAAATCTTCATCATTTGAGCTTTTTAAAATCTCCTTCCATAAGTCACAGTCAGAAACAAAGGCTGAAGCAATATCTAAACGGACTGTCTTTCTCAAAAGGTTTACGAAAAAGTCTTTCCTATTAGTGCTAATAAATTTGGACATAACTTGATTGTTTTTTTCCGAGTAAAGATGAAGTTAAGGGACGAAAATAAAAATAAAAAATTTTTATGCTCTCATCTCAACAATTAATATCTTCATGGGTTCACCTTTTGGGAGAACCATCTTTGACATATAAAATTTCTAACTTTCGTATGCTTGCTTGCAGAGAGCTTCAATAATTTTTAGAGATTGTTCGTTAACGACGCCCTCAAGCGTTAGCCTATAGCGGCCACTTATTTGTAAATAACTATATTTAAGCTCGGAATTCTCTAGCAACTCATCTATTGCCGTAGTCCTTTCAAGACGAATGTCTGCATAAAAAAATCTTTTCCGGATATAAAATTTAATGAAATTATCTGCAGCTCCATTAACCCATATTCCGCAATAGCTTTGGTTATAACTTAATTGAGCTCTAGGCTCAAAAGTTTTTATACCATTGACTATCTGATCAATACCTTCAAGAACCTCATCACATGTCTTGTTTTTCCAATAATTTCGACCAACTACTTCTGTAGCTCCCGGCTCCTCTTCAGGCTCTTTCCTTACCAAGTCCAATACTCTTGTAAAGAGAAGGCCAACTGTTCCATCTGGGTTTTCAATTGCTGTCAGTTTCAATGCAATTAAAGGAATAGCTGAGTTAAATAGCGATATCACATTAAAAAAGCGGGATGTAATATCTTCGGCAACTATTACTGCGATATGTTCAAATTCTGGATGCCGCTTTCTTTCGATGTCCCAGTATTCAATGGTACGAATGATGTGAGACTCGTCTGTCGAACCTAACTGTACTTCAACCTCATAACGAGTTTCAGCTTCGCTATCTTCCAAAAGTAAGTCTAGCCTTCCTCCCGTCGGCTGCCGACGCTCTTTATCCTTAGCTGATATTCCATTACCAATTCCTAGTAACCCAGGATTTTCATAAATAACCTGTTGGACCCAACCTTCTGAAAAATCTTTTTTATTCTTGAGAAGGAAGGTTTTTACAGGTTTAAAAGATGTTGAATTGATTGGCGCAGTCATAGTTATCCGATGTTTAACTGTTCTCTAACTGTTTAAATTTATTGCTATATATAAAGACGTGCAACACATTAAGGGTAACCATTGAACCTACGTCCCTTGTATAGGGAATAACAATGTTTATGACGTGGGAGGGTTCTTACAGCTTTCAGTTTATTTAGTTAGATCAGAATAGGAAAGGTATGTAGGCTTTAGTTCAGTCCGGCCTTCAGCCGGACTGAACTGACTTCTAACCTTTTGATTATTGAATTTTGAATTGGATTTCAGCGGGGAATCCATTAACCAAATCGCCGACCTTTACACCTCTGAAAGCGTTTTCTTTATCGACTCCCGCTTTGACCGCTTTTTCGATCAAAGCCTTATTGTCGGCTTCCGGTGTCTTGCACATTGCCGTGTTGACTTTAAAGGCTGCGTCACCGGCAATCGCATTCACCGTCGCTCCGCCCTTAAAGTCGGTCACGACAGCACAAGAAAGTGCTTTTTCCAGTTCTATTACTGCTCGGCTTCCGGCGTGAACAGCATTCGTGTTGCCGTAACTCCCGTTGGAGTGACCGCCGGGACCGGTAATCGAGACTTCATAGGTTGCCGCAGAAACTGCCGATGCTGCAAAGGCGCAAACCAACGCTCCTAATAATTTATTCATGTCTTTCCTCCTTATTTATACAGCTCTTCGGTTGTGCGCTTGCCCTCAGGCGACACCAACGGCGGAACGACTTTACCGTCGGACGTATGGTATCCGGCCGCCATGAGTCCCATCAGAATCATTCGATAAACGCGCTTGCCTTCGTCCTGGCCGTTGCCGGGAATGCCCCATTCATACCAGGCATGTCCGCCGCCACCGCCTGCGTTCGTGCCGACGTTAAAGTTCACTGTCGGAACGCCGACCGCTGCCGGAACGTTATCGTTCAGTGAAGCCGCTCTTTCGTTGAGCTTTTCACGGATATCGATACCGGCTGTGCGAGCGGACTGCCAGAATGCCTGCATAGCCGGATCGTCGTAGTTCTTACGTTTATGAGCCGGACGGTCGCCGAACCAAACGAGTTCCATCTTCACGGCTTTGGGATCCCTGTCTTTCAGACCATACTTGGCATTTTCCTGCTGGAGCGCCTTTGCGAAAGCGTGTTCAATCTTGCTGCGAATATCTTTCAGCGGTCCTGGTGTCGGACTTCTCATATCTACAAGCAGCGTGCACTCTTTGCTTCGCTCGCCTTCCGGCGCCGGTGAGCAGCAACCTACACCAACGGTGTACGTGGTTCTTTCTGCTTTTTTATCCAGATCATAGTGTGTCTTCAGATTGGAAATCATTTCAATGGCACGGTTCATGGCCATTAAAGCGGATGGCTGGTTGGCGCCGATCTTCACTCCGGCGGGTTCCGAGTATTTAATTTCGAAACGATAGGAACCCAAGTAGTTCACCGTTCCGGAACCCGCGCGCGTGCTGTCTGCGCCGAAGTTTGCAACAAAGTTCAGCGCATTATTGCCTTTGCCCGTGTCCTGGTTATAGCCGTACAGCTGCTTCATGCCGCAAAGGTTGCCTTTACCCTCTTCGCCGGTTGTTCCGCAAATCCAAATGTCATAAACCGGCTTAATCTTGTATTTATTGAGCATATAAGCAGCTTGCATAACAGCTGCCGTGTTAATCATGGCGTCGTTATAGCCCGGGACATAGATCCTCAGAGCGCCGCGGGCTAAAGCGTCTTCATAATCGTTGTAACGCTGATAGGCCTTCTTGTAATTCTCGTCTTCGATGACTTTTCCGTCTTTGTCGAAATGAAGCTCATCCGGCAAAGCCGCAAGCTCAGAGCGTGTTTTTACCAAGGGATCTGTTGCTTTCTGAAGTTTGACGGAGACGAACGGAGCAGAAGCCGGAGGCAGTTCGGCCGGGTTAACCGTATCAATGTGCCCTTCTAAAAGAACTTTCGGGAACTGGCCTTTATAAGACTGTGCATTCTTTTGCTGAGAGTAAGTTCCGGGGATTCTTACGCATGCGTTGTAAACGGGCAAACCGTCGACTTTCTGAAGTCCAGCGTCTTTAAGGATGCCGTCCGTACGGGTCATAACTTGAGCCGGCGAAAAACCCCATTCTTCTGTGAAACGGCGCATCAGCTCCTGTTGTCGGCGCATCTCGGATCGCGACGGAGACGCAATTCGAACGATTTCCATTTGCGTGTTGAAACGCCACTTTTGTCCTTGCGGACTCGTAAGCTCTGCCAGCATTTTCTGCATAGGAGCATCGGCGTTGATCATGTCGGCAGCTTTTTTCGCTTCCGGACTTACCGTCGGAACGGCTGCCCCGGCAGACAAAGAAAGGGCAGCCAGGACGGTTAATAAAGAAAGTGTACGAATTCGCATATTCCTCCTCAGTTTGGTTTTTACTCTTTTTATCTATTTTACCCCTCAGAGGGGTTCCCTGATGCTCAATTGTTCTTTGCTTAGCTTGAGATTCTTGGGTTTTCTCAAAGTTTTACTTTGCGTTTTTTCTTTTGGCACAACAATATCTATGCATGAAGTTCTTGTTTTCCAGTCGGCCCGCAAAAATAGACAAACTGCTTCTTTTGAATCGTTCTAATATTACGTTCTAATATTAATAAGTTATATCCGCAAAACTTTTAGCGAATAAGGAGAAAGAAGTGAGCGATTGTTGTTCTGATTCCTGCTGCTGCGGCAAAGTGATTGATGCGCCTGTTGTCACACCCGTTATCGCTTCCAAACGAGTTAAACCCGGCAAATACAAAGGATCTGCGGCGAAAGTCTTCTTCTCGCCGATCATTGATGCTGAGCACCTCATCAAACTCTATAACATGGTGAACAACGAAATTTACGGCAAAGTTGCGATCAAACTGCACACCGGCGAAAAACACGGTCCGAATATTCTTCCGCGTGACTTAGTCAAAGCACTTCAGGAAACGATTCCTGACAGCAACATCGTCGAAACCAACACACTCTATGAAGGCGACCGCTACACAACCGAAGGCCACCGCGAAACCATCAAGGTTAATGGCTGGACATTCTGCCCGGTCGACATCATGGACGAAGACGGCTCCGTCAGCCTGCCTGTTAACGGCGGCTTCCATTTGAAAGAAGTTGCGATGGGCAAGAATATCGTCAACTACGATTCCATGCTGGTGTTAACACACTTTAAGGGCCATGCTATGGGTGGCTTCGGCGGGTCAATGAAAAACATTGCTATTGGCTGCGCCTCCGGGCAAGTGGGCAAGCGTCAGGTGCACGGAATTGAAGGCGAACCGCCCGAAGATTGGAATGCGTGGCCTGCAAAAGAAAAGCTAATGGAATTGATGGCTGACTCTGCTAAAGCGACTATTGACCACTTCGGCAAGAGAATCACTTATATCAACGTCATGCGCAACATGTCTGTCGACTGCGACTGCGCAGGCCTTTCTGCAGCTAAACCGACGATTGCCAACATCGGTATTTTGGCTTCTACTGACCTGCTCGCCATCGACCAGGCTTGTGTAGATTTGGTTTACTCTCACCATGGCGACAACCACGACTTGGTAGAAAGAATGGAGTCCCGCCATGGTCTGCGCCAACTTACGGCCATGGCTGAACACAAGATGGGAAACACTCAGTATGAACTGATTGAAATCGATTAATTTACTTTAATTGGTACTTCTCGAAGGGGCTGTTGCAAAATTCACTGGATTTCAGAGGGTTTTGCCAGTCCCTCTTCTTTTAGAGAATTTAACGGAGAATCTTTTTTAACTCATTGATTTAAAAGCAAGCAGAGAGAATCGAACCCCCTGCGTGCTATGGTGAAGTGTTCTATAGCAAAGACACTTACCATGAAGCATTTTACTGGTTTCCAGGACATGCTGTTTTATTCATGTCCTGTCCCTCCCGAAGAGCGCGAAAAACTTGACGCTTTTTTGTTACTTCTCGAAAAATCGAATGCGTGGAAATACCTAAATGGTTACAGCACGGAAGTTGAGCCTGGCAGGCCCAAGATAGACGAATGCAAGCTGTTTGCTGCAGTGCTTTATTGCTTTGTTTTAGGTAAAGCGTCACTGAGAGAAATAGAAACGGCCTGCTCGACAGACTTGCGAATAATCTATTTAACCGACCAAGTTAATCCGAGCGCCTCAAGTTTCTCTCGTTTTATCACAAGTCTGATCCCCAAGCTCTCAACTATATTTCCGGCGAGCATGAAGGCTATATTCCGCACATGCTCGGTTCCCATGAATACGCTGTTCTTGGATGGAAGCAAATTTGAGGCAAATGCCAATAAATATAAATTCGTTTGGAAGCCTACAACCCTCCACATTCGTCTCAGTGAAAAAGTCGCCAATTTATTGGATTTAATGCACCTGGGAAGCGATTTACCCTCTGAAGGAATCATCTCCTCCAAGTTGATTATGAGGAAAATTGACGAAGCCGAAAAAATCACTCCGGATACAGTGGCTGGAGGAGAAAAGGCGCTGAAAGAAATGAGAAGTCAGCTCTCCCAATATCTCATGAAATCGCTTGAGTACGAGGAAAAAGAAACAAATTACGGGGAGAACCGAAACTCTTACTACAAGACGGATCACGATGCTACAGCGATGTGTCTAAAAGATGATTACTACAGCGGATTAGGCAGTAACATGCACACCGCTTATAACACTCAGATATTAGTAAGCAACGGGTTTATCGTGTCCTACTACGTCTCACAAGATCGATCTGATACACGAACGCTCGCTAATGCAATTGAGCAATTTCATAAGTGGTACGGCCAGTATCCTGAGAAATTGTGTGCAGATGCCGGCTACGGAAGTTTTAGCAATTATGAGTACTGCGAACAGAAAGGTATCCAAGCCTTCATAAAATATCCGTCCTGGAATGGAGAAAGGACCGGAAGGAATCCGGCTCTTTATGAATATGTGGACGAGAAAACGATCACTTGTTTAGGCTTTCGCAAAGGGGTGCGTGTAAAACTAGCTGACAGAAAACATTTATGGACAAACTCAAGTTTCTTTCACGTCAATGACTGTGAGGGCTGTACATTTGAGCCTTACTGCAAGCGACTTCTAAAAATCAAAACCGGAAAATCAAGAATCTTTGAAATTCAGCCTCATCATGCACAATTAAAGCAACAGGCCGGGGATCTTCTTCTTTCTCCTGAGGGCACTGAGCTGCGCGTCAATAGGAGCTGCCAAGTTGAAGGCGCGTTTGGAGTATTAAAACAAAATATGCAATATACGAGGTTCCGAAGAAGGGCTCTAGATCCGAGTAACGGTAGAGTTCGCACTCACGTGTTTGGGGATGAATATCAGGAAATATATCCGGTTTTTAATTAAAAATAGCCTGCCATTTTATTGGAAAGCACCAGAAGACTTAGCGCCTGAAACATTCAAGAAACCATCGGCTAAAAGAATAATTAACAGGCTTAAGAAGCGGAAAAAATTGCAGCCAAACGAGATAGCTAAAAAAGGTTATAAGAAAAAGGGGAAGTGCTAATCCGACAAAAATCGAATTTTGCAACATCCCCTTCTTCACCTTGGCCCTCACAGGAACTGACTTAGTGTCTTAATAGGCTCCGTCGTTTTCTTCTTCCTCGAAGAAAATCATTTTAATTCCTCACATCCGACCGGATTTGTAGTGCTGCAATGAAATTTAAGATCTCGATCAGTTAAGATAAAGAAAATTAATCCCGATGGACTAATTTAAGCTTTAACGGAAGAATATTAAGAATGCTTGCACCGGTTCGTATGATTGTGACTTACCCTCTTTACATGGCAATGGAAAGGGCTATTTTTCATTCTCAGACTTTTGAGAAAACCTGGTCAGGCCTTCGTCCGAAACTTGAAAAAGGTGTCGAACTGGTCGCTCAGGAAGTTCATCCTCAGGGCCGTAACTTTATTCGCCGTTATGTCTATCAGGAACCGGCCACCCGAAGAGTCTGCACAGAATGTTTTGAAGAAATGTTCAACAATGAAGTGATGTCCCTTCTAGGTGTTGTCAAAAATATCCGTCGGGACATCCGAGGACGCCAAAAACAAATCCTTGAATGGGAAAAAGACTTAATCGCGGCTCCTAAAAAAACTTGGAACATCCTTAACAGTACACAAAGCAATCTGAAGGACAAAATCAACCGCTCGCGCAGCAAAATTGAGTACGACGAAAAGCAGATTGCTGTGCTTTTGGATAAGGCGCTGGGATCTCTTCAAGCCCGTGGTGTTCGAATTGACCGCGACCAACTGGAAAGTCTTATTGAATCGGCTGAAGGGGAAGATTTAGCTGCTATTCTTTCGGTTGCAGATTGTGTCGGGCAAGTCTTAAAGCGCCTGGAGTCGCAGCTTGAAGAATCAAACCCGACCCCTGAGCTTTCTAAAACGTATGCCGGCTTCTACATGATGTGCAACCGCCTCTATTTAGAAGCGGTAAATCGAGCTTTGTATCAAATCGGCAAGGTTTACATGAAGCGCGTTGCAGGAATCGAAAAAGAAGCCTTTAAGCAAATCAACACAGCAGAAGAAAAACTCACTTCTCCTAATCTTTCTGAAGCTGCGCGCGCCACGCTTAAAAACAATGTCAAGATCAACCATGAGATTCTTGAAGTCGTTAAGTTCTACACACGTCATTTAAACAAGCGCACAAAAGAACTCTTAGAGATCCGTGAAAAAGCCGCTTTGAATTTCGAAATTTCTTTGAATACCTTCATGACGATGAAGATCGGCGCAGATTTAGCCGACTGCATCTCGAATGCAGAAAAAGATATCTCCAAGATCTTTGCTTTCGAGCCGCCTGCTCTTTCCGCCCTTTATGACGTCGGATTCAAAGAACAGTTCAGAGCTGTTACACGCCAGATTAGAAATGGATAGATAAGAAAGCCAGAGTCAAAATAGATTTCTTAAAGCCCTTCAGAATTATCTCCAAAGGGCTTTTCAATGTTCAACGTATTCCCAGTCTATTTAAGAGTTTTCCGGAAGATGTTTTCTCTGTGATACTTCAAATAATTTTTTGTTTTAGCAGTCAGATGACGCAAGAGCCTCATATCTTCACTTAATCCCAAACGACTTCTCGAGAAAGATGAAATCTGTGGGGAAAGCAAAATGTAACCGTCCTCCCTAAAACTTATAAAGCCCCTATCAAACAAACTATCCATATTTGGTGATAGAAGAAGGACATTGTCCAAATCTTGCATTTCTTCTTCCGTGCAATCTTTTACCGGCTTGATGTGAGAAGCAACCAAAAGTTCGGGCATTTCAAGAGTGGTTAGTTCACATTTCGATATTTTCTCAAGCAAGCTCCTCCTCAACTTATCTTGAAATGTCCTGACCTTCGTTTGGGCTATTTTTATAGGATTATCTGTGTAATCCGTTAATTTTTCCTCCCCTCTTAAGGAACCCGCTCCAGTTTGCTCTTGGAGTGAAGAATAGGCAGCTGATCCGGCCTTTCTAAGGTATTCTGCAAGAACTGCCCTTAAAAAATCACAACGAACGGCTTGTGATTCAGTGTTTACTTGAAACTTAGCCACTGGTTGATCACGATAAAGTTTGCGAAGAATTGGGTCTTTTATTTTATGAATATTAGAATTCCTTCCCACGTTTACTTCATACTTCTCTTGACATCCCTTCAGATTTTCAGATGTGATATCCAGTGGCATCACCCATACATTAAAAACGTCTGAAAGATCTTCTATCGTTAAGGGGAGGCCGAGCTTTTCGTTCTTAAATCTTCTTACTTTTTTCGTTTGACTGTGTAGCTCAAAGCCATTCTCTAGCAGGACTTCATAGTAATATCTAGCGGATTCAGTCATTCTCAAGCTTCCCGATTAACTATTAATACCTAATTATTCTTTTTTCAAACAAGATGTTTCAGTTCGTATTAATAAATATTTCCCAAGCTTTTCTAACCACTTAACTGTTATAAAAAACGAAATCAGTTTTAAATGCCTCCTCAGGCTATTTGCCTGAGGAGGCTCTCATAAACCAAGCTACCCTAACTGAATCTTTTTCCATACGTGGCGGATAGAAGGAACCGCCGGCGTCTTGCTTCGATCGTCATAAGAGGTGTGAAGCAGCTGATGAGCTTTGTGAGAATTCGGCTCTCCCAAGAACTCGTCATAAAGCTCTTTGACCATCGGATTGTTGTGAGACTGACGAACCGGACTGTTTTCGTCGGCGCGTTCCAAAACTTCGAAGCGCTTCGAAGTAGCGTTCAAATAGTTTCCTCTGAAACGAATCGTGCCGCCGCCGTTGACGCATCCGCCCGGACAAGTCATCACTTCGATAAAGTTATAGTCGCAGGTTCCCGCGGCCACTTCATCACAAATCTTGTTGGCGTTGGCTAGACCGTAAACGACTGCAATTTTCAGCTTCACGCCGCCTTCGTCCATATCCGCTTCTTTATAAACATGCGGGTGGTTGGAGGGCTTAAAGGGAACGTTGTTCACCTCTTTTCCGGTGAGGACATGGTAAAGCGTTCTTGAGGCCGCTTCTGCTACACCGCCGCTCTTTCCGAAAATCACACCGGCGCCCGAACCTCGGCTCATAAAGGGTGTATCAAATTCGCCGTCTTCGATCTCTTTCAGATCTATACCTCGGCTCTTAAAGAGTCTTGCCAATTCACGGACAGTTAAAACCAGGTCCGTGTCCGGAACGCCGTCTTTAGCCAACTGTGGGCGTCCTGCCTCGATTTTCTTTGCTGTGCACGGCATGATGGAAATCACACGGATCTTTGAAGGCTCGGCGCCGATTTTTTCCGGCAGCCACGTCTTGGCAAGAGAACTGAGCACAGCCTGCGGAGAACGAGTGGTGGAAAGATGGTCCAGCATTTCAGGACGATGCTGTTCAACAAAACTCACCCAGCCGGGGCAGCACGATGTAAACATCGGCATCACCGAGTGCTTGTCTTTGATTCGATTAAGCAGCTCGGTACCTTCTTCCATGATCACAACATCAGCTGAGAAGTTGGTATCAAGAACATAGTTGGCACCCATCATCTTCAGCCCGGCAATGATGCGTTTTTCAACATTAGTTCCGGAAAGCGTTCCGAATGCATCGCCCAATGTTGCGCGGACAGAGGGCGCAAACTGAACTACGGAAATAACACTTTCGTCTTCAAGAATTTCGCGGGCCTTATCCACATTATCCGTTGACATTAAAGCCCCCGTAGGACAGACCATAATGCACTGTCCGCAGCGAACACATTTAGTGGAATCCACCCAATCTTTGGTGCCGTTCAGGCATACACCGGCTTTCGTTCCGATTTCATCAATACGAAGCGCTCCGATGCCTTGGATCTTATTGCACACCTCCACACAGCGCATACAGCGGACGCACTTATTAACATCGAGCTCGATCGCCGGATCGGTATGGTCAACCTTTCGTTCAGCAATAAATTTGCCCGTGAAAGGCGCCTTCTGGACTCCTAAGTTGCGAGCCAGCTGAAGAAGTTCACAATTACCGTAACGACCGCAGGTCACACAATCCATGTCGTGGTCTGCGAAGATCAAAGCCACCTGAGTTCGCTGCATTTTTTTGACCTGAGAGGAAATGGTGTCAACTTCCATTCCGTCTTCCAAAGGTGTCTTGCAGCTGGTGAGCGTAAGTTCCTGACCGTCGGCCCTTTTTACACGGACGATACAAACTGCACACGTCCCCGGTGTGTGACAGAGCGGCTTAAAAGCACAAAGCGTCGGGATAAAGAACCCCATTTGTCTGGCCGCTTCTAAAATTGTAATTTCTTGATCAAAATCAAAAGGTTTGTTGTTGATATAGGCTCTCATTTCTATTCTCCTTTTTCTTATTGAGCCTTTTGGTTAAAACCGGGAATCGGCAGCTGGGTAACAACGCCGAAGAGCCGGTAGCAGCGCATGCATCGTTCCGCTTCTTTCTTAGCTTCTTCCGGAGTTAATCCGAGTTCGACTTCTTCAAAGTTATGGGCGCGAATTTCGGGCGCCAGTTCCGGCATCTGCTGACGATCCTGATGAATGGTCGGAAGAACGGGTTCAGTCTCCTCAAGAAGATTGCATTTCTTAATCATCTGAGTCATGCGTGATCGCGGTTCAAAACCGACGGAACCTCGGGTTAGATATTCATGAATAGATTCGGCAGCTGTTTGACCCTGAGCCATACCTCCGATCAGCGTGGTCGGTCCGGTGGCACAGTCTCCGCCCGCAAATACGCCGGGACGGCTTGTAGCCAATGATTCCGTCACGGAAATGTTGCCGCGCTTATCAAACAGAATATTGTCTTTCTGTTCAAAAATACTTTGATCAATTCGCTGTCCGATAGCACTGATGACATTGGAGCAAGGAATGACAAATTCCGTACCCGGAATCTCGATAAGCTTTCTTCTGCCGTTGGCTTCAGGCGCGCCTTCGCGAAGTTTGATGCAGCGAAGTCCGGTAACTTTACCGTTTTCGAGCACCAGTTCTTTTTGAGCTGTCAGGAAATGGAATTCGATGCCCTCTTCTTTAGCCGCCTTGATTTCCAAAGGATCTGCCGGAGCTTGAGCTTCAGTTCTTCGATATATGACATGAACTTTGCCGTCGGTCATACGCACAGCAGAGCGAGAACAGTCCATTGCAACGTTGCCGCCGCCGACAACCACAAAGTCTCCGGAGAAGGAAGGAGCCTCACCTTCTACGACGCCGCGTTCAACCTGAAGAAGAAAATCCAAGCCGTTGTAATAGCCTTCAATTTGTTCATTGTCCTCGGGGAATCCAAGTTTCATACCCTTGGCACAGCCGACCCCTATAAACACAGCATTAAATCCCTCGTTAAAAAGCTCATCCAATGTGAAGTCTTTCCCTAAACGCCTGCCGTAATGAAATTTACCGCCCAGCTGCTCAATCGTATTGGCTTCAGCCAATAGAATATCTTTCGGCAGACGATACTGAGGAATACCGACTAAAGCCATCCCCCCGGCCTTTCGCTGTGCCTCAAACACTTCAACTTTGTAGCCTTTCAGCAGCAAATGATATGCGCATGTGAGTCCGGAGGGACCGGCGCCGATAATTGCGATTCTGGGAGAGAATTCGCTCGGTTCTGCAGCGGCACCTTCGAACATTTTGTCAACGGTGTACCCCAATGAGTCAGCGCAATAACGCTTCAGATTCTTGATGTCGACAGCTCCCTCCAGACGATTTCGTCTGCAAGCCTTTTCGCAAAGACGGACGCAGACTCGTCCGCAGGAGCCGACTAACGGGTAGTGACGAAGAACTACACCCGTGGCGTAATCCGTACGTCCTGCCTTTATGTAATCAATATAACGAGGCACGTTGACGTGCGCCGGGCAGGCTTCAATGCAGGGAGCCGTCATTACTTCATAGCCGCCCCATGGCATATCAGGAAGCGGAACGAGTTTTAGATCTCCGGGAAAAGCTTTGATCGCTTCAATTAAAGCTACCGGCGAAGTCTGACCCACCCCACAGAAACTCGTATTTCTCATCATGCGGGCGATATCGAGAAGATTTTCCCAATTAATCGGGTCTCCTCTCAATGCTTTTTCCAGCGCCTGAGAAATGATGATTGAGCCGCTTCGGCAAGGAGTACATTTACCGCAGGAATTGTCTTTTACCGTTGAATAATATTTATTCATGGCAAAAAGCAGGTTTGCATGCGGGTGGAAAACTAAGAATCCCCGATGCGAGATAAATGTCATAACGGGGTTGCCGTTATTGAACTGCAGAAGATTTTTAAGATCCAGACCCTCAGGTTCTTTGTAATCAGCAGTGCCGCGGTTGTCATAGACGACACCGTCCCACACGCCATAATGAAGCCGCATATTCTTTTCCTTGTTTTGAGAGCAATTGTTTTATCGTAATGAATTCCATTTTAGGCGAGCCACGCCCTCATTTTTACATTTCAACATTTTTTACATGTTGTGAGCTGTCGAAGTTCCTCCTTCGTCCATTTCTTATTTATTGACTACGAATAGATGTACTACTTTGAGAAGATCACTGCAAAGATTTTCAGAATTGATCATTAGAATCTATTTGAAGTGAGGAGTTTTATGAAAGTCGGATTAGCACTTGGAAGCGGTTCAGCCCGCGGTTTTTCCCACATTGGCATTATTGATTGTTTGCTGGACCAAGGAATTGTTCCAGATGTTGTTGCAGGTACATCAATCGGAGCGATAGTGGGCGCCTGTTATGTCAGCGGACATTTAGAACGACTGCGTAAACAAGCCCTTGCTATTAACCGCTTAAATTGGACGACGTTTTTTAATCCGAGCTTTTCTATTGACGGGTGGATCAATTTGCATCAAATGCAGATGTTCCTCGTAAAGAGCGGCGTAGAACGGAAACAAAAATGCATTGAAGATTTAAAAACCCCTTTTGGAACCGTGACCTGTGATCTTATGAGCGGCAAAGAAATCTGGATTACAAAAGGTCCGGTTTTTGACTCCGTTTGGCCTTCAATGGCCATGCCGGGCGTCTTTCCGCCTGTTGAGGGACCTGAAGGCCGGTGGTATATCGACGGCGGCATCGTTAACCCAGTTCCTGTCTCTTTATGCCGGGCTCTGGGAGCCGATGTTGTGATCGCGGTAAACCTTAATAACGACCTCCTGAGGCGGGTTGAAATTGAAAAACAGTCAAAAGGCTCCAACAGAAAAAAAACGAGCGAAGTCGCAAAAATTTTTGCCAAGGCCAAAAATCTGATTCCGTCGATCAAAAAGGAGGCTGAGTCCGATAAACCTAAACCTCCGGATTTCTTTGAGACGATTTCCCGCTCTATTAATATTGCTCAGGACCGTATTACTAAAACCCGTCTCGCCGGTGATCCTCCCGAGATCATCCTTTGTCCGAAAGTCACCGACATAGGCTTATTAGAAACTTACCGTGCCGAAGAGGCTATTCGAGCCGGGTATAAATGCTGCGAAGCAAATATCGCTGCAATCAAAGACGCTATCGGTCACTAAAACGATACGTCTTAAGCCTTTTTGATATTGGCGGCGAGGTAAAGCATACCCACCAAAACCGAGCCGCCGATAATATTTCCTATCGTCACCGGAACCAGATTGCCCGCAACAAATGAATAAAAATCAGCTTTAAGTGCCGCAGCCTTCCCAGCTTCCGCTAACGCGATGTAGCGAGGATCGGTTCCTGTCAGGATTCCGAGCGGGATAAAGAACATATTGGCAATGCAGTGCTCCATGCCTAAAGCAACGAAAGCCATCGTCGGGAACCAAAGGGCTGCGATCTTACCGATCGTTTCCGTTGAGGCGGCTGCAGCAAATACAGCTAAGCAAACCAGCCAGTTGCACCCGATTCCGCGAAGAAGCGCCTCTGTAAAACCTAACGAACATTTGGCATTGGCTAAATTCACGACAGCGGCTGCCCAAGGCATCGTCCCGCCGGCACTCTCAAAAATCAGTCCTGAAAGATAAGCGATGAAGAAAGCAACAAAAAGCGCACCGGCAAAATTACCGATCCAGGAAGTCGCCAACGTAAAGGCGGTCTGGCCGAAAGTAATCTTTTGCTTAGCTTGGGCGGTGGTCAGCGTCATACAGCTGCCGGTAAACAAATCAGCACCGCAAAGAACAACCAGCATAAGCCCAAGCGGGAACACTGCTCCGAAAATCAGCTTTGACATTCCACCCCACTGCTCCCAAGGAAGCGCGAGTCCGATACGAATTGCGAGAAAACCGCCGATCGCAATATACATACCGGCGAGAAGTGTGTTCGCGGCACGGGCAATCCAGCATTGATTGGCTTTGGAGAGACCCATGCTCACAGTGGCATTCAGGATTTCTTGTGAAGTAAGTGTAGCCATAATCTATGGAAAAAAGAGGTCGGAAATTGAGCGAAATTCTAAGTGAAAATTTTCGCCTTTTTGAAAAAGCCGAATGACTAAAAAGAGACCTTTAGTCGGTGCTTTCCTCTAAATTCCCGGACACTTATGTCAAGTATGTTTCATTAAGAAAATAATTATGAAAAAAATTCAATTGGCTGCCTTCATTGCTGCTGCCGGCCTGATGCTCGGATCAGCTTACGCGGCTGGTCTCGACGCACCGGTTCCCCCTTCTTTCAACGATGCTCCCGACAATATTCAAAGACCGTCCAAGAGCGGTGAAACGATTGAGGAAAAAGTCACTGATTTAAACCAGAAAAACCCGGATATTGTTAATTCCAAAGCTGGTAAGAAAGACACCAAGGCTGAGGAAGCTCAATCTAAGAAAGACTTAAAAGCTGCTCAAAAGCGTTCTAAAGATCCTTCCTTGTGGCCAAAGACTAAAATTGAAGAGACCGTTGACAATCACAATCAGGTCACTGAAGTGAAAGTCACTCCAATGTCCACTCAGGTTCCTTATGTCATGACGCGTGAGGCTCCGAGCAATAAAACCGGCGGAAGCGGTCCCGGTACAGGAAGCGACAATACGATGAGCATTCCAAAATTCATTAATTTCGGCTTCTAAGCAGAGGATCAAAGCACAAAATGGCAGTATTTACTGAGGTTTCTAATACCCAGCTCGATGAGCTTTTGTCTCATTACGACATCGGTCAGGCTCGTTCCCTAAAAGGTATAGCCAGCGGTATTGAAAACAGTAATTTTTACTTGGACACCGACAAAGGTAAGTACGTCCTTACCATTTTCGAACGTCTGAACAAAGATCAGCTTCCGTACTATCTTGAACTGACCAGTCATCTCGGTAAAAAATGCCTTGCAGTAAGTTATCCCATTCCGCGCAAAGACGGCGGCTTGCTTTCCGAAATCAACGGCAAGCCATGCTCCATTGCTCCCTGCCTCAGCGGAACTTACGTAGAAAAACCTTCTGCCAAGGCTTGCCGTGAAATGGGAGAGATGCTTGCCAAGATGCATAACGCCGTTGAGGACTTTCCGCTTTCGCAGGAAAACACCAAAGGCTCGGCATTTTGGCTCTCCTCCATGCCGCTGCTTAAACCTTACATTCCCGATCGTCTGTACCAGATGCTCGAAGAAGAAGTCACGCGTCAGCTGGAGCTTCAAAAATCCCCGAAATATCAAGCCCTTCCGGCCGGTGCCGTCCACGCCGACTTGTTCCGCAATAATGCTTTGATCAACAAGAACGGCGATGACGAATCTTTGGCAGGCGTCATTGACTTTTATTTTGCGTGCAACGCACCGTTTCTCTATGACCTCGCTGTCACGTTAAATGACTGGACGATTGACTTAGAGACCGGAGAATTCGAACCCGAACGCGCTCAAGCCATGCTTGAGGGTTACAACAGCGTTCGTCCTTTAACCGAAGAAGATCACAAGCTCTGGCAGGATATCCTGTCTGCGGCAGCTCTTCGGTTTTGGGTTTCCCGACTTTACGATTACTATATGCCGAGACCTGCGTCGCTTCTCACCCCGCATGATCCGGCGCATTTCGAACGTATTCTTAAACTTCGCCGCGAATCCGCGCCTGAAGATTTACCTTGGATTTGATTTGAAACTTCGTTTTTATGGAAAATTATCACCTTCCTTTTAAAACGGGAATGGACTGGCTGCGAGGCGCATGTGTTGTTGTCAAACGTGCGCCCGCAACTGTTTTCGGCATTCTCGGCTGTTACGTGCTTGCTTTGTTCGTTGCCAACCTGCCTTCCGAGCTTCTCGGACTTTCCTGGCTCGGCGCGATCTTAAGTTCTCTGGTAACGCCTTTCGGGGCCTTGGCTTTTGCCGCTTGCGGCAGAGAGCTTGCCCGTAATTCCCGCCCGACCCTCTTCTCCTGCTTCGGCGAAGGCTGGAATGACATGGACACTCGCAACAAGCTGATTTTGTTAGGCTTGATTTACGGTCTCTGCGTTATCGTCATCGGCTTGATCGTGAGCCTCCTGACCTCCGGTGACATCGCACAGTGGAAGAATGCTCAGGGCCAAATTGATCCTCAGAGCGTCCTGAGCCATATTCCTTGGCTGGGCTTCATCGTGGGGGCCGTCCTATACGCCATGCTGTTGGGCATCACATGCTTCTCTCCGATGCTGATTGCCTGGAAAAAACAGCCTATCGGCAAAGCCTTCTTCTTCAGCCTTGTGGTCTGTTTCAGAAATATCGGCGCCATTGCCTGCCTCGGTCTGCTGCTTTTTCTTCTGGCTTCCGGCGGAGCAGTTGCCTTCGGCGCCTTGGGCGATCTAGGACAGATCCTGGTCATCCTGTGGGCACTCTTTGTCACAGGACTTTTTTACAGCTCTCTTTATCCGATGTGGCGTTCGATATTCGAGTCTGAAGTTCCGCCGCTTCATTAATGATTCGTTGCACATTCCCGGGCCTGCATCTGCAGGCCCTTTTGCTTCTCGATTAAGCTATCGAAAACAAGAAATCTTTTGGAGTTGAAATGCGTAACTTAATTCTTTGTCTTGCTCTCGGCGCTGTCGCCTCTTCCGCTTTTGCGCTGACTAATGAAGATTTGGCTGCCAATACTTGGATGCCGCTCGAAGAACAAACTGAGTCTTCCTGCGAACTTCCGGCCATGATTGATTTTCATAAAGACGGTACGCTTTCCTCCGAGCCCGGATGCAACAACATGTCCGGCCGCTACAAAATCGGTGAAGACGGAAAGATTGATTTCTCCGAAATGGCCATGACCCAGAGAATGTGCGCTAAGGAGTACATGGACCAGGAAATGCGTTTCACCACCATGCTGAATGCAACACACTACATCAAGAAAGATGACAAGCAGCTGATCCTTCTTGACGGAGACAAGAAAGAAGTCGGTCGTCTGGTTCCCGAAAAAGCCAAAGCCTGCAACTAATTCATGACCAGGCGCTTTGAGCGCCGTCAACTAAAAACGCTCGGTCGGTCCCGAGCGTTTTTTGTTAGTGAGCGGCTTCCCAGTTGTCTCCGACCCCGACTTCAGCGATCAGAGGAACATGGAGCTCAGTGACTGAATCCATGATCTTCGGAAGATTTTCTTTAACAAGGTCAACTTCGGCCTCCGGCACTTCCATGATGAGTTCATCGTGAATTTGGAGAATGAGTTTGCTCTTAAGGCCTTTCTCTTCAATCCATTTTTGAACCGCAATCATCGACAGCTTGATCAGGTCCGCAGCCGTCCCCTGCATCGGCGCGTTAATCGCAGCTCTTTCTGCCGCGGCGCGACGAGCACCGCCCGCATGGATCTCCGGGAGCCACAGCCTTCTGCCGAAGGTTGTTTCGACGTAACCCTGGCGATCGGCTAAAGCTCTTGTCCTTTCCATGTAGTCATGAACACCTGGAAAACGAGCAAAGAATTTGTTGATGTAATTCTTAGCCTCGTCTCTTCCGATGCCGAGGTTCTTTGCCAAACCGAACGGACTCATGCCGTACATCAAACCGAAGTTAATCACTTTGGCAATACGGCGGTCATTCGGTGTGACCTTGTCCCTTTCCTTTCCGAATACTTCCGCCGCTGTCGCACGGTGAATGTCCTCATTGTTCTTAAAGGCCTCAACCAAGCGCTTATCGGCTGACAAATGCGCCATGATGCGCAGTTCGATCTGAGAATAGTCAGCGCTGATCAATTTACAGCCGGATGCCGCGATGAATGCTTCGCGAACTTTGCGGCCTTCTTCGGTTCGAATCGGAATATTCTGAAGATTCGGATTGGTAGAAGACAGACGGCCCGTGACCGCGACGGCTTGTTCGAACGTCGTATGAACTCTTCCACCCTTAGGATCAACCATCTTCGGAAGTTTTTCCGTGTAAGTCGTCACGAGTTTTGTGATAGTACGGTACTCTAGAGCGATCTTGGCCAAAGGATAATTCTGTGCGAGTTCGGAAAGAACCTCTTCGCTGGTGGAATAGTTACCGGAGACTGTCTTCTTAGGCTTAGCTCCGTCAAGCACGACACCCATCTTGTCAAACAAGATTTCGCCGAGCTGTTTCGGGCTCGATAGTTTGAATTTCTCGCCTGCCGCTTCAAAAGCCTGCTCTTCTAATTTTTGAGCTTGGGCGTTGAGCTGCACTGTTTGCTGATCTAAGAGCTTGGTATCGATAAGAACGCCGTTTTGTTCCATTTTGAAGAGAACTTCAGACAACGGCATTTCAATATCGCGATAGATTTTCTCAAGCTTCGCATCATCAGACAAAGCTTTCTTAAAGAGACGGTTTAGGCGGCTGACAATAAAGACCCTTTCAGAAGCAAAATCCGCTGCCTGTTCAACGGGAACCTTGGAGAACGAGAGCTTTTTAGCTCCCTTTCCTAGGAGTTCCTCTTCCCCTCTGAGCTCATACTTGAGCCAGTTAGCTGCAAGCTTTTCAATCGTATGGGAACGATGCGCCTCTAAAACATAGCTTTCGAGCATTACGTCATCGGAAACACCTGCAAGATTAATGCCGACATTGGCAAAGACGTGCTTCATGTACTTGCTGTCATAGCCGCATTTAATCGGTTTCTTGTGTTCAAGCACCTTTCCGAAAATCTCTTTGAAAGTTCCGAGCGTGAGGCCTTGGGCCAAAAGAACGTCGTTATCAATCGGGACGTAACTGGTCTTGCCGTCCGTGGTTCCGAAAGCGACGCCCACAGGCACGTATTCCTGCTGGGAGGAACCATCAGATAAGACATAGAATTCAAAGCCGTCTTTAGTCACTAAGTCTTCCAAGTGAAGCGCCAGCTCTTTGGCTTTAGTCTCGTCCGTAACGATTTCAAGCGTTCTTTCCACTTCGGATTCTTGTTCCTGAGAGAACAAATCAAGAGTAGCGCCTTCAATCGGCGCGGCTCCGACCGCAGCTCGCTTTTGAGCTGTTGTCGATGTTTCCAACGGCTTCACTTCGCCCGGTACATCGGTCTTCTTTAATTCTTTAGCCCAGCTTCTGAATTCCAGTTTGTTGTAGTAATCCAGAAGTTCTGTACGATTCGGCGTCTTTAACTTCAGAGACTCTAAAGAAGGAACTTCGGCAGATAAATCAGCATCGGTCTTAATCGTGACGAGCTGACGAGCAATCGGCAGGAAGCCCAAAACCGAGCGAAGATTTTCTCCGATCTTGCCTTTTACTTTTTCGGCATTTTCGATCACGCCGTCCACGGAACCGAATTCAGTGATCCATTTAGCGGCGGTCTTTTCACCGCATTTCGGAACGCCCGGAACGTTATCGATCTTGTCTCCCATCAGAGCCAGGAAATCGATGATCTTTTCCGGAGGCACTCCGAACTTCTTCTCGACGCCTTCGCTGTTTAACCAGCTGTTGTCCTTACCCATTGTGTTAACGAGAAGGACGTTGTCATTCACGAGCTGAGCAAAGTCTTTGTCACCAGTGGCAATAACAACATTGAAGCCCTCCTCAACGGCTTTTTTTGTGAGCGTTCCGATAGTGTCATCCGCTTCAATTCCAGGAACCTGAAGGAACGGAATGCCTTCTTTTTGGACACCTTCAAAAATCAAGGGAATTTGCACGGAGAGATCTTCCGGCATAGGAGGACGATTGGCTTTGTAGTCAGGATAGATTTCCGAACGGAAAGTTTTGCCTTTCGGATCCACAACGCATGCGACGTAATCCGTGGGTACGTCCTTCATGAGCACTCTGAGCATGGAGAGGAAGCCGCGAATTGCATTCGTGGGCGTGCCGGTCGATGTCGATAAAGGAGGCAGCGCGTGGTAAGCACGAAAAATAAAGTTTGAACCGTCAATAAGAAGAAGCGTTTTTTTCAAGATAAGGTCCTTTTCCCTAACTACAACAGGTGCACCGAACATAAGTTGAAAGAGTACCAAAGGATGGCCCACTCGGTACGAAATTCTGCCAATTATGGACAGTTATTCAGTTTGTGTGAACCGAGATCTTAAGCCACTAAAGACATCAACGATAAGGAAAATAATTGTCTAGAGAGGCTCATTTGAAAAAGTATTCCTTTGAGCCTCAGTATCTAAACTTGCCTACCAAAAGCAGGATATAGAAACCGGAAACTGATCAATTTAATTTATTGCTTTAAAAGAAATCAGACTTGAAATTTTGCCCAGATGAACTGCAGAACTATCATGAGGAAGCGATTATCTCGGTAAATTCCAATAGCCGATTGTTTTCATTCGATTTTAAATAAAACAGTTTAGGAGAGAGACAAACTTAATTCGGTCACATTATTCTTTAAAAATAAATTTGAATTAAATAAATATCTCTATATCGCTTATAATCATCAACAGATAATCTTATTGTCTAATTTTATTTTGTTATTTCTTTTTATCAATCGGTGTCCAAATGGCAACTTTAGAAGATCTGATTCGTCAAAAACAAGAATTAGAAAAAGAAATTGAAGAAGTTACTCGCCGCGAACGTATTAACGCCATTAATACTTGCCGAGAATTGATTCAAAAATTCGACCTTCAGCCTGCAGAAATCGGGCTTAAAAAACTTATGCGCAAAGGCGCAATGATCCCGAAATTCATGGGACCCAAAGGCGAAACTTGGACGGGGCGCGGCCGCAAACCTATTTGGCTCCAGCAGGCTGAGCTTGAAGGCAAGAGCCTTGAGGATTTCCGTATTACTTCCCCCGTTGCAATGGAAGAAGACGAAGAAGCTCGCTTAGAAGAACTGACTCGACCCGACAACGTTAAAGCCTAATCGCATTGCTTTATCATCAAAACCGCAGTGAAAATTTTCTCTGCGGTTTTTTCTTACTACTATTAAACACGACTTTTTAAGTCTTTGAAATTAATTAGTCGTTGAGATCTTGGTTTAAAGATTTTTGAACACTTAAAATTTCTTTCGTTTCTCCGGAGACACTTATCGTCGGACCAACAAACAAATATTTCCGATAAAAGATACCATTATCTAATCAGCCTCTTTAAAAAGAGTATCCGAGTCAGACTCCTTCTCTCTGCTTTACCTGTTCTTTTATATTTGAATCTATGATCGAAGAGTCATTATCAGTTTGGTTTTAATTAGACTTCTGATATGCGTAAGTTATTCGATCCTTATTTTTTACTTCATTTAATTCAAAAAGTAGCAAATCTCTCAGAAGTTAAAGAATAATAATTTGTCTGACCATTTAATCACGAGAGATAATTGTTAATACCGTTCAATCATTCTTCTAGATTCAGCATTAGAGGATCAAAAACATAAACAGTTTCCAATCTCTCGCACTCCTAGATCCGCCAGGAACATAACCGATATCTGCTTGCAGATCTTGCAAATGTAATTGGTGGTAATACTATTGCCCAACTGACTATTAACGTCTAAGCTCGAGCCATTCCTAAAGGAGGATGATTAAAAATGATTGAACCCGTAGCAAAAGACAAGTGCCTTCCGGAGCTCGTAGCTCTTTTCCCGGAATTAGTCGCTCACCGTCACGATATCCATCAGCATCCTGACTGCGGCTTCGAAACTCAAAGAACCATCGGAAAAATCAAGGAATTCCTTGAAAAACACAATGTTTCTCCCAAAGACATGGATGACACCACTTGCCCCGGCTCTTTGTTCGTCGAAATTAAAGGCAATCTGCCCGGCAAGACCATCGGTTTCCGCGCTGACATCGACGCACTCAAGATGAAAGATCTTAGCGGAAAAGAATGGAGCTCCCAGATTGACGGTCAGGCTCACGCCTGCGGCCACGACGGTCACCAGACCTGGCTCATGGGTGCGGCTGCATACATGGCTGAACATAGAGATTTCCCCGGTACGCTCGTCTGTGTTTTCCAGGGCGCCGAAGAAATCGGTAAAGGAGCCGAAAGCGTCGTGCAGTCCGGTTTCCTCGACAAGTACAAAGTTAAGGAAATGTACGGTGCGCACGATGAGCCCTTCTTAAAGAAAGGTCAGATCGGCTTCAAAGTCGGCCACCTGCAGGCGGCATCCGATACTTTTGCGGTTAAGTTCATTGGTGCCGGCACACACGGCGGCCGTCCTCATCAAGGTGCCGATCCGATTCCTGCCCTCTCCGAAATGTACCTGGCAATGCAGACAATTGTTTCCAGAAAGGTTGATCCTCTGGAAAGTGCCGTCGTTTCCGTCTGCTTTATGAATGCCGGAACTTTCGGAACATTTAATGTGCTTCCCGGCGAAGCTGTCATGGGCGGCACCGTTCGTACTTTCCTTCCGGAAGTTCGGGATTTGGTCGAAAACACGATCAAGCGTATGGCAGAAGGCATCGCCATGGCCCACGGCCTGAAAGCTGAAGTCAGCTACGAACGTCTTATCTCTTCAGTGAATAACGACGAACGTCTGACCAAAGAAGGCGTCCGCATCGCTCAGGATCTGTTGGATAAAGACAAAATTTTCCCCGACTTTAAGCCCTTCATGTCCAGCGAAGACTTCTCCGTCTATCAGGAAAAAGTGCCTGCAACCATTTGCAGAATTGGTATTGCCGACGAAAACCACACGGTTCCGCTTCATAATCCGAAGTTTGATTTCAATGATGAAGTGCTTCCGCTGGCAAGTACTTTATTTGTGAAAATTGCCCAGGCCCGCTTGAAAGCATTAAGCGAAGAATAGCCGGGCTTCAAAACCAAATCTGACGGCTCTGCATTGAAAAATGCAGAGCCGTTTTCTTTGTTAGAAACCGCTAAGACGCAATATACAGAAAGACAGAAAGGCGCTGAAGAAGCGCCTGCACAAGAACCGCAGAGCCCGTCTGCGGTAACCGTCACGAAGTTTTCAAACAGCTAATCAGTGCGTTGTTTGATGGAAAAGATCATTCAACTCCGGATGATCTTTTAAATCCAATTTTCCGCGTGTCTGATAGCGCTGAAAGCCCAACATAAAGAGGCAGCGTCTGCGGCTGCAGCTCAAAGAGACAGATGTCTGATGGGGCGTAAACTTGGGGCAACGATGCTTGGCTCCGATTCTGTTCACAATGATCTCCTAAATCGCGTGCAAATCATAAACACTTCAAATTTGAAAATACGACCGCTTGAAGCAGAAATCTTTTCTAATTATGTCACTTCTATGACACTTCAAAATTAATCAATCAGTTAGGAAAATCCTTAAGAATTGCAACCAAATTTTTATGGAATAACAAACTTTAGTTGTCTTATCTGACAAGAAGAGAAAGTCGATAATTTTGCTTCAGGATTAACGAGAACAAGTTGCGTCAATGAGCGAAATACAGCCTGTTTAAAAAAGCTCACGCTAAATATTCCGAATAACTCCAAGAACTTAAGGCTTTTGGGCAATTTTTTGCCTTTTCCGCTTGTAGACGCTGTGAATGCTCTTCGTTAGAATAGCGAAAATATTATCGTTGTTAACCCTGACAAAAACAAAAAAGGACTGATCGACCGAAATGCATTTCCAAGAGATAAGGCGTGCCGCCGCTCAAGGTACTATCAGCCTGCCTCCTCCCATGGATTCCGAAGGACTGGAAGACTTGGCTGTTTTGAAGTCATGTTTGAAAGTCATCCGTGAACTCTCGGGATTTCGCTATGCCTTTGCCAAAGATGCAATGGCGGAGACTTTTGCGCCCTTAATGGCCTCTGTAGAAGCGAAAAACGAACTCGAACGTCAGGGTTTAAAAGTCAGTTTGAAGTCTTATTTCTTGTCTTTAATACTGAAAGACTTAGAAAATCCCGACATCGTAACGATCGATAACTACATTAATGCTCTGTTTAATTGCGCAGATGCTGCCGCTAACGGTCCGATAACGGTTCAAACCGTCGTAAATGTTGCCAACAGCTTCCCGCAAGATGGTATTAATTGGCGCCAAAACCCGCAAACCGAAGAGGAGCAGATCCTTCTTCAGCCGGATACCTTTCCCGACAGCAAAGCCGTTCAGGTTGAATTGGCCAGATGGGAAAAATACTCCAAAGAACTGAGAGACTTAGACCCTCTGGTTCATGCGCTTTTGACGAATCTGTACTTTATGGCGATCTCCCCTTTGAACCGTCATAACGGAAGAGTGACTCAAATCCTTCTGCAGCTCTCCTTGATGGGACAGAACATCAACTCGCCTGCTCCCTGTCTGATGCTCGGTCGCGCCTTGATGACCAATGCGCACTTCGGCATCGAAGAACGTTTATACGGTTTGAGAACCCGACAATGGTCTCCGTACCTTCAGTACATGCTGAAGACATTATCCAAAGCAATTCTGCTTTCCGGCGACCTTTTGGCTTCCTTACAGCATTTGTACGCTCAGACAGAGGCCTACTTGAAGATGATCGGTTTAGCCTCTCATGCAGCATTCCTGCCGGTGATATTCAAACATCCGGCATGCCGTACGGGTGAGTTTTCCAGTATCTTCACAACAAGGCGTCAGGTAGCCAGTCATATTTTGAATGATCTGGCCCGCGCCGGAATCCTGGAAAGAGTTGAAGACGGAAGAGACCGTGTGTTCTACCACACGAGATTGATAGAACTGCTAGAAAGCGAAAACTATAGTTTCTCGCCTCTTCCTGCCTCTATTGATCCCTTCGTTCCTTTATACCAAAAAGGAACGCCGGGTCGAACAAAACGAGAGCCGCTTCCGACACGCGAAGACGCGCTCCCGAAATTCTCCGTCACCGGCGATTAATTCCATTCGAAGTTTTCAGCGAATCTCCCCGTGGACTTCCTGATGCTCCACGGAGGTTACTGCGTTCGTATCCGGATCGACAAAAACCACTGTCGGTTTATGTTCTTTCAATTCCTCTCGAGTCATTTGAGCGTAGCTCATGATGATGACCAAATCGCCTTCAGAAACTAAACGAGCAGCCGCCCCGTTTAAACAAATAATACCCGAGCCAGGTTTTCCTGAGATGGCATAAGTGGTTAATCTATTTCCGTTATTAATATCAACGACATCAACTTGCTCGTATTCATTAATACCTGATTGTCTTAAAAGTTCTTCATCGATCGTGATAGAACCAACGTAATTTAAATCCGCCTGAGTAACTTTTGCACGATGAATCTTACTCTTGAGTATCGTTAATAACATCTATTACATCCCGAAATCATTTATAAAGTAAATAAATTATAGTCCTTAGACATGAGCAGAAACGTCATTATCATGAACGAATATCCCTCAGAAAGGATGATAAGATGTTATCCGCTAGATCTATATGTTAGGTATCAATAATAATTAATATGCAATACATATTTGATTGAACATAAATTTATAAATAAATACTTGAATTATTTTTATCATATATACAACGAAGATTTAAATCTACAAATAATATATCTATGTATATCATCATGAAATAGATCTTCAAGCTATAACTCATATATTTTATTTACAAAAAGCCTATATCAATTTAATTTTAACGATTTTTAAAGTGAAATTTCGCGTATCTCATCATTCTTGTTTAACTGTTTTATATGCATTATTTAACTATAATTCAAATAGTTACTTGTATCACATAGAAGTTGAACCTTCACTTTAAGTAAGAAAAATTCAAGATCGTATATCTATCGGGAGCGACTAGATTTATATATCTAGATAAACGATCTTTAAATACACTAGATATATACTTTCTATTCTGAAAATTCATTTTATCTATCTAACCTAGATAAAATTCCTACATATATCAAATACCAAGAAGAATAGAATTTTTAGTTAAAAAATAAGGTTCTGTTTTAAAGACAGAACCTTACTAAAAATTTTGTATTAGGTTACAGAATTGTAATTTTCTTTCCGGCGATTCTCGCTAAAAGATTCTTAATTCCACCGGTCTTGAATTTTACGATCAAGACCATATCATCCCCTGCTCCCTGAGTGTCAAGGATGACGCCGGGACCAAATTTTTCATGATTAATATTAATGCCTGCTTTATAGGGAGAATTAGAATTCTGTTTAGCACGTATTTTCTGAGTCTGAAGTTTTTCTTTCTTCGTTTCAATAATTCCCTTCGCCCATTCAGGAACATTTGAAGCGAATCTATGACTGGACGGTTTTGTAGATCCGCCGTAAGAAGAATTGCGATAAGGACTTGAATAATTTTTGCTCGACCCTGAGCGGCTTCCCCAAGAGTCCTCGTCCTCGACTTCGTAACGAGACTCGAACGGATTTCTGCTCAGCCACTTGAGTGTCTCGCCCGGAATTTCTGTGAGGAAAGAACTTGGATAACTTGAGAACGTTCTGCCCTGCAGCATACGTTCCTCAGCAAGCGTCAAATAAAGTTCCTTTCTTGCACGTGTGATTGCCACATACATCAAACGGCGTTCTTCCTGAAGAGCCTTTTTGTCATTTTTGCTTCGGAAGTGCGGGAACATATCCTCTTCCAAACCGGTAATAAAGACAATGTCGAATTCCAAACCTTTGGAAGCATGTACGGTCATCAGCTGAACAGCGTCTTGTCCTACCTGGGCCTGGTTTTCTCCGGCTTCCAAACTGGCGTGAGAGACGAATCCGGCTAACGCGGAAAGATTCTCAACTGCCGTTCCGTCAGAGTTTTCGGTGTCGATAGCTTCTTCTTTAATAAAGCCTTGAGCTGCAGAAGTTAATTCCTGTAAGTTCTCAATACGCTCACTGCCGTTCGGATCCATTTCGTACATGTTCTTCAATCCGCTCTTCTCAACAGTGAAGTCAACGAAGGCCGGAAGCGGCATCTCATCCTTGGCAACACGCAAGGTATCGATAATCTCCTTGAAAGCTGCAAATTTAGCAGCTGCCGCTCCGCGGATGTACTGCATAGACTCAAATAACGAGATTCCGTTGGTAGTTGCAAAATCCACCAGATTTTCAATAGATTTAGCGCCTATTCCTCGTGCAGGCACATTAACGACTCTCAAAAATGCGGAATCGTCGGAAGGGTTCTCGGCCAAGCGCATGTATGCCATGGCATTTTTAATTTCAGCTCGATCAAAGAATCGCAATCCGCCGTAAACCATGAACGGAATCCCTCGTCTCGTCAACTCTGTTTCGAATAATCGAGACTGAGCATTTGAACGGTAAAGGATGGCAATATCTTTAGGAGAAACACCTTTATCGATGTACTCCTGGATCGTGGAACAGACAAAGCGGGCTTCATCAAAGTCGTTATCCGAACGGTTGGCTCGGATCTTTTCTCCTTTACCGGCGTCCGTCCAAAGGTTTTTGCCCATACGCTCGGAATTATTGGAAATCAAAGCATTAGCAGCATCAAGAATGTTGCCTTGAGAACGATAGTTTTGTTCAAGTCGAATCGGTTCTCTGATTCTGAACTCTTGGACAAATGACATCATGTTGCCGACGTTGGCGCCGCGGAAAGCATAAATCGACTGGTCATCATCGCCGACCGCAAAGACCGCGTTCGGCGGATTTTTTTCACCTAAACCGGCCAAAAGCTTCAGCCATTCATACTGGAGAACGTTGGTGTCCTGAAACTCGTCTACCAAGATAAAACGAAAACGTTCCTGGTAATGATGACGGATCATTTCGTTGCGGCTCAAAAGCTCATAGGCTCTTAAGAGCAGCTCTGCGAAGTCGCAGGCGCCTTCTCTCTGAAGAACAGCTTCGTACATGGCATAAATCTGAATATATGCCTTATCCTTCGAGAACTTTGAATAAACCTCAGACGCGCGCTTGCCTTCTTCTTTGCAGCGGTTGATGAAGTTTTGAACTTCACGAGGCTTGAACTCTTCCGTATCAATACCGTTTGCCTTCATCACGCGTTTGATCACGCCGAGCTGATCGCTCATATCCAAAATGGCAAACGTCGCAGGAAGGCCGGCTTCCTGATGATGCAGACGCAGTAAACGATTGCATAAACCATGGAAGGTGCCGACCCACATAGCACGCGGGTTGATCGGAATCATGTTCTGCAGGCGAGCCAGCATTTCTTTAGCGGCCTTATTGGTAAAGGTCACCGCAAGAATCTCGCTCGGATGAGCCATATTCTGTTGAAGCAGGTAGGCAATGCGGCTTGTTAAGACGCGCGTTTTCCCCGAACCGGCGCCTGCAAGAATCAATGCGGACTTGGGTTCGGCAGTCACTGCCTGGGCTTGTTGCTTATTAAGCGATTCAGTAATGGATTGCATTCTTTTCTTCTCATCCAAAGGAGTGAGAAGTCTAGCAAACGCATCTGCACGTTGCAGGCGCAGTGACGAACACTTACGACTTAGTGAACCCCAATACTTTCATTGCACTTAAACCTTGCAAACGGTTTAAAAATAAACCTTTTGCTTAATTAGATCTTTGCCTCTATCCTTGAAAACGTGAGTTTTTGATCTATCACTTGGATCTCCATTTTGGTTTGGAGCTCACTGCTATCCTCGTTAGTATCAATTGTCATTGCTTCTGGTGACAGCATCCTTCCAAAAGCTTGTATTGCCAAACGACAACTCTTATTAAAATTAAAAGAATCTAAAGACTTGATCGAGTCCAACCCCAATTCATTTAAATAAGTGTTGCACCTTATGGGGTCAGTTCATTAGACGGTCATTCTGTGCTGTCGTGTAACAAAAACCAAATTAATCAGTGTTGTTATGCATAAACAATTTCTATCAAACCTATATAACTTAAAGGATTAGTTATGAGGAACCCTTTAAATGCAGGCGCCCAAGTTAACGTTACCTCCCCTCTATTTGACGAAAATAAGAACTATTTATACTCAAACTTAGAATTAACGCCAAATGTATTTGCTCACATTGCCATGTCCTTGTGTCGTGGCACTCAACGTTCAAGAGGTGACGTAATTACGGGGGTAGTTGTATATCACCAAACCCATGGTGGAATAACCGCTGGGAACGAATACATTTCTACTTTTAAAAAGGCAACCAAAATTCTTCGTAATAAAGGGTTGTTAAAGAATCTTGGGTACGGACAATGGCTCTTTAAATCTGAAGCGAATGAAACAAGCTTAGAGCTTGATTCGTACGTCACAAAAGAAGAAGACAGTCAGATTCCAATTGACGAAACATTAGGAACTGGGAACGAAACGGTTTATGTCTATTACTACGATGCATATAGACAGTTAGCGGAAACCAGAGGTCAGAAGCATTGGCCTTGCAAAGTAGGAATGACTTCCCAACAAACTATTTCTCGTATTTTCTCTCAAACTGGGACTGCCTACCCAGAAAGCCCGCACATCGCCATTGAGTTTAAGTGCAATGACGCAAAGGGACTGGAGAATGTCTTTCACTCTGTACTATCTTTCAGAAAAAGAAAAGTTGAATCGGCGCCCGGTAACGAGTGGTACTACACAACACTGGAAGAGCTGAAAGAAATCTTCGAATTTGTGTTAAATGGGACTGAACCAATCTCTGAATTGAGAAAACCAGAAGGAAATGATGAGGACGATTCGATCTGAGCTTTCAAGTAGAAATTTAATGATTCCATTATCAACTAAGGCATTTCCATAATAGATGTGAAGCTCTGACCTTTTCTAGGACATCATCCTTACTCTTAAAGTGGGCTATTGAGAAACTCTAGGTTTATCTTTAGACACAAGGGGATTGAAGATTGCAATTCAAGTTAATCCTTCCCATTCAATGATTGAAATTTTTTAATTCTGGAAATCCTTCCTTTGGTTTACTCTGATCGTCTAGATGGCAAAGCCCAAAAAGTGAAACTGCGCGCAAAGGTATGACAGTCCACATACAAAACAACGGCCAATGCTTACTGCAAAACCGAAACCTCTCGCTCCATCACCTATAATTGACACATTTTCCAGCTTCTTTAACTTAAAGAACTCTCATGAGAGAAACATACGATCCGGCGGAGGTTGAATCCGTCCAGCAGGCCCACTGGCGTGCTAAAGATATCTACCGTGCCGTCGAACACGCACTCGACGCTAACGGTAACGAAAAACCGAAATTCTATGTTTGCCCGATGCTTCCGTACCCAAGCGGAAAACTGCATATGGGTCACGTTCGCAACTACACCTTAAATGACGTCCTCTACCGCTATTTGCGTATGCGCGGCATGAACGTCATGACCCCAATGGGCTGGGACTCCTTCGGCCTGCCGGCTGAAAACGCTGCCATCGCTAAAAAAGTGGCACCGGCCAAATGGACGTACGCCAACATCGCCGACATGAAGGCTCAGATGGAGCCGCTCGGCCTCGCCTTCGACTGGTCTCGCGAAGTCACGACCTGCAAGCCCGACTACTACCGCTGGAATCAGTGGATGTTCCTGAAAATGCTCGAAAAAGGCGTTGCCTACCGCAAGACCCAGACAGTGAACTGGGACCCGGTCGACCACACCGTTTTGGCCAACGAACAGGTGATTGAAGGACGCGGCTGGCGAAGCGGCGCCATCGTTGAAAAACGTGAGATTCCCGGTTACTACCTCGGAATTACTCAGTACGCCGAAGAACTTCTGAAAGACCTCGACCAGCTTCAGGGCTGGCCCGAACAGGTCCGCCGTATGCAGGAACACTGGATCGGCAAGTCATACGGTGTCAACCTTGCCTTCCCGTACGAACTCGACGGTGAAAAGAAACAACTTCGTGTTTACACGACACGTCCTGACACGATCATGGGCGTCACGTTCGCTGCCATCGCTGCCGAGCATCCGCTTGCGCTCCGTTTGGCAAAAGACAAACCCGAACTTCAGGCCTTCATCGATGAATGCCGCAAAGGCTCCGTTTCCGAAGCCGATATGGCCACAATGGAGAAGAAAGGCGTTCCGACAGGCTTCTGCGTCAAGCATCCGCTCACCGGCGCCGACGTTCCCGTTTGGATCGGCAACTATGTATTAATGACCTATGGTGAAGGCGCTGTGATGGGCGTTCCGGCTCATGACGAACGCGATTTCGCTTTCGCCCTCAAGTACGGCCTGCCCATCAAACAAGTCATCGGCAAAAAAGGCGAAGTCTTCGATGACAAAGTTTGGCACGAATGGTACGGCGAAAAAGAAGGCACCTTCTGCGTCAATTCCGGCAAATATGACGGAATGGATTTCGAACAGGCTCGCGACGCCGTCGCTAAAGACCTGGAAGCTCTCGGCTTAGGCAAACTTCAGGTTCAGTATCGTCTGCGTGACTGGAGTATTTCCCGTCAGCGTTACTGGGGCACACCGATCCCGATGATCAACTGCCCGCACTGCGGCCCGGTTCCCGTTCCTGAAAAAGACCTGCCTGTCATCCTGCCCGAAGACTTAATCCCGGACGGCTCTGGCAACCCCTTGAATCAGGACGAAGCCTTCCTTAACTGCAAGTGTCCGAAGTGCGGCGGAGACGCTAAACGCGAAACCGACACGATGGACACCTTCGTCGATTCCAGTTGGTATTACATGCGCTATTGCTCGCCCGACTGTGAAACTTCCATGGTCGACGAACGCAATGACTACTGGATGGCTATGGACCAGTATATCGGCGGTATCGAACACGCCGTGCTTCACCTGCTCTACGCCCGCTTCTGGACCAAAGTCATGCGCGACTTGGGCCTCGTCAAATTTGACGAACCCTTCAAGCGCCTCTTCACTCAGGGCATGCTCACGGCTGAATGTTTCTACCGCGAACTCCCCGACGGAAGAAAACGTTGGTTCTACCCGAGCGAACTCGATATCGTTTATGACGCCAAGGGCAGAATCGAGAAGATCACTGCAAAGGAAGACGGTCTGCCCGTCAAATCTGGCGGCATCGAAAAGATGTCCAAGTCGAAGAACAACGTTGTGGAACCGTCTGCCATCATCGGCAAGTTCGGTGCCGACACTGCCCGCGCGTTCGTGATGTTTGCAGGACCTCCCGACCAGAGCGCAGCCTGGAGCAATTCTGGAGCCGAAGGTACGTTCCGCTTCATGAGAAGACTCTGGAACTTCGGATTCACACATCAGGATGTCATTAAAGAAAATGTCAAACTGGATGTCGCCAAACTGAATCATGAAGAAAAGGCTGTTCGCCGCGATATTTACACGGCGCTCAAACAGGCTGAATTCGACTTAGACCGCATGCAGTACAACACCGTTGTCTCGGCTGCCATGAAGATGCTCAATTCCCTTGATACCCTCAAGGACAACACATCCGAAGGCACACGCGCCGTGATCAACGAAGGCATGTCCATCCTGCTTCGCACGCTCTACCCGATCGCTCCGCACATCACGGCTCAGCTTTTCGAAGACCTGGGCTACGATCAGCGTTTCGGCACTTCCATCGTCGACGCTCCCTGGCCGAAGATTGACGCTCAGGCTATGGTTGCCGATGAAGTGAAGTATGTGATTCAGATTAACGGCAAACTGCGCGGAGAAATCAACGTTCCGGCCGAAACACCGAAATCTGAAATCGAAGCAGCTGCCCTGGCCAACCCTGACGCACAGCGATTTATTGACGGCAAACCTGTCCGTAAGATCATTGTTGTGCCAAAGAAATTGGTCAACATTGTGGTCTGATAAGGCTTAATTCCTCAGGCCCTCTTAGGGCCTGAGGTTTCATTCTTTTTGTTTTACTGGGTGCTTATGAATTACATAGGACTGACTCGCCGCAGTTTCATTCTCGGTCTTTCGGCCCTCGGCCTGAGTGGCTGCGGATGGCATCTGCGCGGCAAGCAAAACGTTCCTTTCAAGACGATCTATATTGCTCTTGGCGAGAACTCTGCGGTTCGGGCAACCATCCGCCGCAACCTTGAAGCCCAAACGGAAGTCAAAGTTGTCAATGACCGCAAAGAAGCCGAGGCGATTTTTGAGTTGCTCGGGCAGTCCCGCGGCTCCAATGTCTTGGCTTACAACTCAGACGGTCGAGCCCGTATCTACAGTCTGCGTTTAACGAATACGTTCAGAGTCGTTCTGCAAAACGGTGTAGAACTTCTGCCCACGACCACGGTCAGCGCTACCCGCGAATTGATTCGCGACGAAAGTGACGAAAACGGCCGCGCAAATCAGGAAAGACTGCTTTATGAAGAAATGGAACAGTCCTGTATCCATCAAATGGTCAACCGTATGACTCACATCTCCGAAGAAGCTGTCCAAAAAGGTATGCATGAGCTGGAGTAGTCTTCTTGCACAAAAATTAAGGCCCGACGAAAACGGTAATCTTCCTCGGCTTTGGCTTTTATTGGGCTCGGAACCCCTGCTGGCCATCGAGGCTCAGGATGCTATCCGAGCCGCTGCTTTTAAAGCAGGTTATTCCGAACGCAAATCTTTTGTTTTTGAAGGCAACGCCGATTACTCGCCTCTTTACGAGGCACTCGGCGACCAGAGCCTTTTCGGCGAAAAAAATCTGATTGAGGTTGTTTTCCCTAGAGCAACGATCGGTAAAAACGGTCCTGCGGCTGTGGAAGCTGTTATTGAGCACGCCGACGAAGACAAGATGGTCGTTGTCTCGCTCTTTGATTACGATTGGACCACAACGAAAAAAGACTGGTTCAATCACCTCATGAAGTCGTCGGTTTGTATCCGCACGGATCCGATTGACCGTAACGCCCTGCCGCGCTGGATTACGGAGCGTGCCAAAGAGAAAAACGGCCAAACGCTCACGCCTGAAGCCGCAAATCTCATCGCTGAAAGAACCGAAGGGAATCTTTTGGCGACGTCTCAGGAAATTCAGAAACTCGCCCTGCTCGTCAACAAGCCGGAAATTGATGTCAGCGATGTGCTCGACGCCGTTTCCGACGTTTCTCGTTTTGATCAGGAATCGCTATTTCTTGCGATGCTTGAAGGCGATGCCGGACAGGTGTCCAAAATTATCGATTCCCTGCAAGGGGAAAACGTTCAAATTCCTTCTTTTCTCTGGATGCTGACGGATGTCGTTCGCAACCTGCTTTTGCTTAATCGAGGATTTGCCGTCAGAACATTCGGACTCTCAGAGGCCCATCGCAGTGCGCTCAACCGCGCATCTCGCCGTGCCAATCCTAAACTCCTTGAATTGATGCTTCATCGCCTAAGCGATGTAGATCGTATGAGTAAGGGACTCTTTGTCGAAAGCAGTGACGGAGACGCCTGGCAGGAATTAAAGGCTGTCTGTCTCATGCTCTCACTAAAAAGGAAGTAATAATCTATGGTATCTACGAACGTCAGCCAAACGGCTCACGACAAAATCGCCGTCATCGGCAAAAAGGCACGCGCTGCTTCTTTGATCATGGCTAAAGCCTCCTCCAAACAGAAAAACAATGTTCTTCTGACTTTGACGGATTTGCTCGGCAAGAATCTAGAAGATCTTTTAAAGGCAAATAACCTGGACATCGTCGAGGCAGAAAAGAATGGTCTTTCTAAAGCCTTTATTGATCGTCTGACCATTTCTGTAGACACCGTTGCCCAGATGGCTGCCGGACTTCGTCAGATCGCCTCTTTGAGAGACCCGATCGGCGAAATCACCGATGTTCGTCCGCAGCCGAGCGGCATTGAAGTCGGCAAAATGCGCGTGCCCCTCGGCGTGGTTGCCATTATTTACGAGTCCCGCCCGAACGTCACAATTGATGCAGCTGCCCTTTGTTTGAAGAGCGGCAACGCTGCCGTGCTCCGCGGAGGCTCCGATGCCAAACATTCCAACGCTTTCTTAGCAGGCCTTATTCAGCAGGCACTCTCGGAAAACAGCATTACCTCCGACGCAGTTCAGATCATCACGGACCCAGACCGCGAGTTGGTAGGCGAATTGATTACCGCCCGCGAATACATCGATGTGTTGATTCCCCGCGGCGGCAAGGGCTTGATTTCCCGCTTGATGCAGGAAGCAACCGTTCCGATGATCAAGCATCTCGAAGGCATCTGCCATACCTACGTGGATGAAAGCGCCGATATCGATATGGCAGTCGCCGTCTGCGACAATGCCAAAACGCAGCGCTATTCTCCCTGCAACGCCATGGAAACGCTGCTGGTCAACCGAAAAATTGCCGGAACGTTCCTGCCGAAGATCGGCGCGATCTATTTCAAGAAAGGCGTGGAGCTTCGCTGCGATCAGGCTTCTAAAGCCATCCTGGAAAATTTCGGTCCGGTTAAAGACGTAACAGAAACCGACTGGTCCGAAGAATACAACGCTCCGGTACTTTCGATTAAGGTCGTTGACGCCCTGGAAGAAGCCATTGACCATATCAACACGTATGGTTCTCACCACACGGATGCCATCATTACCAACAATCTTGAGCATTCCGAAAGATTCCTGCGCGAAGTCGATTCTTCTTCTGTCATGCTCAATACCTCCACACGTTTTGCAGACGGATTTGAATACGGTTTGGGTGCCGAAATCGGCATCTCGACAGACAAAATCCATGCTCGCGGACCGGTGGGACTAGAAGGCTTAACCAGTCAAAAATATGTTGTTTTCGGCCACGGTGAACTTCGCAAGTAAGATTTTCCTTGTGGTAAACCATCTTACGGCCGCAAGCCGAAAGGCCTACAATTCAATTCAAATGAAGAAGGAATTCTTGTGAATACTTTGCTTAAACCTTTTTACGCAGTCGTCCCTCTCTCTTTAGAAGAGCTCTTCGCTGAGGAACTTAAAAAGCTCGGTATTGAAAAATTCCGTTTAGAGAAAGGCGGCTGCTGGTTCGGCGCAGAAATGAGCCAAATGATGCAGGTTAACCTTTGGACTCGTTACGCCTCGAGAATTCTCTTGAAAGTAGCCGAAGGTCCCTATCGCACGGAAGAAGATATCTATAAATTAGCTAAATCCTTCCGCTGGGAACAGTATTTCACGCCTAAAAACACCTTCAAAATCGAACTTTCTTCCCGCCGCTCCCCGCTCAAAAGCGTCGCTTTTACGGCCCTTCGCGTCAAAGACGCCGTCTGCGATTATTTTCGTGAGACCGACGGTCAGCGACCGGACGTAGAAAAGCACGACCCGGACATTCGAATCTATGTCCACTTAACGGACAAGAGCTGCATTATTTATTTAGACAGCTCTGGTGAATCTCTCTTTAAGCGCGGCTGGCGCGAAGCTAAAGGCGAAGCCCCGCTGAAAGAAAATCTTGCTGCCGGTCTTCTCGGACTTGCCGGCTGGACACCGGACAAACCGCTGCAGGATCCTTTCTGCGGCTCGGGCACCATCCCCATCGAGGCCGCTCTCATCGCCAAAAACCGGGCCCCCGGCCTGAACCGGAGCTTTTCCGCCCAGAAGTGGGCCTGTGTGGAGCGGGAGC
>ERZ837487.978-NODE-978-length-37557-cov-4.730894_pt1 | contig 37557 bp, 58 predicted proteins | sample MGYA00519911_ERZ837487 | MGnify/ENA primary metagenome ERZ837487 (study PRJEB31850, sample SAMEA3708818) | human gut metagenome | biome: human gut; feature: human-associated habitat; material: faeces | place: China | collected 2014 ... | reverse complement strand
CACCTCTCTCAATGATCGCGCCGCCGGTTCTCTCCACCGGCGGCGCGCCAAGGGCGGGCAGGTTCGCCCCCGGTCGAGATTCGCGTCAGGTGGGCGCGGGCAAAGACCGGGAAGCCGTTCGATTCGGCCGCCGTCCACTGGGGCCGCGTCAACGTCGGCCGCGATCCATCCCCATACGACAGGAAGTCAGTGGATTGCGGAAGCGATGGCGTGCGAGCCGGTGGTCTCCATTGCCGGCGTCGACCACGCCAGCGCGGCCCCGCACCAAACGAAGGAGTCCCATGAACACCCACCGCAGTCTCATGGTCTGGCCCATCACCGAACGGGGCCTGACCATGACGCCCGGCGAACTGATCGCCGAGGCGCTGGACGCGATCTGCGAATGCAATTCACGGCTCGACTACCCGCGCCTCATCCTCATGCCGTCGCCCGCCGCGTTCGTCATCGACCGAGGCGCGGCGACCATCGGCGCGGAATGCGAATGGGCATGGAAACGGGACATCAGGAAAGGAACATCATGACATCCAACGAGGAAATGGCCGAAAAACTCGCCGAGAAGTTCTACGGCCTCATCGAGGGCGACGTGTCCGTCTCCGGCGGTGAGCTGGCAAAACTGTTCGTCACGGCGCTCGACCAAGCCGGCCTCGCATTGAGCGAGAAAGCCAAGGCCTACATATCCTTCGAACCTGTGCTGCCCAATGGCAAGACGCTCGCCGACATGTTCGCCTCCAGCGACCGGAAGCCGCTCGGCACCGTCATCGACGACGAAGACGACGAGGAAGAGGACGACGGCCCGGATGACGCCGGCGAGCTTGACGAGCTGGAGCACATGCGCGACGTGGCCGACATGGCCTATGCGGCGCTCTCCGACCTCGCCCTGCACTGCCACAACCGTCGCGAAGACGTGGCATGGGGCATCGCGAGCAGCGCAGCCAAGGACGCGCACGTCCTCGCCACGTTCGTCGGCGACTGGATCGAGGACATGGAGGACGAGGACTAGTGGCCGGCGAAACCATCCTCACGATCGTCGGCAACCTGACCGCAGACCCCGAGCTGCGCACCACCGGCACCGGCACGCAGGTGTGCGGCTTCACCATCGCCTCCACGCCGCGCGTCTGGAACCGGCAGGCCAACCAGTACGAGGACGGCCAGTCATTGTTCATGCGCTGCTCCGCCTGGCGCGACCTCGCCGGGCATTGCGCCCAGTCGCTGTCCAAGGGCATGCGCGTCATCGCCACCGGCCGGCTCTCCCAACGCTCGTATCAGGCGCAGGACGGCACCAACCGCACCGTGGTCGAAATGACCGTGGACGAGATCGGCCCCAGCCTGCGCTACGCGACCGCGCAGGTCACGAAACAGGGCGGCCACGACGGCTGTCAGGGCGGCGGCACCTACGGCAACCCGAACGGCCAGCCCCCGCAGCCCCCGCAGCAGACGACACCGCCGCCGGCGTCCGACCCGTGGGCCAACGGCGGCAGCGGCCACACGCCGGACATGTTCGCCGCCGACACCGGCGACCCGGAATTCTAGAAAGGACACCCTCATGGCAAAGAAAAAAGACTCGAACCTTGTCCAGGACGCGCTCATACCCGACGAAATGAGCCCGCTGAGCCTGCTGGACTTCAACAGCTCGTGCGCGAAGATCAAGCAGGCGGCCGTGGACTTCCGCCGCGCGGTCAACCACAAGATGCAGTTCGAAACCAAAGACGCCTACCTCGACAAGTTCCACCAGATCGACCCGTACACCGAGGCCGTGTACGACACGGACGCGCTCGCGCAGCACATCATCGACTGCGCCGAGGTCATCAACCGGCTGCTCACCTATCCGAAGGACGCACGCCGCGCGGTCCTGTACGACAACCTCCACGACAGCCTCGCCACGTTCGAGGAAAGCGCGCCCGACTATCCCGATCCCGACGACGATGCTGACGAGACCGACAGAGGAGAGGCCGTCGATCCGACCACCGGCGAGATCAAGTAACCACACATTGAGAGAGGCTTATATGCAGCAGGCAAACAAAAAAGCCACCCGCAACGGGGTGGCTCAGGAAAAGATGTGGTCGATATCAGCGCTCCGACGTCTCATCGGTTGGCACGACGTCTATGGTTTCTGCGTCCACATACGCCATAAAGCCGTCCGGCACTCCGTCATTGTCGTTGACGCACACAAATTCATCGTCCTCACGATCTGCCGTCAGTTCGACGAACTTGCGCAGCTCACCGAACGTAAGCTGCTCGAAATCAATCGTCACACACATGCAGCGCTGGGTCTTCTTGTCGTTGCTCATAAGTCGATTATCGCATGTCGTGAAGGCGGCGCGCCATGTCTGTGAACTTCGACAGCACCTTCGGTTTCGATCCTGCGGTGCAGGACAGCAGCATGGCCGCGCGCGGACTGTACGCGACGATGGTGACGTGGTGCGACCACCAGATATACACGCGGCCGGACTCGTTCGACGGCACCTTCGACCTCAAGCGCGTCAGAAGCGTGGGCGGCACCGTCAGACTCGTGCGCGAACTCGTTGAAAACGGGCTCTTCGAGGAGGCCGGCGAAGGCGTGTACAGGGTCGTGACCCGTCGCGGCCTCGCCGTGTTCGGCAGCTTCAAGAACCAGAAGAAACCGCTTACGCCCGAAGAAGCCGCCGAACTGCACGAGAAGAAGGTCGTCGCCGGCCACGCCGGAGGCAAGGCGTCGGGCGAGTCCCGCAGGGCGAAAGCCGAAGCAAACAGGAAGCAAAACGAAGCAGACGCGAAGCAGACTGCTTCAACTTCAACAAAGCAAACAGGAAGCACTACCGTACCTAACCAAACCAAAACCATGCCTTCTTCCTCCCCTGACCCCTCCGGGCCGGGATCGAAGCAAACCGCGTCGGTCGCCGAGGCCGAGGCCAGGGCGTTGGCCGACCCGTTCGCCACGGCGTGGAACGCCTACCCACGCCACACCGGATCGCGACGGGAAGCCGAGAAAGCGTGGGCCGCAGCCGTGGCCGGGCACGACGGCACGTCCGCCGTGACGGAAGCGCAGCTCATCGGAGCCGTCATCGCCTACGCCAAAACCGTGGACGACCCCAGATACGCGCCCAACATGAGCCGATGGCTGCGCCAAGGCGCATACATGGACACCATGCCCAGCCAGCCGAAACCATACCGGCACGCACTGCCCGACGGCACCGTCATCGACGACCGGTGGATCACCGGCCACATCCGGGACCACGTGCCCGTAGGCACCTTCACCGACGCGATGAGAGCCGACTTCTGGGCCAGCGTCAAAACCGGCATCGACCCGGAACAAAAAGCCAAGGAAATCATCAACGAATGCCAACGAAAGGCCAGCCGATGAGCAGCAAGCCAACAGCCGAGACCCGCAGAACCGTACAGAGGCGAGACCGATACCGATGCGCCATGTGCGACCGGGAAACCGGCAGCCACTGGAGCGGCGACAGCATCCACCACAGGGAACCGCGAAGCCACCCCTTCGACCGGCTCCACCAACCCGAAAACCTGCTCCAACTCTGCGGCAGCGGCACCACAGGATGCCACGGATGGGTACACGCCCACCCCGCACGCGCCTACCGGCTCGGCTACCTCGTCCACATGGGCGAAGACCCCGCCACCATCCCCGTCTACTACCGCACAGGCGGCTGGCAGCAGCTCAACAAGGACGGCACCCGCCATCCCTGCCCGCCACCCGAAAACATGCCCACCCACATCGACATCAAGAAAGGCAACGAATGAACGACACCACGACAACCCTCGCCATCGGCCACCGGACCATCCCCCTCGACCCGCCCCGCCCGCCAAGAAAACCCGACATGCTCCTCTGGATCGACACCGAAACCACCGGCGTCGACCCCAATCAGTGCGAACTCCTGGAAGTCGGCATGCAAGTCACCGACATGACCGGCAAACACCCCCACGACAGCCTGCACCTGATCGTCCACCCCGACAACGTGCGCAACTGGGCCAACCACCCCGAACTCCTGAAAGCCTACGAAATGCACCTCGCCAACGGGCTCATGCTCGCCTGCGCCGAAGCACCCAAGACCGGCTACGACTACAAGCACACCGCGCTCAACATCCACGAATTCCTCAACGACCAACTCAGCCAATACACACTCCACCCCGCAGGAACCAACGTGGACTTCGACCTGCGCCAGCTCGACGTGCACCTCAGCCGCCACCTCGAACACCCCATCACCCAAGGACTCCACCACCGAAACCTCGACCTCACCAGCTTCCGCCTCGCCGACCAAGCCATCGGCGGCAACCCCTACCAAAACCACGCAGGCACCCACCGAGTCCAGGACTGCATCCGTCGGGACATCAACGACTACACCGCCTACCTCGACATCATCCGAACCGGCACCCAAGGAGACAGGCAATGAGCTGGATCAACGACCCCGTCAACAGCCCGAAGTATTACACCGACTCACACCCCGGCATGGAATGCATCGACCTGACCGCCGACACCACCTTCTGCCTTGGGAACTGCTGCAAGTACCTGTGGCGCTACCACAGCAAGGGCCGGCCCTTGGAAGACCTCGAAAAAGCCCGATGGTACCTATGCCGAGTCATCGACTACGGCGAAAAGATCGCGTGGACGCGCCAACAGTACGACATACTCACGGCACTCGTCGCCCACACCGTCGGCGTCGAAGCCAGAACATGGGCAAAACTCAAGCAAGGCTACCCCGACTCCGCCCTCGCCCTCATCGACGAACTCATCAAACGGGAAAGAGACAAGCAATGAACACACGCATCTACTGCATCACACGAGACCGCAACGACTACACCGCCTACCTCGACCGCATGCTCAGCACCAACCAACCAAAGGAAACCCGATGATCCACCCCGAACTCAACATGGACACGCAGCCACCCGAACCCAAAAAGACATTCGCCGAAAAACTCTGCACCGCCATCGCCATCATCATCTCCATAGCGCTCGCCGCGCTCGTCGTCACGCTGGTCATCGCCTGCATCGCGCTCATCTGGAGCCTCATGCTCGAACAACACCTCATCTAAGGACCGCAATGAGCCAGAAAAGCTACTGCGACATCTGCCCCGACCACCTCATCGAACACGAAAGGAACCAACAATGAGCACACGCCTCTACTACGACCAATACGGCATTCCGACCGACATCAGCGAACTGGAGGCGTGGAGTGAGTAGTCAGTATTGCAAGCCCTCTGGCAGTGATCCGGTATGGCGTTGCCCGGTCTGCGGTCAATGGTGGCAACTCGACCTACCGGACGGCGACTTCTGGGAGCCGATAAGCACGCTCAAAGCGTTCCTGCAGTTCCACCCGAAATGGAAAGCCGAACGCAAACACCGAAAGGCCCGCATATGAGCATCGACATCACCCAACAGGCATTGAACGCGCTCGCCGACGCCGGCCTCGGCAACGACAGCCCGGCCGAGGCCTACGTGATCGGATATACCCAAGGCCATGACGATGCGCTCGCGCTCGCCATCCAGCTCGAGCGGTCCATAAACCGTAGGCCGTTCATGCCGGACGAGGCGGAACGGCTCGCCATGCGCCTGCACGAGCAGGTCGGCGACTGCCCGATTGCCCACGAGAGCGGCAAGGCCATGGACGCTCATTGACGGGACGGAGGAAACGGAATGAGGAACGGTAGACCATGGGCTGTGAGGATCATGCCGGCCTTCGTGTGTGTGTTTGCAGCGTTCGTGGTCGGTTACGGGCTTGGCGAACAGGCGCAGCTCGGCGAACAGGATGTGCAGACCGTCACGCAGGAGGTGCGGCAGACCGGCGACGTCAAACGCCTGTGCATGACCGTCAAGACCGGCGAGCGCATCGACGCCATGAGCTGCGAGCTCATCGACCCGCTGAGCGGAGGCGTCAAATGAGACCACGACTCACTTACGCGCAGAAGAGTGTGCTGCTCCAGCTCGTCAACCACGGCGACATGCAGCCCGCCGACGGCAACCACAAACGCACCTTCCAATCCCTGGAGGAACGCGGATACACGCAAGACGTCGGATACGGACGCTATGCCATCACCGAGGCCGGCCGTCGCGCGCTGCAAAAGGACTTGTCATGAAACGCCTGAGCATCGTCTTCACCTGCGACAGCGAACCAATCGGCCTCTACGAGATCGAACGCAGGCTCAGGACGGCGGGCTTCACAAGGCCGCAGGCCGGTTCGATCATGGACGCCGAACAGTCCGACGAACTCGCCGAAGCCTACGAACAAGGCAAACAGGCCGTGTTCGACGCCATGAACCACTTCGACGAACTCGCCATCGTGGAACGCGCCAACCCCTACCGAAAGGACGGCCGATAACCCATGGACTGGCGACATCAGGCCGCATGCCGCGACCACGACCCCGAACTCTGGTTCAGCGGCAAACCATACGAACAGGCGGCCGCGCTCGCCATATGCCGGTCATGCCCGGTCATCGGCGAGTGCCGCCGGTTCGCCGACGAGCACAACCGGATCAACGGCTACCAGTTGCAGGGCATCTGGGGCGGCCGCCGATACGGGGTCAAATGACGACCCAAGAAAGGAAATCTTATGAACAACATCGACGCCAAAATCACCGCCTGGCAGCTAGGCCCCGTCACCATCATGCGAGGCACCGCCACGCCCGGCCGTGACGTGACGCACCCGGAATGCTTCGGCCGGTTCACCGTCGTCGCCCTCTCCTACGGCGGCGCGATCCGCAAGTGCATGCGCCGCGTCGCCCAAATGTGCGCCAAGCACTCCGCATGCGAACAGCTCGACCGGCAGGAGGCACGGGCGTGAGAGTCACCGAAGGCGTCAGGAAGATCATCGTGGAATGGCACGGCAAGGGCGTGCCGCCGGAAGAGACCGCGCGATCCCTGCGCATCCCCATCGACGAGGTGAAGGCCATCATCCTGCAAGCCCGCCCGGCACCCGCGCCGGAAAAACCCGCCGGCATCGGCGACAATAGAAGAGAAAGTTAAGGAAAGTCAGCAAACCGTTGAAAACAAGCCGTTCCCGGCCAATCCACCACGTCGGGAACGGCTTCGGGAAAGTAAAAGCCCCCACCTTTCGGCAGAGGCTCGCATTGTCCAACAAGCGAGTATAGCACCAGCGAAAGGGCGGGGATGATGGAACAACGAACATGCGTGGCCTGCGGCAAAGCGGCCGGCGACGCGAACCTGTGCAAGGAATGCGTCAAGGACTGGGCGAAACGCCTCGCATGGCTCCTGAAGGCCGGCATGCCAGCCCTCCAACAGATCGCCTACAAACAAGCCACCACCCGCGAACGCTCGCCACGCCACGGCAACAGGGCATACGCGGCCCCGCCGGTCAACGAAGCCGCCCAAGCCCTGTACTCCGCAGTGGAAACGCACCTGCAACTCACCGGCGGCATGCTCGGCGTCAAACCGATCGGCCACGACCGATACGACCGGCCCCGCACCCTCATGCAATGGGCCGACATCACCCGCCTGCTGCTGCACCACATGCCCGACCTCGCACGACTCGACACGGCCGACGACCTATACGCCGACCTGATCCGCCTATCGGAAAAGGTCGAAACCGCCACCACGCACGCCGGCGAGCGCCGTCTTGTCGGCGTATGCCCCAACTGCCTGAACACGAAGGGGGACGACGACGAGCCGATACGCACGCCGATCTACGCCGCCCGCTCCGCGCGGTATACGGTGTGCCCCGAATGCGGCGCATGGCTCGACTTGAAGCGCGTGCGGTTGGAGTACCTGCGCGGCGCGGGGCTCATGCACATCACGCGCACGCAGGCCGACGCCGCCCGATGGGTGCGGGAGAACACGGGTGTGAGCGTGACGGGCAAGGACTTGGCGAACTGGCGCAGCCGGGGCAAGATGCCGTCCACGCGGCGCATCGACCGGCATTATTGGGAGTGGAACATCATGGAGCTGTTGGCCTGCGCGCAGGATCGCGCCGAGCGCGACGGCGGCGACGTTTGAACGTGAGACGGTTTCGTGTTACGCTGTCGCGTGTAATCGGAGTATCGGAAAAGCCTGTCCCATCGGGGATGGGCTTTTTTCGTATCCGATCCCCTTGGATGGTTGGCCGAGCGGTCGAAGGCACCCGCTTGCTAGGCGGGCAGGCATGACAACCGACCTCATGCTTCGCGGGTTCGAATCCCGCACCATCCGCCAGCAGCCGCCGGCACCGTGCGCAACCGGCGTATGCGGCACCCGAGAAACCACCACAGACAGACGCCTCGCCGGCGGTTCTTTCCTCTTCTTCCCGCCGGCGAGCGCAGTCTGTCGATCCGTACAGGCGTTCGATTGGAGGCGTGCGTGGGCAATCCGCGGTACAGCAATGGCTATCGCCGCCGGCGCGAGCGCGAGCGGTGGCGGCACATGCGGGCCGACTGCTACATCTGCCATCGGCCCATCGACTACGAGCTCAAGGCACCGCATCCATACAGCTTCGTCGTGGACGAGACCATCGCCCTGGCGCGCGGCGGCACGCTCACGCACGACAACAGCGGGCCCGCGCACCGATGGTGCAACGCCATCAAGGGCACGCACAGTCTGGCATGGGCGCGCGAGCGCGTCGCCCAGCTCATCGCCCAGGGCAAGGCCCCACAGCGCACAGAGCCAACCCAATCCGGGCCGATCCGATGCTCGGACTGGTTCGGGGGTGGGGAGTAGACCCCACCCGGCCCCGCCGGGGCGACCACGGGCAAAGCGCCGTTTTTCCCCCGGGCTTTTTCCACACTTGAACGGAGGCCGTCTTGGTGTCCAGAACGTCGAAAACCCCTCGCTCGAAGAGCGCGTCGAAGTCCCATAGGGTCAGCAACGCCGCCGCTTCCGGGGATCGTCGCCGCCTCCTGGTGGCGATGCGCAACCTGATCGCCGAAAAGCTCGACGAAGGGTCGATAAGCTCACGCGACCTCGCGTCATTGACGAAACGGCTCGCGGACATGAGCGCCGAGATCGAGGCGATCGACAAGGCGTCGAACGGGCACGATCCGGCCATGCAGGCCCTGGACACGGAGGACGAACGATTGGATGAACACGAGGATTGACGGGGCGAGCTGCCAGATCATCCCCGACGATTTGTACACCAGCGGAGAGCCGAGCCTCAACAGGCTCGCCGCAGCGGCGGGCGACCGGTTCGACGTCTGGCAGCGGCAGATCAACCGGATCATCCTCGCGAAAAGCGCCGACGGCCTCTGGAGCGCCCGCAACGCCGTGCTGTCGATCCCGCGCCAGACCGGCAAGACCTACGACATCGGCTGGATCGCGATCCACCGCGCCGCCCGAACCCCCGGCATGCGCATCGTGTGGACGGCCCAGCACTTCAGCGTCATCAAGGACACGTTCGAAAGCCTGTGCGCGATCGTCCTGCGCCCCGAAATGAGCGGTCTCGTTGACCCCGACCACGGCATATCCCTGGCCGCCGGCAAGGAGGAAATACGCTTCCGCAACGGGTCGCGCATCTTCTTCCGCGCGCGAGAACGAGGCGCATTGCGAGGCGTCAAGAAGATCGCCCTGCTCGTCATCGACGAGGCCCAGCACCTGTCCGACTCGGCGATGGCGTCGATGCTGCCGACCCAGAACCGCGCCTGGAACCCCCAGACCATCTACATGGGCACCCCGCCCGGGCCAAGGGACAACGGCGAAGCGTTCACCCGCCTGAGGGACAAAGCGCGCGCCGGCCGCACCCACAGCACCCTCTACGTCGAATTCACCGCAGACCGCGACGCCGACCCCCTCGACCGCCAGCAATGGAGGAAAGCCAACCCCAGCTACCCGTCCCACACCAGCGACGAATCCATCGCCAACCTGTGGGAAAACCTCACCGGCGACGACTTCCGGCGCGAAGCCCTCGGCATCTGGGACGAACACGCCCTCAGCCAAGCCATCGACCGCCGCCAATGGGAGGAAGCCACCATCGAGCGCCGCCGCCCCGGCGGCGTCATGAGCTTCGGCATCGACATGAACCCCCAACGCACACGCCTGACCATCGGCGCATGCATGCGATACGACGACAACACCGCCCACATCGAACTCGCCGAATACAGGGACACCAACCAAGACGGCACCATGTGGGCCGTCAACCTCATCGACAAGGTCTGGGAACAAACCGCCAGCCTCGTCATCGACGGGCAAAGCCCCGCCACCGCGCTCCTGCCCGACCTCGCCCAGGCCGGCGTCACCGTCACCGTCACCGCCGCCACCGACATGGGCCGCGCCTGCGGCCGCCTCCAGGACATGCTCAGAGACGGCACCCTCACCCACCTGCCCGAAGACGGCCAACAACCACTCTGGCAAGCCGCCAACAAAGCCACCACACGCCCCATCGGCAAAAACGGACTCTTCGGATGGAACCGACCCGACGACGACACCGACATCAGCCCACTCAACGCCGTCACCCTCGCCCTCCACGGGGCCATGACCACCAGAAGAGACCCCACCCAAGAAACGGAGACATGGTTCTAATGCCCGCCACCGACCACAACGGCCTCGCCATCACCAACCCCGCCACCCAAGACGCCTACCTCGCCGTCCAATCCGCCAACATCACCCGCATCAAAGGCGTCGAAGACGACGACATGCCCACCATCCAAAAACTCCTCACAACATGGCGCGACCACTACGCACGCAACATGCTGAGAGCCGAATACTACCAAGCCCGATACCGATACAACGGCGTCGCCTACAGCATCCCCAAAGAAATGCGCGCCCTCGCCAAACCGATGATCGGATGGCCCAACAAAGCAGTCCGAGCGCTCGCCGACCTCAACGTGTTCGAGGGCTTCGACGCGCCCGACCCGCTGCAGGCGCAGGTGGACGAGCTCGTGGACGACAACGCATGGGACACCGACGTCTCCGAGGCGATCACCAGCGCCTACATCCACGGATGCAGCTTCATCACCGTGTGCGAAGACCCCGACGAACCCGGCCGCATCCTCATGCTGCCCCGCTCGGCCGACTGGAGCGCGGGCATCTGGGACCGCCGACGCCGCCGCCTCGGCTCGGCCTTGACCATCACCGACAAGGACGACAGAACCGGGCGCATCACCGCGTTCACCGCATGGCTGCCCGGCAAGGTCTACGAAATCGACGACAGCGAAGGCCAGTGGACGGCGCGGACGATCGAAACCCACCTCGACCGGCCAAGCGTCGTGCCCCTCGTCAACGACGCCCAGTCCTACCATCCGCTGGGCAACAGCCGCATCACCCGCACGCTCATGAACCTGACCGACTTCGGCCTGCGAACCATGGTGCGCATGGAGGCCACCGCCGAATTCTATGCAGCCCCCCGCGTGTGGTTCATCGGAGCGTCGAAGAAGTTCACCGACGACACATGGAGCAGCATCGTGAGCGTCATGAACGGCATGCCCGCCAACAAGAACGGCGACAAGCCCACCATGCAGCAGCTCCAGCAGGCATCCATGACCCCGCACGCCGACATGCTGCGCACCATCGCCCTCATGGTCAGCTCGGAAACCGACATCCCCGTCAACGACCTCGGCATCACGATGGACAACCCCGCCAGCGCCGAAGCCATGGCCGAAGCCGAACGCAAACTGTCCCGCACCGCCGACCGGCAAAACAAACGCTTCGGCCGCGCGTTGAAGGAAGCCATGAGCATCGCACTGGCCTATCAGGGCGCAGACCCCGACGCATTGCGCGAACTGCGACCCATCTGGGCACCGGTCAAGGAAACCAGCGACGCCGCCCGCGCCGACTGGTACCAGAAGGTCGCATCCAACAACCCCGCCTTCGCCGACAGCGACGTGGGACTCACCCGCGCCGGCCTGACATGGGACGAGATCAAGGCCCACCGGGCCTACGAACGCCAGCAGCGCACGCAGCAATCCATCGACGAGCTCAGGGCCAAACTGACGATCGCCAAGACCGACGGCAAGGAGGCCGAAGCCAATGAGCAGCAAACCGGCCAACCTGCCGCTGAACAACCTCACTCCACAGCAGCGCCAAGCATTCCAAACCCATCTTGACGACCTCTGGGACGACTATCAGGACGCGCTCGCCGACCTGTCCCTTGAGGCCAAGCAGCTCGCGGCCGGAGTTGCGTGGGACAATTTTGAAGACCCGCTGCACTACCTTCGCACGGAAGTGTTCGAGACCTACGCGGATCGCGCCAACCAAGTCGCCAACGACTACTATGACGCGGTGCGCTCCGCATGGGCAGAAGCCGCCGGCGTCGACCTGCCGGCCTACACGCCATCCCGAGTGAGCGCGGATCGCGCCTTCTGGCAGATCGTCGGAGGATACAACAGCACCGACCACGTCGGACTCAAATTCGTGGACGTCATCAACCACCACAGTCGCGCTGGGCTGACGATGGACGACCTATGGGCCATGAAGACCGACGGATACGGACAAGACGAATGGATGAACCTCGCCGCCGACATCGTGGGCGTCACAGCACGACTCACGGCCAAATTCAACGGCGAGCACGATCCCTCGCAACCGCGCTACGCCCGCGTTCCGGTCGGCCCGACCTGCGCGTTCTGCATCCTCATGGCCTCGCGAGGCTTCGTCTACTGGAGCGAGGAAAAGGCCGGCGGACGGGACAATCGATATCACAAGAACGACGACTGCCGCATCGTATCCAGTTGGGGAGAAGCCCACGTCAAAGGCTACGACCCGGAAGGCATGAAAGCCCGATACCTGCAATGCCACAAGACGATCGCCGGCATGCTCAATCGCGACGAATATGGAAAATACGTCGCCCGTATGAAGGACGCAGGTAAAGACGAAGACGAGATAGACGACTACAACCTGTGGACGACGCATCGCATCACCGAGGAAATGAGCCAGCGCGACCGTCGATGGCTGTACGACGGCACCACGCCGGAACCCTCCGTGGAAAGCGCAAGGGCGTGGTCCGAACTTCAGAAGCACGAACGCAAAACGCTCGACGCCCTCAAAGACAACGGGTTTGCCGTGACAGTGCGCGAAAGAAGCGACAAACAAGGCGTGAAGACATCAGACGCCATCATCAACGGTAAACGAGTGGACTTCAAAGCGCCGGAAGGACACGGCAAAAACACCATAGACCAGCTTCTCCGATCCGCAGCCCGCCAAGGAGACGCCGCAGTCATTCATCTGCAAAAGGAAAGAACGGAACTGGACGCCGAAGCCTGCAAAGACTACATACGGTCATCGCTTCGACGCAGACGTCTCGACTACGTTCTGCTCATCGACTACGACGGGAACATCGTCAGGGTCGAACGCGATACGGAAACGGCTTCTCACTCCCAGAGCCAATAACGGGTTCGAGGTAGAGAAGCCAAGACAATTCCAGTCTAACAGATTTTCAGCCACCCGCACGGGCGGCTTTTTTAATGCCCGGAAAGGGCTCAACCACAAGGAGAACAACCATGTTCCTCACCCCCACACCCCATCACATCCGATTCGTCGCGGCCCCGCCGGAAGGCGGCGAGTCCACCGGCGGCACCGGGCAACCGCCGGCATCGGCCGGCACGGAGAACGCCGGCGATCCGATCGACTGGGAAGCCAAATACAAGGAAGCCCTCGGACACTCGCGCGACTGGGAAAAGAAAGCGAAGGCCAACAAGGCCGCCGCCGACGAGCTGGAAAAGCTCAAGGAAGCGAGCATGACCGAACAGGAAAAGGCCGCCAAACACGTCAAGGAACTCGAAGACAAGGTCGCCTCCTACGAAACCGCCAAGCAGCGGGCCGAGTGGAAGGCGCAGGCGTCGGCCGAGACCGGCGTACCCGCCGACGTGATCGAAGGCGACAGCCTCGAAGCCATGCAATCGCACGCCAAGCGCATCCACGAGCTGCTCAACCCCAAACCCAAGGCCCCGGCCGTGCACGGCGCGGACCGCCAGCCGTCCGGCAAAGGCCCGAACGAGAGCATGGTCAACTACCTGCGCAACCTCGGCCTCTAACCGGCCAACATCTCCTCACCCCTCATCTGAAAGGAAACCATCATCATGGCACTCGACACCAGCAAGGTGCTGCTCCCCAAGGAAGTAGCCACCGTCATCACCAAGCGCGCCAAGGACACCAGCACCATCGCCGCGCTCTCCCCGAGCGAACCCCAGCTCTTCCTCGACAAGGACTACATGGTCTTCACCGGCAATTCCGAAGCCGAGGTCGTCGCCGAAGGCGCACAGAAGTCCAGCTACGAGGAAACCCTCACCCCGGTCGTCGGCAAACGCTTCAAGGTGCAGACCACCACCCGCGTCAGCAACGAGCTCCAGTGGGCCGACGAAGACGCCAAACTGGAGATCACCAGCAAGATTCTGGCAGACCAGGCCGCCGCAATGGGCCGCGTCCTCGACTACGTCATCTACCACGCCTTCGACCCCAAGAAGAAGACGACCCTCGACGGCTTCAACGCGCTCGCCAAAACCGCGGCCGGCGTGACGGCCACCGACGACCGCGTCGCCGACATCGACAGCCTCGCCGAGGCCGTCAGCGACGAGTACGACATCAACGGCATCGCCATGTCCAAGACCATGGCGAACGAGCTGCGCAAGATTCGCGTGCCCTCCACCGGCCAGCGCTTCTACCCGGAAATCCCGATCAACCTCCAGGTCGGCAACCTCGACGGCATCCCCGCCGCCACGTCCGGCACGGTCAACGGCCGCCTCATCACCCCTGCGACCGGCATCCTCGCCTTCCTCGGCGACTTCCGCCTCATCAAGTGGGGCATGGTGCGCGACATCTGGAGCGAGATCATCGAATACGGCGACCCCGACAACACCGGCAAGGACCTCAAGGGCGTCAACCAGATCGCCTACCGCACCGAGGCCATGTACAGCTACGCGATCCTCGACCCCAAGGGCATCGCCGTGCTCAAGAAGCCGTCCGCCACCGGCAGGGCGGCCAAGTGATGGCCGCGCCGCTCACCCAGACGCTCGTAGTGCAGAAAACCGACGAGGCCGACGAGGCCGGCCTCGTCATCCCTGTGCGTCTGGTCAAGCCCGACGGCACCCCGTTCGCCGAAGGCGTCGCCACCGTCTCATGGGACTCGATCACCGGCAAGCCCGCGACCTTCACCCCGCCCGCGCCGACCGCCGGCGCGCGCGGCGGCGTGCTCCAGCAGGCGGCCGAAGCGCAGCTCGCCGCATCCGCCGACTCGGCGGCCATCATCGCGAAGGTCAACGCCACGCTGACCAAGCTCAAGGCCGCCGGCATCCTCGCCTAAGGAGACCCCGCATGGACGGATACCCCAGCACCCCGCTCAACCTGTCCGACGGCACAACCATGACGCAAGACGGCGGGGGAGAGGACGAAACGGACGACGAGAAGCCGTTCGCGCAGGTCGGCGACCTCGAAGCCCGATGGCACGCGCTCACCGGCGACGAACGAACCCGCGCCGAGACGCTGCTGCAGGACGCGAGCGACCTGATCCGCACCACCTGCCCCCAATGGGCCAACGCCAAGCCCGCCACGTTGAAGCGCATCGCCTGCATGGCCGTCAAACGAGCCATGCAGGCCGGCCCCGACATGTCGGGCGTGACCCAATCCACCCAGACGGCCGGCAGCTACAGCGAAAGCCTGAGCTACGCCAACCCCGCCGGCGACCTCTACCTCACCACGAGCGAGAAGGAAGCCCTGGGCGGCGACGGCGAGGCATGGGCCTACGACATGGCCGGAGGCGCGGCATGAGAGGCGAGACCATCACCCTCATCCACCGCGTCAAAGCCGGCGAGGACCCCGGCGGCGGAATCATCTGGGACACCAGCGAGGAAACCGTCGAAGACGTGCTCATACAGGACAGCCGCCAGTCGAACCTCACCGACGGCATCCGCCCCGACGGCATCCAAGTCGCCAAAACCATCCACATGCCCCGCGCATGGCCCTACCGGAGCCTGCGCGGTGCCAAGGCGAGAATCGACGGCGTCGAATACACCGTGATCGGAGACCCCCGCCCCTACACGGGCGGCATCACCCCGACCCGATGGAACCTCACCGTCGAACTCGCCGACACCAGAGGCTAGGAGACCACACGCCATGGCGAAAGTAAAACTCAACCTCGCCGGCTTCCGCGCGGTACGCCAATCCGCACCCATCCAGCAGGCCATCGACCGACAGGCCACGCTCATCGCCGCCCGTGCCAACGGCATGGCACAGGTCAAGGGCGCGACCTACGAGGCCGCAACCCATGTCAGCACCCCCAAAGGCAGCGTCGCGCTCGCCACGACCGGGCACGGCTCCGAAGGCAACGTGAAGGCGATGGTGGACAACGCGAAACACAACACGCTGCTCAAGGCGGTGAAACGGCGATGAGCCTCAACCTCGAAAAAACGGTCAAGGACTGGATCGACGCCGACCCCGCCGGCGACGGCCTGACCGCATACCTCGAAGTGCCCGCCGACCGGCCCAAACGGTTCGTCACCATCGAGCGGGTAGGCGGCAGCGAACTCGAATACAGCAGCCACCCCATCCTCGCCATACGGGTATGGGCGGAAAGCCGATGGCAGGCAAGCCAGCTCGCCACCGGCACGCTGCTGCCTCGACTGCTCGACCTCGACCTGCTCGACCCCATCGCCGCCGTCGGCGTGGAAAGCGTCATCGACTTGCCTGACCCCGGCCCGCCGCCGCAGCCCCGATACCAGATCACCATCCAGCTCGACGCCGCCACCCAATAAGACGACGCCGCACCATCCGAAAGGCACCATCATGGCCGAAACCAACCACAACAACAAGAAAAACGTCAGCCTCGGCAAGCCCAAGAAGACCGGCTGCCTCTACTACGCGCCCGCCGGCACCGCACTGCCGACCGACGCCACCACCGCTCTGCCGACAACCTACACCTGCGTCGGCTACCTGTCGGAGGACGGCGTCACCAACGCCACCGACACCGACACCACCGACATCAACGAGATGGGCGGCATCAAGGTGCTGTCCGAGATCAGCGGCTACGGCGAGACATGGCAGTTCAACATGATCGAAACCAACGAAGCCAGCCTCAAACTGCGTTTCGGCACCGCGAACGTCACCGGCACCGCAGACAAGCTCACCGTCTACCACGCCATCCCGTCCGGCGAAAGCCTCGTGCTCGTGTTCGAGATCGCCATGACCGGCAACCGAGTCAAGCGCATCGTCGTCGCCGACGGTACCATCACCGAATTCGACGACACCACCTACAGCGCCGGCGACGCCATCGGCTACGGCGTGACCATGAGCGCCAACCCGAGCGACCTCATCAACGGAGCCACCAGCGTCGAATACATCGCCAAAGTCACCACCGCGACAATCGCCGACAAGTGACCACACCCCGCGCCCGCCGTCCGGCTGGCGCACCCTTCCACCCTGAAAGGACACGCATATGGCAGCCAAGCAGCCGCAGGACCACAAGACCCCGAAAAACCAGCCCAGGACCGTCGAGGCCATGGGCGTCACCGTCACCGTCGGCCCCGCGATCTTCGACGACCTCGACATGGTCGAATACCTCTACGACCTCCAGAACGCGCAGGAAGGCGACGGCAGCGGCGCGTTCGCCATCGTCCCCTTCCTCAAGAAGCTGTGCGGCGACCAGTACACGGCGATGAAGGACGCGCTGCGCGACCCCGACACCGGCCGCGTGAGCATCGACAAGGTCAGCGAATTCATCGCCCAGCTCCTCGAACAGGTCGCCCCAAACTCCTGACGCTCATAGGAATGCTCGCCACAGCGCCCGACGCGCTCGAAGCGGACTTCCAGCGTTTCTATGGGCTTAACCCCGACCTCATATGGACGGGCGAACTGCCCGCCGACCGGGCGGCCGCACTGGCCGCCAACCTGCCCCGTCAGGCCATCATCTGGCAAAAACTCGACCCGCGCCTCGCATGGGACGACCAGACCTACCTCCTCGCCGACATCCGCGACAGCCTCGCGTTCCTCGCCTGGACGAAAACCAAGGAAGCCTCACGCAAGGGCGCGCGCTGGCGCGGACAGCTCCAACGCCCCGGCACCGTCCGGCATGAAGCCACGGGCGGCGAGGCCGTGGCGATGGACGACGAACAACTGGCCGCATACCTGGCCGCACCGCGCACCACCATCAGGGAGGCATAGCATGGCAATCGAGATCGCCACCGCGTTCGTGCAGGTCGTGCCCAGCATGAAGGGCGTCGGCAAGGCCATCGAATCGGCGTTCGGCAGCGCATCGGAAACCGCCGGCAACACCGCCGGCATCAAAGCCGGCAACGGCTTCGCCGGCGGCTTCGGCGCGAAACTCGGCGTCATCACCGGCATCGCGCAAAGCGTCGCGGGCAAGGCCATCGAAGCGTTCATGGGCCTGTCCGGCGAGATCACCAGCGCCTCCGACAGCGCCCAGAAGTTCGCCAGCACCCTGAACTTCGCCGGCGTCAGCGAACAGCAGATCAAACGACTCACCGCCAGCACGCAGGACTACGCCGACAAGACCGTCTACGACCTCAACGACATCCGCAACACCACCGCCCAGCTCGCCGCCAACGGCGTGCCCAACTACGACAGGCTCGCCGAAGCCGCAGGCAACCTCAACGCCGTCGCCGGCGGCTCGGCCGACACGTTCAAAAGCGTGGCGATGGTATTGACCCAGACCGCCGGCCAGGGGAAACTCACGACCGAGAACTGGAACCAGCTCTCTGACGCGATCCCCGGCGCGAGCGGCAAGATCCAGCAGGCACTCAAGGAAGCAGGGGCCTACACCGGCAACTTCCGCGACGCGATGGCCGACGGGCAGATCACCGCGCAGGAATTCAACGACGCGATCATGTCCCTGGGCTTCACCGACGCCGCCGTGGAAGCCGCCACATCCGCCAGCACCATCGAGGGAGCCACCGGCAACCTCGAAGCCGCGTTCGTCAAGCTCGGCGCGAGCGTGCTCGACAGCGTCAAACCCGCCATCACCGGCGGCATGAGCTGGATCGCAGACGGAGTCACCAACGCCGTGCCCGTCGTCCAGGCAGGCATCGAAGGGCTCATCGGCTGGTTCCAGCGCCTCTACTCCAAACTGGAGGAAAACGGCGCGATCACCGCGTTCAAATCCGCGTGGGACACCATTCGGGACGCGATCATGGGCGTCGTCAACATGGTCATCGACTGGGTGAAACTCATGCCGCCCGACGGGGTCGCGACCGCCATAAAACTCATCGCCGACACGTTGAACCTCATCGTCGGCAACGCCGGCAAGCTCGCGCCCGTGCTCATACCGGCCGTCGCCGCGTTCCTCGGCTTCAAAACGGCCACGGCGGGCATCACGGCGGTCGCCGGCGGGCTCGACGGCATCTTCAACGCCGCCGTGAAGGTCAAGAACGCCGCCAACGGCGTCACCGACCTCGTCAACGGCATAGGCGGCATCTCCGGCCGCATCCAGAAGATAGCCGCATCCACCAAGATCGCGCAGAACGCGCAACTCGCATGGAACGCCGTGACGAGCGCCGGCACCGCCATCCAACGGGCCTTCAACGCCGTCCTCAAGGCGAATCCCGTCGGATTCTGGGTCACGATCTTCGCCACGGTGGTCGCCGCGCTCGTCTGGTTCTTCACCCAGACCGAGGTCGGCCGCAAGGCGTGGGCCGCGTTCACCTCATGGCTGTCCGAGACATGGGCCGCGCTCGTGGAGGGCGCTAAGGCGATATGGAACGGGCTCGGCGAATTCCTCGCCGACCTATGGGCGACGATCACAGGCGGCGTGCAATCCGCATGGGACGGCATCGCCGGCTTCTTCACGGGCCTATGGCAGACGATCAGCGGCGGCGTCACCGGCGCGTGGACGTCGATCACCACGTTCCTGTCCGGCGTGTGGACCGGCATCAGCACGACCGCCACGACGATTTTCACCGGGATACGAGACTTCATCGTCAACGTGTTCACCGTGCTCGGCGCGCTCATCGTCGCCCCGTTGCAGGCGATCCAGAACGGCATCAACACCGTGTTCGGCTGGATACTCTCGTTCATCACCCAGCAGATGAACAGCACGAACACCGTATGGAGCACCATCTGGACGGCGATCTACAACGTCGTGTCCACGATCTTCACGCTTATCAGCGGCTACATCTCGACCGTCCTGAACGCGATCCGCACCGTCATCGTCGTGTTCCTCAGCTTCCTCAAGGGAGACTGGCAGGGCGCATGGGACGCGATCAAATCGTTCTTCACGACCACATGGGACGGCATCAAAGCGTTCCTGTCGAACATCCTCGACGGAATCAAGGCTGTCTGGAACACCGTATGGACCGCTATCAGCACGTTCTTCACGAACATCTGGAACAACATCGTCGCGTTCTTCACGCCGATCATCAACGGCATCAGGAACACGATCGGCAACGTCCTCAACGCCATCAGCGGCGTATGGACGAGCATCTGGAACGCGGTCAGGTCCGTCGCATCCGCCATCTGGAACGCGATCAGCGGCGTGGTGTCCACATGCATCCAGAATGTGCGCAACACCATCTCGACCGTCCTGAACGCCATCAGCGGCGTATGGACGAGCGTATGGAACCGCGTCGGCTCGTTCCTGGGAAACATCTGGCACGGGATCACGTCGGCCGTGTCCAACGGCATCCAATCCGTGTCGAACACCGTCGGCCGCATCCGCGACACCGTGCTCGGCGCGGTCAGCGGGGCCGGCGGATGGCTGTACGACACGGGCCGTCAGGTCATCAGCGGCCTCATCAACGGCATCGGCGGCGCGTTCCAGTGGGTCAGGAACACGATCAGCAACCTCGGCAGCAGCCTCGTCGGCTGGGCCAAGGGCGTGCTCGGCATCCACTCGCCATCGAGAATCTTCCGCGACGAGGTCGGCAAATGGATACCCGCCGGCATGGCCCAGGGCATCGACAAGGCCAGCGGCCTCGTCGCCGACAGCATCGACGGGCTCACCGACATGGTCCCGACCGTCAGCCTGAAGACCGACACCAGCCGACTCGAAACCCCGCTCGCATACCACGGCACCGTCAACGGCGGCCGGATGGCCTATACGATCGACGACAGCCAAGGCGGGTACGCGACCAAACAGGACATCATCGACGCGATCGACGCGGCCCTCGCCGCCGGCATCACGCTCAACCTGTCCGATCGCGGCGGCGAGGTCATGGCCGGCAAGCTCGCCAAACCCATGAGCTACGAACTCAACAGCCTCGCCATGAGAGGCCGTTAAAACCAGAGAGGAAAGCATCATGCTCTACCAGCGACGCATGCGCCTGCCGCATGTCGAAGACCCCACGCTCAACGGCGTCCCGCTGGAACGCATGATGCTGTCCCTATCCTCCGATGGCGTGACCATCGACGCCGCCAAATCGACCTTGAGCATGCAGGACATGCCCGGCCGCGACGGCCGGCTCGACCTGACCCTCACCGACCCGACCGGGGCCGCGTACATGGGCGACCGCGCCATCACGCTCAGCCTGTACGCGATCGGCGGCGAAGACGACATCCTCACCGCCAAAACCCGGCTCGCCGCCCTAGCCGGCACCATCGTCTCACTCTCATGGCGCAGCCTGCCCGGCGAATACCAAGGCCGCATGAGCCTCGGCGCATGGGCGGACAAATGGGCCGGCGGCCACCAGATCGGCACGCTAGTGCAAGCCGAGATCGACGCCCGCCCCTACCTGATCGGCCGCAGCCGATCCATCGCGCTCAAAACGGGCATGAACACGATCCACGTCAAAGGCAACCGGCCATGCTGGCCCACATGGACGCTCACCCCCGCCAGCGGGGCGAAAACCGTCAGCATCAAGGACGCGCACGGCCACAAACTCGCCATCGCGTCCACCACCGCCATCACCGGCCGCATCTCCATCGACACCGACCCCGACAAACGCGAGCTGCGCGTCAACGGCAACCTCATGGCCCCAACCCTCGAATCCGACTACTTCCCCCTATTGCCCGGCCCGAACACGCCCACCCTCACCGGCTGCACCGGCACCCTCACCTACCGGCCACTCACCCTCATCTAGGAGACACGACCATGCGCTACATGATCTTCGACCGCTGGGGCAACCCGCTCGGCGACCTGCCCTATGTCATCAAGGCTCTCCGCACCAGAGCCACCGACGGCACCGACACACTTGATATCACCACCATCGGCGAGATCAACAAGGACGAACGCATCGTGTTCCAGGACTCGATGGGCCGCTGGGCGGAATACCTGTGCCAGTCCACCCAGACCGCCCGCGCCGCAGGCATGCCCGTCACCGTCGCCTACTGCGCCGGCAGCATCGCGGAACTCTCGCGCACCTATATCGAGGACAAACGCAACCGCAACGCGAACGCCAAAGCCTGCCTCGCCAAGGCATTGGAAGGCACCCGGTGGACGGTCGGCACCGTCGAGACCGGCACCATCACCGGCATGGCCGACCTCGCCTTCTACCACTGCACCGTCCTCGAAGCCGCCCAGAAGACCGCCGACACCTACGGGCTCGAAGTCCAGACCGAATACCAGCCCGACCCGACCGGCAACCGGATCGGCCAACGCATCATCCACCTCGTCGAACACCGGGGCTCCACCAGCACCACGAAACGCTTCGAATACGGCAAAGACCTCACCCAGATCAAACGCGACATCGACAGCGGCGACGTCATCACCCGCCTCTACGGCTGGGGCAAAGGCATCGAACAAACCAACGAGGAAGGCGAGCCCACCGGCGGATACAGCCACAAAATCAGCTTCGCCGACGTCAACAACGGCAAACCCTACGTCCAAGACGACCAAGCGCTCGCCAACTGGGGCATCGTGGGAGCCGACGGCACCAAACACCACAGCGAAGCAAGCGCGGACTTCCCCGACTGCGAAGACCCCAAGGAACTCCTCGCCCTCACCAAGAACGCGCTCAAAACCCGCACCACGCCCGTCGTCTCCTACACCGCCGACGTGACCGCACTCGGCCAAGCCGGATACGACCCGGAAGGCACGGACGTCGGCGACAGCGTGCAGATCATCGACACCAGCTTCACCACACCATTGCGCCTCGAAGGCCGCATCCTCCAGATCGAGGAAGACCTAGCCGGCAGCCTCGCCGACACCAAGATCACCCTCGGCAACATCCGGCAATCCTACACGCAGCGCCTCGCCGCCCAACAGCAGGCACTCGACAAACTCGTCTCCAACTCCGGCGCATGGAACAGCGCCGCCGGCGGCACCGGCCCGTACATGAAAGACCTCATCGACCGCATCAACCAGATCATGAACGCCACCGGCGGATATGCGTACCTCAAACCCGGCCAAGGCATCTACGTGTACGACAAACCAGAAGACCAGAACCCCACCCAATGCATCCACATCGGCGGCGGCTACTGGCGCATCGCCGACCACAAAAAACCGAACGGGGACTGGGACTTCCGCGCGCTCGCCAACGGCAAAGGCATCTTCGCCGACACCGTGTTCACCGGCCGACTCTCCGACGCCGCCGGCCTGAACTACTGGGACATGGACACCGGCGAATTCAGCCTGTCCGCCCGCAGCACCATCGGAGGCAAGACCGCGCAGCAGTACGCCGACGGCGCGGTGTCCGACGCGAACTCGTACACCGACGCGGCCAAGCAGGCGGCGATCACCGAGGCCAAGCGTCAGGCCGACGCCGCCGACACGGCCAAGCTCACCGAGGCGAAGAAGTACGCCGAAACCAAGGCTACGGAAGCTCTGACCGCCGCCCGGGCGCAATCCAAATCGGACAGCGAAGCCGCCAAATCAGCGGCGCAGGCCTACGTGGACGCGCTCGACGAATCTCTGGGCCAACGCTCGATCTTCGACCGTTTGACGAACAACGGCAAGACGCAGGGCATCTACCTGTCCGGCGGACTGCTGTATCTGAACGCCACGTACATGAAGACCGGCGTACTGGATGCGGCGCTCGTCAAGGCCGGCCGTCTCACCGACAAAAAGGGCCTGAACTTCTGGGATATGGACACCGGCGAATTCAGCCTGTCCGCCAATTCGACCATCAACGGCAACAAGGCGTCCAGCCTCGCCACCCAGACCCAAGCCCAGAAACTCGCCACGGACGCGCAGACCGCCGCCAAGACCTACGCCGACAGCGTGGGAGCCAGCACGCTCAACAGCGCGAAAAGCGACGCGACCGCCAAGGCCGACACGGCCCTGTCCGGCGCGAAGACCTACGCCGAGGCGATCATGGCCTACGGCAGCAACCTCGTGCGCAACCCGAACGGCAACCCCGACCACGACCTCGACAAGCTCGGCGCGAGCAAACTCACCAAGACAATGCCCGCCACACACCCCGAGGGCATCACGAGCGCGATCCACCTGGGCAACGTGCGAGACACGTACTTCGGATGGCCGCTCGACACGTTCCGGGGCCACACGTTCCGCCTGTCCGGCTGGGCATACCGCAAGGCCGGCAATGTCACCAGCAGCTTCGGCATCCACTGGACGGACACCGGCAACGGCAACCACTGGCAGACCATCGCCCAATCCGCCGCCGACGCGAACGGCTGGACATACGTGTCCGGCAGCTACACCGTGCCATCCAACGCCAAAACCGCACGCCTGTGGATGCAGGTCGATCGCAACACCGCCACCGCATCCGACGCCGACTGGTACTGGACCGGCCTGCAATGCACCGACGAGACCGCCGCCCGCAGCTACGTGGACACCTTCGAAGGAGAACTCACCCAGACCTACATCTTCAACAAGCTCACCAACAACGGCCAAAAACAAGGCCTCTACCTGTCCAACGGACTGCTGTACATCAACGCCACCTATATGAAGACCGGCATCATCACCGGCAAGCGCTCCTACTGGAACCTCGACACCGGCCAGTTCGTCATGACCGACGCCAACGGCAACGAAACCGTCCACCTCGACGGGGACGGTGCCGACAACCTCCTGACCGGCACCTTCCGAACCGCCCGAACCGGCAACAGGGTGCAAATCAGCCCGAGTTTCAAACAGACCGAAATCTCCGGCACGGACTCCTTAGAAGGCGCAGGCATCCAGTTCTACCACGGAAGCGGCTCGTACCAGCACCCGTACATCGCGGTCGAGTCCACCACGCAGCAGGAGGGCGAAGTCAGCGCGCTCACGTTCAACGGCGGGCGGCGCGCGGAGCACGACCCCGGCGCGTTCGCCAGAATCGGCGAACGCAAGGCCGACGACAACACCACCAAGGTCGGCACCGTGTTTCTCGTCGCAGAAAAGGACTATGACTCGACCGATCCCAGCAGTAGGCGTGCCTACCTAAGTCTGTGGTCTCCCAAGACCGGGGCCACGACCGCCACGCTCGCCGCGCGAGACCCCAATGGCCTGGTCGGAATCCAAGCCGACATCGACAGCGGATACCTGTACATGGGAGGCTTCCTCGGCGGCTTCTCCGGCGGGCGCTCCACCTTCCAAACCGCGTGGTGGGAAGGCCAAAACATCGGAGCCATGAAATACGCACAATACACCCTCACATCCTCCAATCCCGCGAAATACGGGTCATACAAGGCGTTCGCCACAGTCGATCACCGGCAGGACGATCCCGGTCTGTTCGTGACCACCGTGTCCGACTGCACGGCAAGCGGCTGGAGTATCTGGGTGTACACGCCGCCGGAGAGGGTGGTCACCAATATGGATGCCAGTTGGAACCGCAACACCAGCACCGGCGTCGTCTCCAACCTATCCATCAACACGCATTATGCGGCCCTGTTCCAAGGCAACAAACCCTACTACCTCAACACCATCGGATTCCTCAAAAAATAGGAGACACCATGCAAATCACCACCATCAACGGCCAACCCACCCTCCTCATAGACCGACCACTCACCGCCGACACCACCCCGCCAGCCGCAGTCACCGACGGCATGACCACCATCGCCACCACGCCACCCACACCCGACATGCGCCACGACGCCATACCACTCGCCGCAATCGCATCATGGCGCACACTCCTCGGCATCGAAACCGACACCGAAGCCGTAGCCGCCATCCTCCACGTCCGAGACCACGGCGAACCAGACCCAGACCCCCAAACCGGCGAAACCGCATGGACAAGCGCCTACAACGCCATCGAAAACGCCATCAACACCACCACCGCGCCCGCCGACAATACACCCGACGATCCGCTCACCGCCGGCCGCAACAAAACACGCGGCCTGCTCGGCCTCCCGCTCCTGCCGGACACGGCAACCACCAACCCATCCGCCGAAGACGAAACCGACGCCCCGACCACCATCGCGCTGCCCGCCGGCATCGAACCAACGGAACTCGGCAACCTCCTCGCCGACCACGCCGACGACATCAACGACGCCACCGACCGATTCATCGAATCACTCACCCAAACCAACGACGGAAAGGACCACGACTGATGGACGACAAAAACCTCTACCCGGCCATGATCGGCAAACTCCGCGAAATGCTCGCCGACAGCACCATACAGATCGCCGCACTGCAAGCCCAGATCGACATACTCGCCAAGGAAAACCAACGACTCACCGACCAACTCAACAAGGACGACAATGGCAACGCTTGACAGCTTCCGCGAAGCCGCAGGCGAACCCATCCAACTCGACCTAGCCAACGGCTACATCGCAGACATACGCCTCAACGCCGGCGACATCAACGGCCGCACCATCACCGTCGAACTCACCGACAACGGCACCCCCATCACCAGCACCGACGGAATCACCTGCGCACTCGCCTACAACACCAGTCCCGGCAGCGGGCTGGGCGACCGCGTGAGCATGCCAGCAGTGTTCGGCACCACCACGGCCACGTACCGCGTCGCCGTGCCGCGCAAGGCGTTGCAGCGCGCCGGCGCGATCCTCATGGGCATCGAGGTCAGCGTCAACGGCACGAAGACTTGTTCGCGCAACTTTCACGGCATCGTCGAACGGGCCGTGTTCGACGCGACCGCGCCCGACGCGCAGGATCAGATGGGTGTGCTCGACAAGCTCATAGACGACGCGACCACGGCCATCAACAAGGCCGTCAGCGCGGCCGGCGAGGCCAGGGACGCCGCAGACGCGGCACGCACCAGCGTGATCGAATACCGGCAGCTCTCCGACGACTGCAAGGCCAAGATCGCCGCCAGCGCGGCCGCCGGCGTGGTCTTCGCGACCCAAGCCGACATAGACGCCCAGTACGACAGCGTGATCGCGCCGGCATTGTCCGACGCCGAAACGATCCCGCCGCTCACCCAGTCCGACATCGACTGGGCGCTCGACATCATCAACCGATAAACAGGAAGGAGCCATCATGGCGAACACGCAGAAGGTCATGACCCTCGCCGACACCGCCCAGCTCATCGCCAAGGTGCACGCCAACGCCGCCAAGGGCGTGCGCTTCGAGTACGACGGCACCAAGGGCGAATACGGCAACATCGCCAGCTACTTCACCGCCCACAAGGACGGCAAGGTGTACGGCGTGAAGTTCCCCAAATACACGTACAGCAACACGCCGACGGGCGTGAAGACCCGAGACAACGCCAACCTGACCATCGAGATCAGCACCAACGACAATGCCGGCCGCGACGACTACGCGCCCCTGAACGCCTTCCGCGTGTGGGACGTCAACGCCACCGTGGACGACGACGGCATACCCCACGTCACCGCCATCGACGGCATCGACACCCGCTTCAAACGCGACGGATCGAACGGCGACGTGTACGTCATGACATGCCCCGGCTACTACAAGCTCGACAGCACCAGCACCCACAACGAATTCCTCTACAGCGACACCCAGTACGACGGCTACGCGCCATTGCCCGGCGTGCTGCTGCCCGACGGCAGCAAACGGCCATGCCTATTGTTCGCGAAATACGCCGCGTCCCTCGACTCCCAGCAGCGACCCCTGTCGGTCAGCGGCAAGGAGATTGACCGCGAATTCGGCTCGCAGAACCGGGCCATCGACTACGCGCTCAAAAAGGGCCAGGGATACGCCGGCCGCTGCCAAGGCGACACCTTCTATGTCCAGCTCATGCTCATGCTCAAATACGCCACCAAAAACTCGGACGTGCTCGGCGGCTGCTGGCAGTACACGCCGCAGACCGCCGTCACCAAGGCCGAAACCGGCGTCAAGCGCGTCATCATCGCCACCAGCGCCGCCAGCAGCTTCGACATCGGCAGCACCGTCAATGTCGGCACCGACAAGGAACGCAACAACGCCGGCAACTACAGCGCCGCCCGCGCCCGCACCATCCTGAGCAAGACCAGCCTCGACGCCAACAACACCGCCCTCAACCTCGACGGCACCCCCATCACCACGACCACCGCATGCTTCGTCAGCAGCATGCCGTGGAAGACCGGGGCCACCGACAAGCTGCTCGGCACCGACGGCCGCCCATCCGCCGCGTTCGCCGCAAACCGCCAGCCCATCCGGCTGCAAGGCATCGAACTATTCAACGGCATCTACGAGAGCGACGCCGACCTCATCGTCAACGCCGTCAAGGAAAGCGACGACAAGGGCCGACTCGACATCTACCGCGTGTTCGACATCACCAAGGCCAGCAAGACCTCGACGACGAACTACACCAAAATCGGCGAATTCACACCACGCGACAAGACCACGGACAACTCATGGCGATACGCCGAGGACTTCACCCTGTCCAATGGCGTAATCATCCCCACGGGACTGGGCGCGACGAGCACCACCGGCATGTGCGACGCCATCGGGGCCAACCCGCTCACATCCCAAGGCCTCCGTCAGGTGCTGCGCTTCGGCAACCTCAGGGGTGGGGTGCAGTGCGGCGTCTTCGCCGCGTACCTCTGGAACGACCTCGCGGCCCGCTGGTGGTACGTCGGGGGCCGCCTCTCTGCGCTCGGTCGCACGAAGGCGTAGCCGCAGTGCGATGGGGGTGAAGCGCAGCGAGGGGGCGAAAGCCCCCTCATGACGTTTCGCAGCCTTTTGGGATTTGTGGCGGTACGCCTCCGACGTCCGTGCGTGGTGCAGCGCTTCGGCAACCTCAGGGATGGGGTGCAGTACGGCGTCTTCGCCGCGAACCTCTGGAACGACCTCGCGAACCGCAGGTGGAACATCGGGGGCCGCATATCCGGTCAATCCTGTCAACACGATCATTACGCCACAACTACCCTCCACGCCAGCCAGTGAGAGGGCAAGCCACGGCCCAGCCGAAAATCAAACCGAGCACCCGGCCAGTAGACCCGAACCCATCCAGCACCGTCGAACGCCGGCATAGTCCAGATAGGAAACGCTCTGAAAACCCATTGCAAGCACACCCGTTGCGAAACCCCCGCATTCGTCCGCAGGGCGATCGACCACTACCTCAAGGGCAAGCGGTCCCGCCGCGACGTGACCCGCTTCCTCGAAACCCACCCCGACATCGACAACCTCGCCGAGCGGATCGCCGACGAGATACGCGAAGGCCGATACCGCGACACCCGGATCACGTACTTCAACCGCGTCGAACCGATCAGCGGCAAACACCGCGTCATCGGCCGCGAATCGGTCAGACACCAGATATACGACCATGTGGCCGTCATGGCCCTCCAGCCGTTGTTCGACGCGAAGGTGGGTCGATGGCAGACCGCCAGCATCCCCAATCGCGGCACCATCGACGCCCGCCGCGCGATCAAACGATGGACCCGCGAACGCAGCTCGAAATGGTTCGTGAAGCTCGACGTGCGCAAATACTATCCCAGCATCGACCGCACCACCCTGAAGGCGATGCTCACACGCGACGTCGGCGACCCGATCCTACTGCGCCTCGTGTTCCACCTCATCGACCGGTACCAAGGCGACAACGGCCTCAACATCGGCAGCCACCTCAGCCAATGGCTCGCCAACTACTACCTCAGCCACGCCTACCACTGGATCGAATCGCCGGCCATGACCATCGAACGCACCAGCCGGCGCACCGGCGAGATCACCACCCGCCGGCTCATCACGCACCAACTGTGGTACATGGACGACCTGCTGCTCATCGGCTCATCGAAACGCGACCTCAAGATCGCAGCACGCCGCATCGTCCACCACCTGCAAGACACCCTCAAGCTCGACGTGCACGAGGAATGGAACTGCAAACGCCTCGACCTCGAACCCATCGACATGGTCGGTTACACGTTCCGACCCCACGGGCGCGTCAACATCCGCAGCGGCGTGTTCCTCCGCGCCCGACGCACCTTCAACCGCGCCAGACGCCGGCCCATGACCGAACGGCTCGCGCGCCGCTGCTGCTCCTACTACGGATACCTGCGCAACAGCGACAGCATCCAATACCGACGCAGGCACCGCATCGATTTGACCATGCGCCGCGCGACCCGATACCTCAGCGCGACGCCCACCACACACAGGAAGGCACCACCATGCTCCAGACCGTATCCAGCCCCGAACCCCTCGAAGAGGTCAGCTACTACCCGCGCGGCGACGGCCTCGCCGACATCCGCATCCGCCGCAACATCACCACCGTCATGCACGAGGACGGCGATGCCACGTGGACGGAATACACCGCCGACGAGGCCTATACCGTGCGCGACCTGACCGAACAGGAAGCCGTCGAACAGGCCGACAGCATTTGGCTCGACTGTTTGCAGGCGTCCAAATCGGACAGTCGGCGTCTCGGCGACTTGGAGGCGTCAAGCCTCGATCAGGACGAGGCTCTGGCCGAAATCTACCAGCTCCTCGCGGGAGGTGAAGCATGAGCAAAGCCATGATCCGCGTCTATGCCCGCCTCGTCATCGCCGGCCGCAAGACCCTCGACGACGTGCCCGAAGCGGGCCGCGAAGCCGTACAGGCATACATCGCCGGCCTCGACGAGGGGAGCGGAGAGTGAACCCCATAGCCCAGCAGCTCGTCATATGGGCCGCCACCGGCATCATCACCTCCATGGGCGGGTACATGTTCGGCTGGTGGCGCGGCTACCGGCGCAAATCCGACGCCATGCAGACCGGCGTGCGCGTGCTCCTGCTGTGCAAGCTCGAACAGATGCAGCGCGAAATGGTCGCCAACGACGGCATCGCCGACAACACCGCCAAACAGACCGCCCAGCTCGTCTACGACAGCTACCACAGCCTCGGAGGCAACGGGCACGGCACCCAAGTCAATCAGGACATACAGGACGCGCCGATAGCCCCGAGAAAACCACAGGCTTAGCCCTCGCCGGACATCCCGGCGGGGGCTGTTTCATATGCCCACCCACCACGTAGGAAGGAAAACGAATTTGGGCAAGTTCAAGAACAAGAGCAAGCCGATCACCGCGATCATCGCGGCATTCGTGGCAATGCTGCTCGCCGCCACGCCGGCCATCGCCATGGCCGACATGGTCGGCATCGACGTGTCCGGCTGGCAGGCCGCGAACGTGACCTGCACCGCCAGCTACGACTTCGCCGTCGTCAAGGTCAGCCAGGGCATCGGCTTCGAAAACTCCAGTTGGCGCACGCAGGCCAAGTGTGTGACCGACCGGGGCAAGAGCCTCGGCCTGTATCATTACGCCGGCGGCAACAACGCCGCGAGCGAGGCCGACTACTTCGTCGCCAAGGCGAGGGACTACGTCGGCCGGGCCGTGCTCGTGCTCGACTGGGAAAGTTATCAGAACGCCCAGTGGGGCAACGGCGACTGGGTGCGCCGGTTCGTGCAGCGCGTGCACACGCTCACCGGCGTATGGCCGATGGTGTACGTGCAGGCCAGCGCCATCAGGCAAATCCCGTCCGACGTGAGAGCCAACTGCGGACTCTGGGTCGCCCAGTACGCCAGCAACGCGCCCACCGGCTACCAGAGCCGCCCATGGAACTACGCGATCTACGGCGAAGCCATGCGCCAGTACACCTCCAACGGTTGGGTCAACGGCTACAACGGGCCGCTCGACCTCAACTACTTCCGAGGCGACGCAAGCCAGTGGCAGGCCTACGCCAACCCCGCAGGCGCAGCCAAGCCGGCCACGCCGCCGCAGACCGAGAAGCCGCCGACCCAGACCATCGACCTACAGGCCCTCGCCACCGCCACCATCCGTGGCGACTACGGCAACGGCCAGCAGCGACGCGACGCGCTCGGCGCGAACTACGACAAGGTCATGGCGATCGTCAACCAACGCCTCAACGGCACCACCACCGTCGTGCAGCAGCAGACGACCGCCGCCACGCGCGTCACCGTCCGCGCTGGCGACACCATGAGCGGCATCGCCTCGCGCACCGGCCTGTGGCCGCTGTCCAAGTGGAGCGTGCCCAGCGGCAACCTGAACCTGATCTACCCCGGTCAGGTCGTCACCTACAACGGCGGCGGCAGCGTCGCCACCGGCAGCAACGCCCCACCGTCCCGTACCGTGACCGTCCGCGCAGGCGACACCCTCAGCGGCATCGCGGCACGGCTCGGCATCGGCTACACGCAGCTCACCGGCTATCGCAGCGGCAACCCCAACGTGATCTACCCCGGCGAAGTGCTGCGCTACTGATAACCCGACCTACCTAGGAACCCTGCACCCGACACCGGGCGAGGTTCCTAGGTTCCAAATCACAGAATCGAGGACAATATGACCGACGAAAACACCGAACTGAAGACCGCCGGCACGGAGCCGACCGTGCCCGATTGGCTGCTGCCGAACCGAGCCTATGACGTGCTCAAATGGCTCGCGCTGATCGTGCTGCCGGCCATCGGCGTGCTCGTGCAGACCCTCGGCCCCGTATGGGGCTGGACGTGGGCCGATCAGGCCGCGACCACCATCAACGCCGTCGCCCTGACCATCGGCGTCGTCATCGGCGCAAGCACCCTCAAGGCCAAGGCATCCAAGGCCTGACATAACAAAGACCCCGAACCTACCGCACTCACGGTATGGTTCGGGGGCTTTTTGTCGTTTATGGGCTAGGCGTGGATCGTTTCGCGGCGTCGCGTGGTGCGCAGGCGGTCGGCGATCCATGTGTTGACGACGGCGTTGCGGCTGATCGCCAGATCGGCGGCCTCCTCGTCCAGTTCGCCGACCATCCATGCGGGCATCGTGAGCGTGATGCGTTTTTCCAGCGGGGGGTGATGTTCGACCACGGGATTGCTCATGTCCACGTAGTCGAGGATGTCGTCGCCGTTGTCGAACATCTCCTCGAGCTGGTCGCTGGTGATCGCCTTGGCGTCGGGCTTAGTCTTGGCTGTCATAGTATGCCTCCTCGTTCTTGCGTGATCTGCGCACGGATATGATGCGGATGCGTTTGCCGCGCTTGGTGGTGATCGCCGTCCAGTGCTTGCCGTCGATCATGCCGAGCACGATGTAGCGCACGTCGTCGTTGCCGGGATTGGGAGCGGTCAGCGTCACCGTCTTCGAGTTGTCCCACATGCGCTGGGCCGCCTCGAAGTCGATGCCATGCTTGGCGAGGTTCTTCGCGCTCTTCGCCGGATCGTATTCAAACTCCATCAAACCTCCTAATACGTCTACTATACATCAATATGACATCAATACAACATCATGCGGCGAGGCGCGTGGCTTCCACTGCGGCGCGCAGGCGGTCGTCGGGCATGGCGATGTACCGCTGCGTGGTCTCGACCGAGGCGTGGCCTAGGAGCTTGGAGACGAGCAGCAGGTCTCGTGTGACGGCGTAGGTCGTTGTCGCGTACCTGTGGCGCAGGCTGTGCGCCGTCCATCCGTCGCCCAAGAGGTCGCTCAGGTGTCGGCCGACGTAGGATGATTCGACGTGGCCGCTCCACCGGCCGGGGAACAGATAGCCGTTGGCGGATCGGATCAGCAAAGCTAGGTCGTCGCCGATGGGCACGATGCGCTGCTTGTCGCCCTTGCCCACGACCACGAGGCTCCAGCCCACGAGGTCGCGCATCACGTCGCGGCTGTGCACCTTCGCTATCTCGAAGCGCCTCAAACCGCATTCCGCGCCGAGGCGCAGCATGAGCCGTTCGCCGTCCGTGGCCTTGCGCAGCGCTGCGAGTATCACCACGTCCGGGCACGGGCGGGGATGCGGCTCGGGACGCTTGACGGTGGGCAGGAACTCGCTCGGATCGGCCTCGCTGCGGCCGGACGCTTTGAGCCATCGGAAATAGCTGACGCAGGCGTTCTTCGCGCCCTTGCGTGTCTCCGGCTTCCAGTCCTTCGCGGCGAAGTGCGCGAGCAGGTCGTCGCCCTCCACGTCCCTCGGATCGCCTTCGAGCGTCCTCGACAATGCGGACATCTGGCATCGGCGGGTGCCGATCGTGTTGGGGGAGTAGCCCGCAGCCTTGAGGGAGTCGAGCCATAGGTTGATTGATTCTGCCCAGAGCGGGCTTGGATGTTGTTTTTTCACAGGACATCATCGCCCCGATCGGATATGCGGCCCCGTAGGGCACGACGGCGGATAAACGAAAGGCCGCCACGAATAATCGTGACGGCCTCCGCCCGCAGTAGCGGGGACAGGATTTGAACCTGTGACCTCTGGGTTATGATCCCGAGCCGCCCGGTCAGGCGGCCAGAACCATAGCCGGGGTCTTCCACGCCCCGCCACGTAGGCGGAAGTCGTCAACGTTGACGACAGGCAAACCTCCGTTTCCTTTTAGCTCAGATTGAGTAAGGTCAGGGCGCATCAGCGTGTCAATGGAGACACCGAAGAATTGCGCAGCACGGCACATGTCGTTGAAAGACCATTGTGCGCCGGTGTTAATCATTCGATTCAGATTCTGGCGATGCTTGCCCATGTATGCGGCGAGATCGCTTTGCTTCAGCCCTCTCAGGCTAAGCATCATCCTTATGTTGCCGATGGCTACGGCTTGGTAGTCGATCACCGCCGGCGGGGCTGTCAGTGTTTCGGTCATGGCATCACTATAACCACTTTTGATTACAAAGTCAACACGCTGACGATTTGTAACTCTGTCACTCAATGGTGTATCTGTAATCACATGCGGTTACAAACACAGGAAAACAAGACAGCACAAATCGTGCTCGACTTGCTCGATACGCGGAACATGACACAGTCCGCGCTCGCCGACGAGATCGGGCTGACTCGGCAAGCACTGTCCAGCAAGATCAACGGCACTCGCAGCTTCACCAAGAAGGACTATGTGGCGCTCGCTGACTTCTTCGACACGTCCGTGGACTATCTCATGGGCCGCACCCTCGACCCGTGGCCGGTGGACACTCCCCAAGCCGAGGGGGTGGCGTCATGAAGGTGAAGGACAGGTACTGGGAGGTCGAGAACTCGATCCGCTTCGCGAACCCGGAGAAAGCGACCCGGCCGCTGCTGTGCGAGCCGAAAGTGTTCGAGGACGGCGTGCGTATCCGCCTGTGGCTGCGCAACCTTGCCGAGGGAACGGGGGCCGGCGGCGCGATCGTCCTGCTGTCCCGCGACGAGGCGGCGGTCTTGGCGAATGCGATCGACACCCGGAGCAACTGGATCGGCGAGAAAACCAGCGACATGCCGCGCATCGGCGTGAGCGTCACCGAGACCTCCACGATAATCCGGTTCATGGAATGCGGGGGAGCGGGACACATCGCACTCCCTCTGGCGGATGGCGAGCGTTTGGCGTCGTGTCTGCACGACATGGCCGACGGCTGTTGGCGTGCCCACTGCGGATACGTGCCGGAGGCGGCGAAATGAGCGACAAAATGATGCGCCGTACCCTCATTGTCTGCGCCGGCGTGCTGGTTCTCTGTGGCTTGCCGATGGTTGTGATGGCCGTCGTGCAAAGGGACGTCCGCATGGGCCTGTACGGCGTGATGTCCCTGTTGTTCGCGTTGAGTGACGTGCTGCAACTGTTCCTCGTCGGCGGCTGCTGGGCAGCGCCGTCGGGCCATGACGTTCGCTTCGAGGACGCCGCCGGCCGTTGGGTATATGAAGGGCAGCTCAGGGCCGACACCGTCCGACACGGCGTCATTCCAGACCGCTCGAATCATCAGGAGCGGCATGAGATTCTGCGAGTCGAGAGCTTCGATGGCGACGTCAAAGCCGTTCAATCGTTCCTGAACGAGCATGACGCCGGCTATATCGCCGAGGTCACTCCTGAGCAGCCCATCATCGTTGAGGCATTGGGCAACAAGGCATGCGTCTACGTCACCAAGATCGTCCAATGCGAGCTGCGCGACGTTCTCCGACTGCTGGAGGCGAAATGAGTAACGCCTATGAGCGTCGTGGCGCACAGCTCAACATGGAAAGCCTTTACATACGCCACGACGTCATCAGCGAGCGCAAACTGGCAAGGCTTAACCCCGACCGTCCAGTTTCTTTTCGAGCCGATCAAGCCGTAAGTCGATTTGGAACAACGCTTGGGCGATGTCCGCTAGGCCTTCGGTCATCCGTGACTCATAGGCATTTCTAGTGCTTGCCTGAGCCTGCTTGAACTTCGTTTCCGCTGAGCTCGCCCAGCTTGCAGCTCCACCCATTTGAATACTTCCTTTCCCCGCATGCAGCGGATTGTTTGTGTTGCAGCTTCAAGCCTACGCGGCACGGGGAAAGGGCCTTATCTTCCGAAAGGAACCCTCATGATCTGGTTCGTCATCTCCATCATCCTGCTGCTCTTCAGCGCCGCCGTCACCGGCGTCGCGCTGTCCAACAACGTCAAGGGGGCCGGCATCGGCCTCATTCCGGGCCTCGTCGGATTGCTGCTGCTCATTCCCGCATGTCTGTACTCCGTGGACGTGGGCGAGGTCGCGGTCATCCGCAACATGGGCGGCAGTCTGGCCGGTCATTCCGAAGACGCGGGCTTCCATTGGAAGACGCCGTGGCAGAGCGTCATCAAATACGACACCCGTAACAACCTCATCAACTTCTACAAGGACACCGATTACAAGTACGACGGCGGCAGCGCGGTCGGCAAGCAGGTCACCGTCAACGACAGGAGCGGCGCTTCTGCAGACATCGACATCCAAGTCAACTACAGCCTTGATCCGAGCGCGGCCGAATACCTGTACTCGGAGTATGGCAAGCAGCAGACGTTCACGCAGAACTACATCAGCAACGATCTGCGTTCCGTGGCGCGCGAACAGTCAGGGAGGTTCGACACCCTGACGATGCTCACCAATCGCGGCGAGTACACGAAGGCGGTGCAGGATGTGCTGGCGGCGAAGTGGAGGAAGATCGGCCTGACCGTCGAGCAGGTCAGCGTGCAGGACGTGCGCTACGGCGAGGCCATCACCAAGAAGTACACGGAGGCGCAGGCCGCCGAGATCGACAAGCAGAAGGCGCTCAACGAGCAGCAGGTCGCCAAGACCGAGGCCGAGACCAAGAAGATCAAGGCGCAGGGCGAGGCCGACGCCAACGCCGTGCTCAACGAGAGCCTGACCGACAACGTGCTCAAGCAGCATTACATCGACGCATTGTCCAACGCGGACCAGCTCGTCGTCGTCCCCGACGGCGCGGACACGCTCGTCCAGACCAAGTAGGGGTGGCGGTCATGTTCAAGCGTTATCCGTACACCATCGGCCTGTTGACCGTCATATCGTTCGTCGTCTGCGTGGGATGGCTGTTCACTCACGATGCCTGCATGCATCCGATCGGCAATGGCCTCGCCGCGTTCTGGGCGTTCGTGGAATGCCCCGTGGTGTTCGTCGCACTGTTCGAGGAGGCCGGCGAATGAACTTCGATGCACTCGTCTGGCAGCAGTGGGTGATCCTCGGATACGCGCTGCTCGAACACTTCATACTCATCGGCACGCTGCGCGAAACGAAGGCCAAGCCGGGAGCGCTTGTGTACCAGTCGCTCAGGCTCGTCATTCTCTGCGCGCTCGTGCTGACCATTTAAGGCTTGCCCGCCGCCATTGCGACCTTCCTTCCGATGCGGCGGGCGGCGACAAGGAACAAGTCGTTAACA
>ERZ837487.976-NODE-976-length-37575-cov-6.627799_pt1 | contig 37575 bp, 32 predicted proteins | sample MGYA00519911_ERZ837487 | MGnify/ENA primary metagenome ERZ837487 (study PRJEB31850, sample SAMEA3708818) | human gut metagenome | biome: human gut; feature: human-associated habitat; material: faeces | place: China | collected 2014 ... | reverse complement strand
AGCAGTTCAAGCGCAGCTGCCTGCCGGACGGCCCCAAGGTGGGCAGCGTGACCCTCTCGCCTCGCGGCGACTGGCGGATGCCCAGCGACGCGGCAGCTGCCCTCTGGCTGGCCGAACTGGAGCAGATCCCGCTCAACGACAACATTGGATAACAGTTCATGAAACACAAACAGCTTCTCATCAATCTGATCTTTGCCGTCGTGGTTCTTGGAATCGCAGGCGGGTGGTTTGCCTGGCGGGCCGCCCACCGCACGGGTGCAGCGGCCTTAGCCGCTGCCCTGACCTACGGCGACGCCAACACGGTGCTGGATATCCCGCTGACCAAGGATGCCACCTACGATGTGGACACCGGCTACCTGACCGTGCACATTCAGGTGCAGGACGGAGCCGCCCGCTTTGTGGACTCCCCCTGCCCGGACCACATCTGTGAGCATTACGGCTGGCTGCGGGAAGAAGACCAGACCGCGACCTGTCTGCCGGCCCGCGCCGTGCTGACCATTGTTCCCGTGTCCTGACCCATGGCCAGGCACACTGTCAAAGGAGAGTATTCTCATGTTCGATGAAAATGACCGTTCCTCCCACCCGGACGATACTTCCCGGCACATCCGCCGGGGCGCGCGGCACGAGGACGACAAGACCATTGAGGTGGACAGCTCGGCGTTCTTTGCGCCGGAGGTGCCCCAGCCCCAGTCTCCGCCGCCCAAACCGCCCCGGAACAATCCCCCCTCCCACAAGGCACCGGAGCCTCCCCGGGAGCATAAGATGACCATTCCGGGCGAATCGACCCCGAAACGAGGCGTTATTTTGCTGGTATTACAGGCGATTTTAAGTGTCGGCGCTCTGGTGCAGCTGTGGCGCACCCAGATGCTGCCCGCGCTGTATCTCATCCTCATCACGGCACTGCTGGTGCTGCTCTGGCTGCTGGTCAAGCGCTGCCAGGAGTACAAGACCCCGGGCGCTGTGTCCCGGGTGTTCTCCCTCTTCCTCTGCGCCGGGCTGGCCGTGGGCTGTGTCTGGGCACAGCAGGGCCTTGCCGCACTGGATAATGTCACCTCCGGCCTCATCACCGGCGCGGAAGCCAATAAGATCACCAAAGAGCCGTTCGTGGTCTACCTCAGCGGCGTGGACAACCGTGGTGAGCTGACCGAAAACGCCCGCAGCGACGTGAACATTCTGGCGGTGGTCAACCCGGAGACCAAGCAGGCGGCTCTCATCAACACCCCGCGTGACTACTATGTGGACCTGGCGGGCACCGACAGCAAGGACAAGCTGACCCATGCCGGCCTGTACGGCGTGGAGACCAGCATGGCGACGCTGGGCAACCTCTACGGTGTGAATGTGGAACACTACATCCGCATCAACTTTGCAGGCTTCATCCGCATCATCGACGCGATCGGCGGCGTGGATGTCTACTCCGACCAGGCGTTCACCTCGGTGGGCAGCCCCGGCTACTATGACCCCACCACCTTTGCCGAGGGCTGGAACCATCTGGACGGCAAATCTGCCCTGGCCTTTGCCCGGGAGCGCCACGCCTTTAAGAACGGCGATATCCAGCGCGGCATCAACCAGATGAAAGTCATTGACGCCATGGTGGAAAAACTCAAGTCCCCGGCCCTGCTCATGAGCTTTTCCAAGCTGATGGATGCAATGGCGGACTGCTTTGTGACCAGCCTGTCCCAGGAGCAGATCTCGGCCCTGGTCCGGATGCAGCTGAGCGACCTGTCCAGCTGGGATATCCAGAGCCACAGCGTGACCGGTACCAGTGCCAAGAGCACCAAGTGCTACTCCGCCAAGGGCCAGAGCCTCTATGTCATGAAACCGGATGAAAACTCCGTCAACGAGGCAAAAGCCCTTATCGCGGCTGTGCTGGGCGGGGAAGACAAGCTGACCAGCACCAGCCAGACCCCGGAGAAGACCGACGTCTACACCCCGACGGCAGACCCCAACGCGGCTGTCTCCGTGCCGGAGGAGACCCCGGACAGCGTGATCGTTGAAGAACCCGCCGAGAGTGTCCCGGAAGAGACTCCCGCCGATGGGGAAACCACCCCGGAGACCCCGGCGGATGGTGAGCAGAGCGCTTCCACGGAAGCACCGGCAGAATCCGAGGCCCAGCCTGCGCAGGGCGGTGAGACGGGCGGCGAAAGTCCCGCCATCTCCATGCCCAGTCAGGAACAGCTGGAGCAGGCGGCCTCCTCCCTGCATCAGGCCGCTTCCACGGTGCTGGATGCTCTGTTTGGCTCCTCCAGCTCTTCGGAAAGCACCGACACCAACGCTGCCAGCGACGCTGCATAAACCCGGATATCACAAGACCCCCGTTCCATTGGAACGGGGGTCTTGCTTTTCTCGAATCAGCTTACTTCAAAATCTCCGGCAGCACGCTCTGGCCGTCCAGGCTGGAAGCGTCCACACCGAGGTAATCGCAGATGGTGTGGGCGATGGTGCCAAAGCAGAGCTTGGTGCCCAGATCCACGCCGGGCTTGACGCCCTTGCCGCAGATGAGGTAGGGCACATACTCGCGGGTGTGGTCGGTGGTCTTGGTGTAAGAGGGGTCGCAGCCGTGGTCGGCGGTGATCATCAACAGGTCGTCCTCCCGCATCCCGGGGATGAAGTCGGCCAGGAAGTGGTCAAACTCGGTGGCGGCGGCAGCGTAACCCGCCACGTCGCGGCGGTGGCCGTAGAGCATATCAAAGTCCACCAGGTTGACGAACGCCAGGCCCTCGAAATCGCGGGTCTGCAGGGCCTTGGTAAAGGCAATGCCATTGGTGTTGCACGTGGTCTTGATCTTCTCGGTGACGCCCTCGCCATCAAAGATATCAAAGATCTTGCCCACCGCGATGACGTCCTTGCCGGCGTCTTTCAGCAGGTCGAGCATGGTCTTGCGGGGCGGCTTGAGGCTCAGGTCGTGGCGGTTGGTGGTGCGGTAGAACGTATCGGCCGTGTGGCCCAGGAACGGCCGGGCGATGACACGGCCCACGCCGTATTCCCCTTTCAGCATCTCACGGGCGATCTCGCAGTAACGGTAGAGCTCGTGCACCGGCACCAGCTCCTCGTTGGCGGCCACCTGGAACACACTGTCGGCACTGGTGTACACGATGAGGGCATTCTCTTTCATGGCCTGTTCGCCGTAATCTTTCAGCACCTGGGTGCCGGAGTAGGGCTTGTTGCAGAGCACTTTGTGGCCGGTCTTCTCCTCAAACTCCTGGATGAGGGCATCGGGGAAGCCCTCCGGGAACGTGGGCAGCGGCTTGGGGCTGACCACACCGGCGATCTCCCAGTGGCCGATGGTGGTGTCCTTGCCCATGCTCTGCTCCTGCAGGCGGGCAAAGGCACCCTCGGGGGCGGGGCTCTTCTCCCCTGCCGTCACGCCGTCAATGTTGAACAGGCCCAGCTTTTGCAGGTTGGGGCAGTGGAAGTTGGGGTGCTTGGCAATCGCGCCCAGGGTGTTGGTGCCCGCGTCGCCAAAGGCGGGGGCGTCCGGCTCCGCGCCAATGCCAAAGCTGTCGAGAACGATCAGAAAAACACGCTTTTCCATTTGCAGTGGTTCCTCCGTTTTTTCAAAATTCGGGTCCCTGCTCCCGGGGCACCATGCACCCCAAAAAGTGAGACTTTTTCTTAGCTTTATTATAGGCGCAGTTGGCTGTTTGTGCAAGCCTTTTGTTGCAGTATCATGCACTCGGACATGGTTTAAGCGAATTTAAGGGGCCAAAACCGACCGCTCAACCGATTTTGGCGGTTGGTATAAAATCTTAAGGGTTTCTTAGCAAATATTTTTCTTGCTCTATTGTATCCAAGTGTTTATAATATAAGGCGGTGGGGTTTTGAACAAACAAACCATCAAGCGTTTTCCCTGGCAGCTTGGCTCTGCCAGAAGCAGCGGGAGGATGTAGTTTCCGCTGTGTGATAGAGTGAAATTTGAAGAGACGTAGTTGGAGGTATTTTATATGAGAAAAACAAAGATCATCTGCACCCTGGGCCCGTCCACCGATAAGGACGGCGTGCTGCGCGAGCTGGTCGCCAACGGCATGAACGTGGCCCGTTTTAACTTTTCCCACGGCTCCCATGAGGAGCACAAGGGCCGCCTGGACAACCTGAAAGCCATCCGTGCCGAGCTGGGCAAGCCCGTGGCTGCTCTGCTGGACACCAAGGGCCCCGAGATCCGCCTGAAAGAGTTTAAGAACGGCGTGGAGATGCTGGAAGCAGGCCAGACCTTTACCCTGACCACCCGTGAGGTGGAGGGCACCAAGGAGATCTGCTCCATCACCTACAAGGACCTGCCCCAGGATGTGCACGAGGGCGGCACCATCATGCTGGACGACGGCCTCATCAAGCTGCGCATCACCAACGTGACCGACACCGATATCACCTGCGAGGTGCTGAACAGCGGCAAGATCAAAAACAAAAAGGGCGTCAACGTGCCCGGCGTCCACCTCTCCATGCCGTACCTGAGCCAGCGCGACCGCGACGACATCATCTTCGGCGTGCAGCAGGGCTTTGATTTCATCGCCGCTTCCTTTGTGCGCACCGCACAGGACGTGTACGACATCCGCAACCTGCTGAACGAGTACGACTCCAACATCCGCATCATCGCCAAGATCGAGAACCGCGAGGGCGTGAACAACATCGACAGCATCCTGGCCGCCGCCGACGCCGTCATGGTCGCCCGCGGCGACCTGGGCGTTGAGATCGACTTCACCGAGCTGCCCGGCATCCAGAAGAGCGTCATCGACCGCTCGTTCTCCTTTGGCAAGCCCATTGTCACGGCTACTCAGATGCTGGACAGCATGATGGTCAACCCCCGGCCCACCCGTGCCGAGATCTCTGACGTGGCAAACGCCATCTACGACGGCACCTCTGCCATCATGCTTTCCGGTGAGACCGCTGCAGGCGCTTACCCCGTGGAGGCCCTCAAGACCATGTCCGCCATTGCCGAGCGCACCGAGAACGAGGTGCACTACCGCGACAACCGTCTGGTGGATGCCAGCAACGGCCAGATCAGCGTCAGCGACGCAACCGCGCACGCTGCCTGCCTGACCGCCAAGGACGTCAACGCTTCCGCCATCGTCACGGTGTCCGAGTCCGGCAACACCGCCCGCCTGCTGAGCAAGTACCGCCCCGCACAGCCCATCATTGCCTGCGTCATGAACGAGCAGGTGCAGCGTCAGCTGGCCATCTCCTGGGGCATCACCCCGCTGATGATGCCTCTGGCCCACAGCACCGATGAGCTGATCGAGATGTCCACCAGCCTGGCCAAGGAGAACGGCTACCTGCACGACGGCGAGCTGGCTGTTGTCACCGCCGGCGTCCCCGTGGGCGTGTCCGGCACCACCAACATGATCAAGATCCACATGATCGGCAACTGCCTGGCTACCGGCGTGGGCATCGGCCCTGAGGGCGCTGCCCTGGCCAACGCCACCGGTAAGGCCTGCGTCTGCCACAACCTGGACGAGCTGCGGGCCAAGTTCAAGCCCGGCATGGTCCTGGTCGTGCCCTCCACCTCCAACGAGATGCTGAGCTACGTCCGTGACGCCGCCGCCATCGTGGTCGAGGAGCCGGGCCTGAACAGCCACGCTGCCATTGCCGGCAAGGCCCTGCTCAAGCCCACCATCGTGGGTGCCGCCGGTGCTACCAGCCACATCCGTGATGGCCTGATGGTGGCCGTGGACTGCGCGCACGGCAGCGTGCAGCGCCTGCAGGCCTGATTTTATCGGAAAGATTGGGAGGAAGTAGCAATGGAACGGATCGCAAGCTTTTGCGTGGATCACACCAAACTGGACCGCGGCATGTACCTGAGCCGCCAGGACGGCGATGTGCTGACCTGGGACATCCGGATGAAAAAGCCCAATCAGGGCGATTACCTGACCACCGGCGCGGCCCACACGCTGGAGCACCTGTTTGCCACCTACGCGCGGAACAGCGCCTACAAGGACGGCGTCATCTACGTCGGCCCCATGGGCTGCCGCACCGGCTTTTACCTGCTGACCCGGGGCCTGACCCCCGCCGAGGCGCTGAGCCTGACGGTGGAGTCCTTCCGCTTCATGGCTGCGTTTGAGGGCGATGTCCCCGGCGCAAGCGAGGTGGAGTGCGGCAACTACCGCGACATGGACCTGCCCAAGGCCAAGGCGGAAGCAGCCGCCATGCTGCCCGTGTTGGAAGCTCTGACCGCTGACCAGCTGCACTACTGATCTCCCCCGGAACCTAACATAAGATGCGGAAAAGGCACGTTCTCCAAAAGAGAGCGTGCCTTTTTGTAATATTCGCATAAATTATTCCGGTTTGGAATCTTCAGGAAGCCGTCTCCACCCGGGTACAGCGCACCGCGCAGCGGGCACTGCCGCCGGTGGTACAGGTGAAGAGCGTCAGATCCCAGTCATCGCCGTCCGCCTTGCCCACCATCTCTTCGATCTGGGTAGGCTGCAGGGTCTCCACTTTGGAGACGGTGTAGTCCCACTCCCGGCCGTCCATATCCACAAACTGCACCGTGGTGCCTGCCGCCAGCCGCTTGACAGGACTGAAATGCCGGGCATAGTTGTGGCCGCAGATGACCAGATCGTCCGTGAAGACCGAGCCCGCGTACCGCCCTGGGGCAATTTTGAGGCCCGGATAGCTCCACTCGCTCATCACGGGCAGGGCCAGCCCGATGGACGGGATGGAGAGATACCCGATGTAATCCCAGCCATCAATGGCGGTAACGGTCATCTCCCGGGCGGTGTCGTCCACCTGGGTGGGCACCAGAAGCTGCAAATGGTTCTCCTGCTCGTCCAGCGTCGTTTCCAGCTGATCCAGCACCTGTGCCGCCGCTTTCTGGGCGCGGCCATTGTCCCACTGGTTGTAGCCCAGCAGGCCCAGCGCCCCGGCCAGCAGCAGCGCTCCCAGCAGGATGAGGATGGTTCCAAGTCGTCTTTTCTGCATGGCTCAGTGTTTTTTGCGGAGCAGGATGCCCGCTGCAATGAGGCAGGTGCCTGCCGCCGTCAGCACCGGGATGGGCCAGTTCAGCTGGCCGGTCTGGGGCAGGGTCGGGCGGCCATTCAGCACCCAGTCGTCCGGGTTGCCCGGATTGGGAGCCGCGTTCTTATCCGGGCGGCCGTTCAGCACCCAGTCATCGGGGTTGTCGGCACCCGGAGGGGTGTTCTTGCCCGGTTCCTCGGGGATATCCGGAGTCTCCGGTTTGTCCGGGTTTTCCGGCGTGGTCGGCTTTTCCGGCTCGGTGGGCTTTTCGGGTTCCGTGGGTTTGTCCGGTTCCTCCGGCTTGTCGGGTTCTTCCGGCACGTCCGGCGGGGTGGTGGGCGTCAGCGTGCCCACCTTGGGCAGGGCGTCCACATCGTAGAGGTACGTGTCCTCCTCCACCAGCGGCACCGACACCAGGAACGGGTTGATCTTCTCATACCCGGTGGAAGCGGTGCTCTGGACGACGAGATACAGGCCCAGCGGCAGCCGTGAGAAGACGGCCTTGCCATCGCTGCCCACCGTGAGGGTCGTGCCGGTGCTGCTGGCCGGGCGCTTGTCGTCCAGGGTCCGGGCCAGGTCGCTCTCCGAGAGATCGCCGAGGGAAACGCCGCAATTTTCAAAACCATTTGTATAATCGTAGCTTAAATTTCCATTTTGGCGGCTGATGGAGGCCACCTGATACAGGGTCAGCTTGCCGCCCGAGACAGCGCTCCCGCTCTCGGAATCCCGGAGGGTCACGGTGATGCTGCCTTTCCGGGTGAGCTCAATGCTGGCGGCCGTAGCGGCGGCAAAAGCCGGGGCCGCGCACACTGCCGCCAGTGCCACAGCCAGCAACAGCGCCGCCAGCTGTTTACGAATTTGTTTCATGGGGGTCACCTCTCGTCGTTTTCTCATGTTTGCCTGCTTTCGGACGCTTCCGTGTGGTCACCAGCAGCCAGATCAGCAGCACTGCCAGCATGGGCAGGGCAATGACAGGCGCCGTGATGATGGGGTCGATCCGTGTCGCGTCCGCCGTGACACGGACATGTTTCTGGCTCTCCCGCGTGTTGACACGGTGGCCGCGCACCAGCAGGCGGTGGGTATTGATGCCGTAGGGCGTGCAGGTCATCAGGGTAACGTAGTCCTGCCCCTCTACGGGCTGTAATAGATCCGTCTCGGTGGGGAGGACAATGGAGATCCGGTCCACCTCATAGGTCAGCACCCGGTCCAGCACCGTGATGGTGAACGTGTCGCCCGCTTCCAGCTCGTCCAGATTGGTGAACAGCTTGGCGCTGGGCAGGCCGCGGTGGGCCGAGATGACCGCATGGGTGCCCGCCCCGCCCACGGGGAGGCTGCTGCCCTCCAGATGGCCTGCCGCCACCTGCAAAACACCATCGCTGGTGCCGTGGTAGACGGGCAGCTCCACGCCGATCCTGGGGATGGTGATATACCCCATAATGCCCGTGCCGGAGACGTCCAGCGTCTCGTCATAGCCGGAGACCTGCTCCGGCGTGAAGAACGCATTGGTCGTGGCCGCCAGCCGTTGGTTGTAGGCGTCCGCCGCCTCAAAATAGGCGGTATAGTCCGCGTCCGACATCTCGTTGACCGTCTCGTCATAGCTGGCCAGCGCGCGGGACTGGTGGCGCTGGTTGACATAATCGCTGACGGTGGGATATAACATCACGGATAGACCCACGAGAAAGATCAGGATCAATATTATGGTACTGCGGTTCTTTTTCATGGGCTACTCCCTAATGTTATCAGGATATTTTTTGCTTTGGGGTTTGGTTTAGCGCTTGTTCTCCATCCGCTTCTTGGTCACCAGCAGGACCACAGCCACAGCCATCAGCCCGCCGCCAACGACGTAGAAGACCGTGGTGCCCATGCCGCCCGTGGAGGGAAGAGTGGTACCGGCGTTGTTCTCAACGCTTACTTTCAGACCAGTAACAGCCGCCTCATCACCAACCTTGGTCAAAACATCCGGGCGACTATCTGCACTGGTATACGTTGCATTGATTCTGAATTTCACAGGCTCGGTCAGGCGGTTGTAGCCAGCCGGTGCTTTGGTCTCATAGAGATAATAGTCCACTGCATCGTCCAGACCCTTAATCGTAATGTTGCCTGCGGTCATCACATAGGTAGTATTTTTATCGCTTGCGGTTGCAACACGGTAAGTACTATCTGTGGAATCGTAGACCAGCTTAATCAGGTTTCCAGTCTCTGTAGGAGTTCCGTCCTCCTTAATTGTACCAAGGTCAACCGTTCCGAATTTGCTCAAAACAAATTTTGCATCTTTCAGCTCTTTTTCTTTATCGGCACCGTCAATTTTCTGAACATTCATTTTGAACGTCCAATCGTAAACAGTCACATGCGGCGTCTCGCCCTTGGTATTATTATCATGCGGGTTGTTGCTGTACTGAAGATAAGCAGTGTTCTGCTGCTTCCCCTTATCATACACATTTGCGTCTTCATCCAAAACGCCGGTATAGTAGGTATACAGGTTGTCTCCTTCCTCAATTTTACCCTCTTTGATTGCTTTCAGAATGTCAACTTTCACAGAGAATTTGTTTGCATCTACAGAATCAACTGTAACAGTGTAATAGCTGCTCTCCAACTCTACCTCATCATTGATTTTGATGGTAACTCCGGAAGCAGCTGTCACATTGGAGGTCAAACCAGCGGACATTTCATCGTGAATCTCATAATCATACTTTGTATAGCCAGTGGTATTTGGAACCGTCGTAATGGTACGGAATTCAACTGTATCACCAATCTGGTTGTCACCTACATCGCCCCAGTTACCAGATTCGTTGTGCTTAATCTGCTTCTCCAGCGTAGGCTTCTGGCCCTTTGGAGTGATTTCAACATTATTCACGACTTGCAGAATAAAATCCGTGTAAGCCTCATTCGGATTGACAGACTCGTTCTTAATCAGGTAATAGCCAGCAGAAAGGCCCGTGATTTCGTTTGTTCCCTCACCAGCCACTGTACCAAGATATTGTGAAATCTTCGTTGCAAAAGCTTTTGCGGCGGTTTCATTGTTTTCTAATGTCTTAGCCACGTCTGCTGCGGTCTTTCCGTCGAAAGCGGCCCTGCCATCCGCTGTAACACCCGCACCCCACTCGATGTTAGACAGAACATTTTTTTCTAAATCGCCCTTAAAAATCTGATAGGCTTCATAAGTACCTACCGAGTTGTTGATGGTGATTGTGTATTTCACTTCATCCGCAAGCGCCGGGACGGCCATGGCCAGCACCAACGCAAACGCTGCAAGCAGAGCCAACACGCGTTTTACTCTTTTCATATTTCTTTACTACCTTTCTTACGTCCCCTCTCTGAAGACGCCAGAGAGGGGATTTATTTTCCTACGTTCGGTTTGTTGCCGGGGTCAGAGCTGCAGGAGTCACTCTTCCCCCCTTTTCCGCTTGCGCCTGGAGTTATATCCACACAGCACCGCGGCCAGCGCAATGGCTGCGCCGCCTGCTGTGTAAGGAACTGTGCCGCCGGGGGAGCCGGTGGAGGGGAGCTCGTAGGTGGGGGCCTCGGTGTTGGTGATGGTCACCGTTGCGCCCGGGAGTGTGCCTGTGGTTTTGTCCGTACCATCCGGGTAAATATACGAAACCGTGTAGCCGCTTACGCTGGCTTCCTCCACGACATAATAGGCCGTGGGGTCAAGGTTTGTAAAGGTGTATTTCCAACCGCTCGTTTTGGTCATCGTAACAGTATCATTGCCGTCCACTTGAACCAGAGTCTTTCCTCCCGTACTCTCCACCTTAAAGAGTTTTAACTGGATGGAATCCGGCTCTTTGTCACTTGGCAATACACTGCCGTCCTGACCATTCCACTTTTTGACTACAGACAATTCCGTTGGCTTAAGCTGGTTTACAACAACAATGGTATCACCGCTTTGGTAAGCATCATTCGCAGAATGTTCTACTCCAAAACCATCCATATAACTGATGATATAATTATTATCATCCTGCTCTTTTGCTTCAAACTTTGTGTTGCTCTTAAGGTCCTTACATTTTGTCAGGTTTACCTGAGCTGTCCATCCGTTGTCGCTGTTCAAAGTCACCGTATCAAATGCTGTGTTGTCACCTTTTTTGAAGACATCCACCTTGATTGCACTTTGCTTGTTTTTCTGGTCCTCAGACATAATCGTCCCGTCTGCATTCTTCCATACCTTACGGACTGTCAGCTCCAGCTTGCTGTTTTCCACCTGCAGGACCGTTGTTTTTCCATAAGTTGCAAATGTCACATCCTCCTGCTTCGGAAGTGTAACACTCCCAGCATTTTGTGTTGCAGCCTGATACGCACTTGATTCTGTTTGACCCGCTTGCAGCATTATGAAATAAGAGGTATTTTCTTTCAGCAGATAGCCATCAGGTGCTTTTATTTCCACCAGCTTATAAAGCGTATTGTATTCCACCCGAGCCGAGTTTGGGTTCTCCATTGCAGCCTTTGCAAAATGGATTTCGCCTGTCTGGTCTGTTACAAGGCTGTTCTTGCAGATTGTCCACCCATTGCTGTCCAGTTTGGACAATGTAAACTCTGCACCCGCAACATCCTGAGATTCAAGGTTTTTCTGAACCTTATGCAGCAAAAGCTGTCCGTCTGAGTATGCTCCTGCGCTGATATCTTGTGCATGGTACTGGATTTCATCGCTCTTCGTCTCTTTGCCAAACAGTTTTGCTTTATTGTTCAGTTTTATATTTTCCTTCTGCTGCGATGTAAGATTAGACGTGTCAATCTTATACTTATAGGAGAAAACATATGCCTGATCATCTGGGACCGTCAGCTCAATGGTATACTTACACTCACTCCCACTTTCATCGGCCTTGGTCGTGATCCCTCGGATGTCTTCGTCCGCCAGTGTCGCCCCATCTGCTTTGTAGAGGTGAACATCCTGCAGGACTGCTGTAGCCCCCTGCGAAGTTGTGAACGTATCTTTTAGCGTGATCTGTTCTGCCGTACTGATCAGATCTTTGCCATCCGGATTGATCTTTACCTGATAGAATACTTCTTCCAGATATTGATTCTCACTATTTTTTAGTTGATCACCCGTTTTTTCCAGATACGATTTGTTTCGTTCGACTGTAGCATCTACATCGTCTTTGTGGCCGTTCCATACAACCGTATTTTTGTAAGTATTTTCATTCATACTTGCATCTGCGTTCCACTTTTTCTGGTCAACCAGTTTAACACGGAACATGATTGCAACGGCTGAATAGTCCTTATTGTTTTTTTCAATAGAAGTGAGGTTGCTCAATGTAAATGTCAGTTTATTATTTGTATACTGTATCTGTACATGGTGTGGATTTGGGTTATTCCACTTCCAATCTTTATGATATGCTGCAATCTGTTGTCCATCACCCACACCAGCTGTTCTATCATCGGAAAATGTAATCACATATTCTCCAGTGTATTCAATTCCCTCCTGGAGTTCATCTGTGATCACTGTTCCATCGAACACAGACAGATCTTTCGGCGAAATCCAGAGTTTATACCAGAATGTAGTGTCTCCGCTTTCATTGTATCCGATTTTTCCACTGCCAAGACTATCCTGGAAATAATGCAAATTTGATTCCACCGCTACCATCTTATCAAAGGATTCTTCTTTTTCAACTGGCTTTTCCTTTGTAATGGTGTAAGAAGCATTTGTCTCGCTGTTCTCAACAACCAGATTGTTCTTAATCGTCCAAGTCTCACCTCCCGACATCACATCATAACAATCCACGTGTGTGCGATAGTTATTTACATTGATCTGACGCAACTTGTTGCCAGAATAACTCTCCCCCTCTTTTACAGTAATTTTAAAGCTTCTAATTTTGACATTCTTATTCTCAGTGGTATTTTCTACTTTGTAGGCTTCTGTCTGATCAACGGAACTATAATAAATAATTTCCGTTTCAATTCCGCAATTTTGGGCTTGGTACATAGTCAATCCCTGGGTATAGGTATCTCCCACTCTGAAAACACGAATGCCATTTTTCAAATCCTGATCCAGTTCTCCAAGAAGTGCATAATGTGTATCTTCTGCTCCACTGGGGGTCTGCCCGCTACTGTTTACAGGGTCAAAGAACCGATCACAAAGTGTAATACTACTTGCACTTTCCGGCGACTTTGCGGTTGCATTCCAGCGAGCGATTTTCTGGTTGTCTGCAGCACCATTTTGCAGGTCACTTTTCGCCTTACCCTTTACGGCTTCCCATCCCTGACGTACTACTTTACCGCTGCCAGTTGTACCGTCCTGCTTTTTATCATCTTTGTCGATCTCAGCATCGTTTTTCAATAATTCGTTATCCTGTATGCCTTCAGGAACTGTGGTGTAATACTCAATCAGATAATACATTTCCGTTGAACCTGCCGGGAATGTATATGTAAATCCGGTTTCCTGCTCTGACTCATTTTTGGTGATCGTTACTGTGCCTTTCGACGAAACCGTTTTGTTGATGCTGTCCCAGTTATCGCCAGAGCTACCGTATTTCACCTTGATTCCATCTGTGCCGCCTACGATCGTTGCCCCTGTATACCGCAGAGTATCCTTGACCGTATACCCATTTAAATCGCTTGGCCCTACATTGTTAATTTTGATTCTCCAGCGCATCTTACGGTTCACAGTATCATAGTTTCCGCTCTTTTCAATAAGAGAACCGCTATACCGCTTACTCCACGGTACCGAAACGGGATCCTTTTTCCCCTCATAAATCGCAGAGGCTGTATTACCGATTTCACCTGTGGGCCATGTATCCGCATCGTTCAATTTATAGTGGTAGGTCAACGTATAGCTTTCGCCTGCCTCCAGTGCGGCAAGATCACTGATTTCAAAGCATGGTTTCTCTGTTGTACTATCCGTACCAAATTTCAGGTTTGTTCCCTTTGTCAGCTCAACAGAGGCGTCTCCTTTTTTCAAAGAAAAACTATTCTCATCATAATTTCCTGCAATTGTTGTGCTTGTTCCAATAATATCCGAAATTTTTACTTTTTTTCCATCCGTTCCCAGTGTAGAGCTTACTGTCACCGTAAATTCCACATACTTATTCCCGTTTGGATCCAGTTTAATTTCACTACCGCTTTTTTTCGTCTGAATGTCCGTCGGGTTTTGCAGCTTGATCGTGGTCCCTGTTCCTGGGAAACTTACTTCTCCGGAATTCTGATTTTCTTTTTTACTGGCAACCGAATCGACCTTGAAGTATGCATTGAAAGGTTCTTTTTCCATATCAGGTGCATTTTTAAAATCAAATACCAGCTTCACCAAGCCGTTTTTATCCACTGTGACCTCACCAATATCAATTTCCGAGCCAGGATTATCAGGGTCTTGCGCAGGGTCTTGCGCCATAATTCGGCCGGATTTTAATTTCTCCATGCCATATGGAAGCTGATAGGTCAGCGTTTTTCCATTTTGGAAAGTACTTGAATTCGTAGTAAAATCCACTTGCGTCCGGATATTATCACCAAATGTAATCACATGATCTTCATCAATAGGGGTCCATGCTCCATCCTTGTGCTCTGAAACAGTAACAGAGGTAATATTCGTTACGGCGTCAAGTTTCTGTTCCGTTTCAGATGCAGTCGCAGTATCCGGGTCCTCCACCATATCATCCACATCATACCCATAGGCTGCATTGACAGAGACCACGCTGGTGACATCTTCCAGCGCAACTTCCACCTCGGCCACCTGGTCGATGGTGGTCTCGCCGTCGGACTCGCAGCCGGTGGCGACATCGCCGGAAATGACGGTGAGGGCCGTGGTCAGATCGGTCTCCTCGTCCACCGCCGCGTCGGACACCACGCCAATGGTCTCGCGGCCCTCGGCATTTTTGTACATGACGATATCACCCGGCAGGATACCGCCAAAACCCTGCGGGTCATCGGTATAATATTCAGAGTTCATGCGGGCAAGCTCGCCACGCAGGGCGCTGATGCTGGCATACTGAGGGATGACGTCCTGCGGCACGCCTGCATGGTACAGGCAGTAGGCCACAAAGGTGCAGTCCCAGTCAGCATACACCATGGGCTTGTCCTTATAATACTGGTCGGCATACATGGTGTAGCCGTTGCCGTCCTCGTCCACGTCGGCCTTGCTCTCGGTATAGCCGAGCTGGCTCTGGGCCACGAGCACCATGTCCTGGGCCCAGTCCGCATCCGTGCGGGCAGGGGTCTTGGCGTCGTACTCCGCGTCGATCTCGGCGTTGGGGTTGACGAGGCAGGCGGCAGTATGCTCGTGCTCTTCCTTGCCGCAGATCAGCACCTTGCCATAGCACTCGGCGGTGTGGTGGTGGACGGTATAGCCCGTGTCGATCTCGTCGTCCGTTTCGGGTTTGGTGGCTTCTTTTTCGGGTTCCGGGTCGGCTGCTGTCTCCGGTTCCTCGGCAGAATTGCTCTCCTCCGCGCTGTTTTCGTCCGTGTCGTACAGAGCGGCGCCGTCATCCGTTTCCTCCGGCTCGCCCTCTTCCTGGCCGCAGACCAGAACCTCTTCGAGGGTATAGCAGTCGTCGGTGTGCTCATGCTCGGTGCAGAGCAGTTCGCCGGTCTCCTGGTCGTAGCAATAATCCTGATGGACGTGGTCGCTCTCGATGCCGCAGGTCAGCACCTCTTCTTCCTCGTAGCAATCCGAGGTGTGGTGGTGCAGCACCACTTCCGGCTCCGGCTCTTCCTGCGTGGCGGGTTCACTTTCCGGCTCGCTCCCGGCTTCGTCCCAGTCCGCAGCGCTGGAGTCACCGTCCCCTGCGTCATCAGCCAAATCCATCGTTTCTTCAACGATTTCGCCCTCTTCATAGCCGCAGACAGGCTCGGTGCCCTCGATGTAGCAATCGTCGGTATGCTTGTGTTCTTCTTTCCCGCAGTAATAGCGCGTGTCATCGGCGGTAAGCGCGATGCCATCCTGATGCAGCCGCCAGCTGACGCTCATGGCGGTCAGCATCGCCAGCACCAGAACCATTGCCACCGAACGCCGGGCCAAATGACGCTGCCGCTGGACGTTCTGAATGGCTTCCTGGAAGCGATTCTTCATTTCCATAATGGATTCCTTTCCTCAGTGGATCAACGAAAAACCGGACAAGGGCCAGACGCGTAAAAAGACCTTGCCCACGATTTGACTTTTTTCGACACAGCCGATCACCGTACTCCGGCTGTCGATGGAGGTGACGCGGTGGTCGCCCATCACAAAATAGCGGCTCTCCGGCACCTGATAGGGGAACTCGATGTCGCACTCGCCCAGCGCCAGCTCATCCACATAGGGCTCGTCGAGCACCTCTCCATTGACGCTCACGACACCTTTGGTGTCGATGGAAATGACATCGCCCGGCCCGCCGATGATGCGCTTGAGCAGCAGCTTGTTCTGCCAGTAAAAGCCACACAAGTCGCCCGTCTTCCAATCGTCCGTTTTTACCAGCAGGATCACGTCCCGGTCCTGCAGGGTGGGGTTCATGCTGTCGCCCGACACCTGCAGCACAGGCAGCAGCAGCGTGGCCAGCAGCACCGCAATGGCCGCCACCACGATCAGGGTGCTCACCGTACCGCGCAGCACCCGCCAGAAACGCCGCCGCTCGGTCAGGCGCTTCCGTTCCGCATCCACCCGCCGCAAAGCCTCGGTGTCCTGCGGCGTTTCATCCTGCCGGAGCGTGTCGATGACGTCGATCAGCTCCGTGCGGCTCATCCGCCGCAATTTCCGCTCTGACATAATTCCTCCGCAAAGTCTTCCGCAAGGCTTTGTCTTTCATTCCATTCCCAGTTTATCTCAATCGCCGCCCTCTGCAAAGCGCGGCGCAATCCACGAAAACATTTTCGTTCTTTTTCCACGAAAAAATCTTTATAAAGATAAGTGTCATCAACAACAGTATAGCACCAATATTTCCTGTTTTCAATCAATTTTCCTAAGATTCTTTACCACGACTCCTGCTTTTCATGATTTATTCCTTTTGCAAAACATCTTTTTGTATTTTTGCAACAAAAGAGCACCCCAGGGCAGGAAACCCGGAGTGCTCTTTGATTACACGGTGTTGAATTGCGCGTTTTATTTACTTTTTGGTGCTTCCCATATCGGGGACGAAGCTATTGATCTTCTTGACGGTGTCCACGATGGTGACCACGTTGTTGATGATGGAGCTGCCGGCGGAGAAGACACGGGCAATGTAATTGAACAGGGTGCCGATATCCTTGAACATCTGCCAGCCGGTGGTTTCACCACCAACCAGATAGGTCATCTCCTCCGCATCAATGGCTGCGTAATTGGCGGGCATTTTGAGCTCATAGTTCGTCATAGTAATTTTCCTTTCTTCAGTAAACTCAATAGAAAAGCAAATTCATCAGGAACCCTGTGCGGCGACCACGGTAACCACGACAGCGACCACCGCTGTGACCACCAGCACCGTGCCGAGGTTGTCTTTCAGCTTCCAGCTCTTCTCTGTGTCAGCGGCTGCCGGTGCTGTCGTCGTTGTCTTGGCTGCAGTGGCTGTGGCTGTGTTCTTTTTGGCTGTCGGCGTCCAGTGCGCGTAGATGGTGGTATCGTCCTTGAAGTTGTACCGCGTGGTGATCTTGGTGCCGCCCACCACATCGTCGTACCAGCCATCAAACTTATAGCCCTCCATGGCGGGGGTGGGCGTACTGGTCAGCCGGTAATTGGAGCCGTACTTGTAAGCATACAGCTGCATGACATCACATGTACCGCCCTGTGCTTCCAAGTAGACGTTGTAATAGCTTGCGTCCGCCGCAAACGCCATGGGCACCAGGTTGCAGCACAGTGCCAGCGTCAGTACGCAGAGCACGAGCTTTTTCCAAAGCTGCTTCATAGACCGCGTCCTCTCTTTCCAAGCGTATTTCCCCGGGCGCTTTCCGGTGTTCCGGGAGCGGCATGTTCCACCCAGCCGCCGGGCGGTTTTCCAGCGCTCTCCCTTGGAACAATTATGAATCGGAACTGGTGCCTTGTCAAGCCCGGATCGCAAAATCGAGGTGGGAATTTTTATGGCATTTTCCGTCATTTTCCGCGTTCCCGGACAGATGTCGCGTTTCCGCGGCCATTTCCCGCCGGTTTCCCGTTTTTGCGCCCCTCTCTGCCGTGCAGGAAACAGCATGGAGGAAAAGCTCACAGCCGGTTCTTTTTCATCAGAAATATTTTACCAGAAATGCCCGTGTCCGCGCAAGTGTCCAAATGGACACAAATCACAGATTTGCGCCTGTTTTATTGGGTTCTGCACAAAGCCGCCCCCAAAAGTTCGTGAAGAACGCACAAAAAACACGGCATAAAAATCCACCGCAGCCGGGCAGGCCCTCGGCGTACTTGTTGGTCAGGATGCTGCCCATGGCCGCCATGACGGCAGGCGAGACGATCCCAAAAAGCGCGGCCCCGCATTGGGCCGGACGGCTTTTTTCCACGATAACAAAATGCCAGCCTTTCCTCAACCGCAATTTCGACAAAAACGCTTGCTTTTTGAGCCCGCATTGCTTATTATATTCCTATAAAAATGCTGGGTGGTTTTTGTGCAGAGCGTCTGCATGGGCACCGCCCGGAAGAACGGAGGAAGCCGCATGACCCTTGCGGAAGAGAAACAGGTTCAGCGCAAAGCGGGCATTGCGGCCCGCCGGGCACTGGCACCGGAAACCCGTGCCGCTGCCAATGCAACTCTCTGCGCCCGGCTGGCGGCGCTCCCCTGCTTCCGGCAGGCCCGGACCATCCTGCTTTACGCAGCCTTTGGCGGCGAGGCCGATCTGGCCACCCTGGCCGAGACGGCCCGGGGCCTGGGCAAAACGCTGGCCTATCCCGTCTGCGGGGAAAATTTCAGCCTGACCGCGGCTGTGCCCGGCGAGGATGGCTGGGAGGCAGGGGCCTACGGCATCCGCACCCCCATCCTGAGCCGGTCAGAGATCCTGCTGCCGGAGGCACTGGATCTGATTTTAGTGCCCTGCACCGCCTTTGACGCCGCCTGCGGCCGGGTGGGGATGGGCAAAGGCTACTACGACCGCTACCTGCCCCGCTGCACCCGTGCGGTGAAGCTGGGCATTGCGTTTGAAGCACAGCGCGTCCCCCACGCCGCTCTGGACGAACACGACCAGCGGCTGGACGCGTTCATCACCGAGGGAGGAATCTATCGTGGAACTGACAAAATCGAGCTGTGAGGGCTTTTTGGAGAGCCTTGCCAGCAAAGCCCCGGCCCCGGGCGGCGGCGGTGCAGCGGCCCTTGTGGGCGCGGCCGGCGTGGCCCTGGGCAATATGGTGGGCAGCCTGACCGTGGGCAAAAAGAAGTACGCGGCGGTGGAGGCGGATATCCTTGCCCTGAATGCCCGGGCGAAAGTCCTGCGCAGGCGGCTGGAAGCACTGGTGCAGGCCGACGCGGAGGCGTTTATGCCGCTGGCTGCCGCCTACGGCCTGCCCAAAGAGACGCCGGAACAGCAGGCCCATAAGGCCGCGGTGCTGGAGCAGGCGCTGGACGGGGCCTGTGCCGTGCCTCTGGAGACCATGGAAGCCTGCTGTGAGGGCATTGCGCTGGCGCAGGAGTACGCCGCCAAGGGCAGCGCGCTGGCCGTCTCCGACGCCGGGTGTGCGGCGCTGTTCTGCAAGGCTGCCTTACAGGCTTCGGGCCTGAATGTCTCCATCAATACCAAACTGATGGCAGACCGCGCCCACGCCGAGGCCCTGAACGCCAAGGCAGACGCACTGCTGGCACAGTACGTCCCGCTGGCCGATACGCTCTACGAAAAAATGGCAACACAATTGAGAGGGGAAGTTTAAATGGCAACGATCTTAAAAGGCGCGCCCGTGGTGGCGGCCATGAACGAGGCAAACGCCGCCCGCTGTGCGGCATTGGCCGCCAAAGGCATCACCCCTACCCTGGCCGTGGTCCGGGTGGGCGAGCGGGAGGACGACCTCTCCTATGAGCGGGGCGTCATGACCCGCTGCGGCAAGGTGGGCGTAGCCGTCCGGCAGTTTTTGCTGCCCGCCGATGCCACTCAGGACGCCCTGCTGGAAGTCATTGAAAAAATCAACGCGGACAAGTCCATTCACGGCTGTCTGCTCTTCCGCCCGCTGCCCAGGCAGTTCGATGACCGCACCATCCGCGCGGCACTGGCCCCGGAAAAGGACATTGACGGCATCACGGACGGCTCGCTGGCCGGCGTGTTTACCAACACGGCGCTGGGCTACCCGCCCTGCACCGCCCAGGCCTGCCTGGAAATTCTGAAGTATTACGATATCCCCCTCTCCGGCAAGCGGGCCGTGGTGGTGGGCCGAAGCCTTGTGGTGGGCAAGCCTGCCGCCATGATGCTGGACCGCGAAAACGCTACGGTCACGATCTGCAACTCCCGCACCCAGAACCTGCCCGCCCTCTGCAAAGAGGCTGATGTGGTCGTGGTGGCCATGGGCAAGCGCGGCTTCATCGGAGCCGACTGCCTGCGGGAGGGCCAGACCGTGGTGGATGTGGGCATCCATGTGGGCGATGACGGCAAGCTCTGCGGGGACGTCCGCTTTGCCGAGGCCGAGCCCGTGGTGGAAGCCATCACCCCCGTGCCGGGCGGTGTGGGCACCGTGACCACCTCGGTGCTGGTGGGCCATGTGGTGGAAGCAGCGGAGAAGACGCTTTTATAAAAGTTTCATCTATTTATTAATTTTCAATCATAAAGCACAAAACGAAGCACAAAACGCAAAACGCGCCCGGGCGGTGAGGAACCGCCGGGCGCGTTTTGCGCTCTAGGGTTATGCCGGGAGGTAGAAAAGAAAATAGGAAAATAGGAAAAAGATAAGGTCAGATGTTACGCGGCGTTCTTTGCCGGGGCAAAGACCAGCGCTTTTTTCCGCTTGTTCTGCATCGAACGGACGATGCAGCTGAGCGTGAAGTTGATGATGAAGTAGATCACGCAGGCGGCACCGAACAGGACCATGACGTCGGAAACATTCACGGTGCCCAGACCGTTGTAGGTGCCCGCGGCACTCAGCAGCTGGCGGATGCGGGCCATCAGCTCAATGGTGGCCACGTTTGCCAGATAAGACGAATCCTTGATGGTGGTGATGACCTGGCTCAGCAGGGTGGGCACGATGTTGCGGTATGCCTGGGGCAGCACGATGTAGAGCAGCACCTCAGCGGTGTTGAAGCCCTGTGCGTAACCGGCCTCAAACTGGCCCTTGGCCACACCGTTCAGGCCGCCGCGGACGATCTCCGCAATGACGGAGGAGTTGAACAGGATCAGAGCCAGCGCTGCCTTGAACAGGAGCTTCATCTCCACGCTGGTCAGGCCGAACATTTTCCGGGCAAAGAATGCCGGGCAGGGGCAGAAGACCACGCAAACGAAGATCCACAGCAGGTAGGGCGTGTTGCGGAACAGCTCGATGTAAGCGGCGCTCAGCCAGCCCAGGACGCGGGCCGGGCCATGCTTGCAGTAGGTGCGGGCCAGTGCCAGCAGGCTGCCGACGATGAGGCCCAGAATAACGCCCAGCACCGAGATGATGCAGGTAAAGGCCACGCCGCGCAGCAGGTAGAGCATCACACCCTGCTGGGTGAGGATGGAAAGGCTTGCAGCAAGTGTTTTCATGTTAAGCAGCCTCCTTGAGTTCCACCTTGGCGGCGGTCTTGAGGGCGGTGTTCACGCGGCCCTTGCGTGCCTTGAGGGAAGCCTCCCAACGGGTCGCCAGCGTGGACAGCGGGAAGCAGACCACAAAGAAGATGAGGCCGCAGACGATGTAAGCGGGAGCGTAAGCGCCGCCGGTGGAAGCACCGGTGACAAAGCTGTAGGTCACACTGATGAGGTCCGCACCACCCACGATGTAGAGGCAGGAAGTGTTTTTAAAGAGGTTGACCACCTGGTTGACCATGGGAGGCAGCATCACGGGGATGCTCTGGGGCAGGATGATGTAACCCATCCGCTGCAGATAGTTGAAGCCCTGTGCCTGTGCGGCCTCAAACTGGCCCTTGGGTACCGACTCAATGGCCGCGCGGACCACCTCGCCCATGTAGGCACCGGTGTAAACGCCCAGTGCAATGATGCCGGTGCGGATGACGCCGAGGCTCAGGCCTGCAAAGGCCAGCGCGTAGTACAAAAAGCAGAGCTGGAGCAGCAGCGGGGTGTTCTGGATGAACTCCACATACACGCGGGCTACAAACTTCAAGATCTTATTGCCGCTGGTGGCCATCAGGCCCAGCAGAGCGCCAATGGCAAAGGCCAGCGCCAGCGCGCAGACAGCGGTCTGTAAGGTATTGCCCAGACCCAGCAGAAAGCTCTCTTTATGGTTCCAAACCGTACTCCAAGCGTCCATCGAAAATAAACCAGACATGGCAAACGCTCCTTTCCCTTTCTATCCCTCAATTGCAAAAGTGGTCTTTTAGCTCAGGCCGTTCTCCTTGATCAGGCTCTCGACCGTACCATCGGCCAGCCAGCCCTGCACCAGCTCATCGCACAGGGTGGAGAAATCGCTGCCTTTCTTGGTGGCGACGCCGTACTCCTGCGGGCTGAACTCCGCATCCACGTAGCTGCGGCCATCGGTCTTGTAGATGGCCAGAATGGACTTATCCACGCAGAAGCCCTGGATCTCGTTTGCGCTCAACGCGGTGCTGATGGCGGGATAATCGTCGTACTGACGGAACGAGATGCCCTCTTTCCAGGTATCCGCGTTGAACGTGTCGGCGTCAAAGTTTGCACCGTCCAGCACGCCCGCGTCGATCATGGCCTTGACCAGAGCACGGGCAGAAGTAGAACCGGAGGACACGCCCACGACCTTGTCTTTCAGGTCTGCCAGATCCTTGATGCCATTGGAGTCCTCGACCAGAACGGAAACATAATCGGTGTAGTAGGGAGTGGTGAAATCCCAGCTCTTCTTGCGCTCCTCGGTGATGGTGAAGGTTGCCAGAACGGCGTCGATGTCGCCGGAGTCCAGCAGCTCGCCGCGGGTAGCAGCGGTGACGGTGGTGAACTCAACATCCACACCCAGATACTCGGCGATCATCTCAGCCAGGCTGTCCTCCAGGCCTTTGTACTCACCCGTCAGGGTGTCCTGGAAGCTGAAGCCCTGCACGGCGTTCTTGACGCCGACCTTGAGGACGCCGCGATCCACGATGGCCTGGGTATCCGGGCCAAAGCTGGCGGCTGCCGCGCTGGAAGCACCGGCGGTGCTGGCGGCAGTGGAAGCGGTGGAAGCAGCGGTGCTGCTGGAAGAGCCGCCGCAGGCGGCCAGCATGGAAAGGACAGCGGCCGAGCCAGCGGCCTTGACAAAGCTGCGACGAGAGATCTTTTTCATAATCATACACTCCTCTATGTTTTTTGCAGCCTGGGCGGCTTTCCCTGCCCGCCCCGAAACCGGCTGCGTTTTATCAACAACGGCGGCGCACCACAACTTGTGCACCCGGCCGTGTCAACCAAAATAAGATGTTACCGGACGATCTTGCTCAGGAACTGGCGGACACGCTCGTTCTTGGGGTTGGTGAAGAAGTGCTCCGGCGTGCCCTCTTCAAGGATCTGTCCGTCCGCCATAAAGACGACCCGGTCTGCCACCGAGCGGGCAAAGCCCATCTCGTGGGTGACCACCACCATCGTGATGTTTTTCTCGTGTGCCAGCCGGACCATGACGTCCAGCACTTCCTGAATGGTCTCGGGGTCCAGTGCACTGGTGGGCTCATCGAACAGGATGATCTTGGTCTGTGCACAGAGGGCCCGCGCAATGGCGATGCGCTGCTGCTGGCCGCCGGAGAGCTGGGGCGGATAAACATCCGCCTTATCCCGCAGGCCGACTACCTCAAGATAATGATATGCCAGCTCCTCCGCCTCGGCCTTTGTTTTGTGGTGGAGCTTCATGGGGGCCAGCGTCAGGTTCTTGAGCACGGTCATGTGCGGGTAGAGGTTGAACTGCTGGAACACCATGCTGATGTTCTCCCGCACGACGCGGGTCTTGTTTTTGTTGGTAAGCTCCTCCCCGTTGATATAAACATGGCCGCTGGTAGGCTCCTCCAAAAAATTCATGCAGCGGACGGTGGTCGATTTGCCGCTGCCCGAGGGTCCGATGATGACCAGCTTCTCGCCCTCAGCCACTTCCAGGTTCACGTCTTTCAGAACGTGCAGGTCCCCGAAGTATTTATCCACATGTTCCAGTTTGATCATGAAGTATTCCGCCTTTCCCTATCCTCTTTTTGCCTGTGCACATGCACCACAGACCAGTGCGCCCGGGGGTTGTCTTTTAACATGAAAAGAAAAAAGGCGCAGAGTGAATAAGCTTCACTCAAGCGCCTTTGCTTTCGTTAATAGAAGTATACCTGTTTTTCGTCAAACTTTCAATAAGTAAAGTGCAACAATTTACCACGTGCTCTTTTATGCATTTTGGAAAGTTAGACAAACATCATACTTAAAATCATTCATTCAGCGGGCCAGCAGCAGCAAAAGTGCCGATGCCACCGCCTGCAGGATCAGCCAGCGGGCCACCACCTGCTCATCGCTCCAGCCCATCCGCTTGCGCACATGGTCGTGCAGCGGGGTCAGCGTTTTTTTCAGGATGCTGATGTGCAAAAACCGCTTGAAGCTGATTTTGAGGATGCCCAGACTGCCGTCCACGATAAAGACCAGTGCCGCCAGCAGGAATGCGAACGGGTGATTGCTCTTGAGGGCCAGGACGGCCAGGAAGAAGCCCATGGCGCGGCTGCCGGCGTCCCCCATCAACAGGGTGGAGGGTTTGGCATTGGACCACAGGTAGGCCAGCAGGGCACCGATGAAGATGACGCCTGCCGTGGCATACTCGCCCAGCTCCTCCCAATAGGCCAGCAGGAACGTGCCGATGGACACCACTGCCAGGCTGGCCGAGAGGCCGTCCACACCGTCGGTACAGTTGACCACATTGATGCTGGCCCAGATGAGCACGACGATGAGCAGCAGGTAGACCGGGTACGGGATGCTGAACGCCCAGTTCAGCAGCTGCACGCCGGTGCCGTTGAAGTTGAGGTAGGTGACACCTGCCACCACCGCGATGACAAAATCAATGAGGCCCTTTTTGTATTCGTTCCAGGCCGTATCCGCCGCATCGTCAAAATAGCCCGAGAGCATGGAGGCGATGAGGAGGGCGGTATAGATCAGGTACTCCACCCGGAACGGGATGACAGCCAGCGTCACCAGCGCGATGCAGAGCACAAAGATGAGGCCGGAACCACGGGCCTTTCCCTTGGACAGCTCGCCGTTGACAGCGAACGCGCGGCCATGGTCATGGGGCAGCCGCTCCCGGAACATGGAGTCCATCAGGGCGGTCAATGCAAACGCCAGCAGAAAGCCCAGCGCGTCCACGGCACGGGTGCCGATGGTATCAGAAAGCATTTCGATCATAAGATTCAATTCCTCTTTCATAGTATTCTTCCCATGATGAGAGTGTATCACGCAGAACAGTAAAAATCAATTGTCCTGCCGCAAAATCGCCCTTGATTGACAATCCTCTTCCCTCTTATTATAATAGGTATCGGCTTTTCCATTTTGTATTTGCAGAGGAGACATCATGACACTTTCACTTGATATTCTCGCGGCCCGGATGCGGCAGGGCGAGAGCATCCCGCTGGGCGACACGGCCCGCGTTGCCGTTGCCCTGAGCGTGCCCGCCATCCTGCAGCAGCTGGTGGTCACGGCTATGGAGTACATTGACGCGGCCATGGTGGGCCACATCGGGGCCGAGGCCACGGCGGCCATCGGCATCGTCAGCTCCAGCACCTGGCTGCTCCACGGCATTCTGGTGGGGCTGTTCACGTCTTTTGCCATCCAGATCGCGCAGTATCTCGGGGCCGACCGCCAGGATGATGCCCGGGGCGTGCTGCGGCAGTCCATGATCTTCAACATCCTCCTCGGCTGCGGCATGGCGGCGCTGGGCATCGGCATCTGCCGGTTCCTGCCCGGGTGGCTGGGTGCGGACCCGTCTTTGCAGGGCAATGCTTCGGCCTACTTTGGCATCTGGTCCGCAGCCCTGCCGTTCAGCATGGCCATGGGGATGTACTCCGCCATGCTGCGGGCCACGGGTGACGCCCTGACGCCCAGCCTCATCAGCGTGCTGGTCTGCGTGCTGGACATCTTCTTCAACTTTTTCCTCATCAATCCCACCCGGGAGATGGAGCTGTTTGGCCAGACCGTCACGATGTTCGGTTTTGGCTGGGGTGTTCCGGGCGCGGCGCTGGGCACGGCCCTTGCCACCATGATCGGCGGGCTGGCCGCACTGGCGGTGCTCCTGCTGCGGGAGAGCCCACTGGCCATCCGCTACCCCGGCAGCTGGAAGATCACCCGCTCCTGCCTGATCAACCTGTGGCGGGTGGGTGTGCCGCTGGCGGCAGAGCGCGCCGCCCTCTCCTCGGCTCAGGTGCTTCTCGTCCGCATCGTGTCCCAGCTGGGCACTGTGGCCATTGCGGCCAACAGCCTGGCCGTAAGCGCCGAGGGCCTGTGCTACATGGCGGGCTACGGCATCCAGGATGCTTCCATCGCACTGGTAGGGCAGGCCGTGGGTGCCCACCGCCGGGACATGTCCAAGCGGTTTGCCTGGCTCTGCACCGGGATGGGCATGGGCATCATGGCTCTTTCCGGCGTCTTGATGTGGCTGTTTGCCCCGGCACTGATGAGCATTTTTACGGCCGACGCGGCTGTCATTGCACTCGGGGCCCAAATGCTCCGCATTGAGGCTTTTGCCGAGCCCATGTTCGGGGCCTCCATCGTGGCCAGCGGTGCCATGCAGGGGGCTGGCGACAGCACCGCCTGCTTTGTACTCAACCTGTTCAGCATGTGGGGCGTCCGGCTGACGCTGGCATTCCTGCTGGCTCCCCGCTTCGGGCTGGCCGGTGTCTGGACGGCCATGTGCGTGGAGCTGTGCACCCGGGGTGTGCTGTTTCTGCTCCGCCTTGCCCGGGGCAAGTGGCTGGAGAGAGGCGCGCTGGCATAAGCGATATAAAAAATACTCCTGTGCGGATGCACAGGAGTATTTTTCTTTCTGATCGAGTGGAATCAGCGGCGGCCATGCAGGATGGGCGACAGCGGCTTATAGATCAACATACAGAGCACAGCGTCCAGCAGGCCCTTGACCAGCGTGAACGGCAGGTTGAAGAGGATGAGGCACTTGATGAGGCTGTCTGCCGAGGGCAGGATCGCCTGATACATGCCCAGGATGGCTTCCAGCGGCATGTGGTAGAACTGCACATAGGCCGGGTAAACGACGAAGTAGTTGGAGGGAACGCTCAACACACCCATGGCCACGGCGCCTGCCACGGCACCGATGATGGCCGTCTTGCGGCTCTTGTGGTGCTTGTAAATATAACCGGCCACGGCAGAGAAGATGGCACCCAGGATAAAGTTGGAGAGCTCACCCACACAGGCCGTGGAGGTGCCCTTGATGACGATGTGGAGCAGGTTCTTCATAAAGCTGATGATCACACCATACACCGGGCCCAGGGCAAACGCGCCCAGCAGGGCGGGCAGGTCCGAGAAGTCCATCTTGATAAATGCCGGAATCAGCATCGGGATGGGAAACTCGATGAACATGAGGATGAATGCCACCGCGCTGAGCATGGCGGCAACGGTCAGTTTGTGGGTCGTGTCTTTTTTCATGGTTTTTCCTCCCGGGGCGGCTGGCCCCACTCAAAATAAACTGTGGAAAGCCCTTTTCGCACCGATGGGAACCGGGAAGACAAACCAAAAGCGCCCTGCTGCAAAAACACTGCAACAGGGCGCGTAGACAAGCAATTTGTCTGCCGTTTCTTGCATCCGGACTATACCGTCGGCCTCGGAGTCTCACCGAGTCAGCACCCCATAGGGGTGGTCGCGGGCTATACCGCCGGTGGGGAATTGCACCCCGCCCTGAAACGAACTTTCTGGCACACAGTATAGCGCGGCAGCCTGCTGTTGTCAACCCTTATCCGCAAAAGTTTGTTTTCTTTTTCACAAGTGTAACGTTCGCTTCTGGACGACTGCCCCTGCACTGCGGCAAAGAAAATTTGAACCCTCTGCCGGAGTATGCTATACTGAGACCAATGTGTTCGACACAATTCACCCGAAAGGAACAATTTCTGTATGATCTTCACCATCCAAAACCTGGGCTTTGCCATTGGCGGCTTTTTGCTGGAGGGCTGGCTGGCCTTTGCGGCCCGGTGCGTCTGCGCTCTGGTGCTGCTGGCACTGGGCGCTGTGGCCCGTGCCCTGCTCCGCAAAAAGATCTTCCCGAAGCTGCTGGCCCATAGCTGGCACTTTGAGGCCACCGGCATCCTGCTCCGCAGCTTTGAGCTGCCTGCCGAGTGGATGGTCTGGCTCACGGGCATTTACTTTGCCCTGGCCAGCCTGCCCTGGGCCATTGCCCCCGTGCCCAAATTCCTGCTCGTCGTCTACCAGATGGCCATGACCCTCTGCATCTGCAAAGGCCTGTACCACGCCTCGGATGTCGCCACCCTGCTGCTGAAATCCTGCGGCGAGGAGATCCGCTCCAATAAGACGCTGCTCTCCCTGCTGGACACCACCTATAAGGTGCTGGTGGTCATTCTGGGCGTGGCGACCATCGCGCAGGAGAGCGGCTTCCCCATCGGCAGCATCGTTGCCGGTGCCGGCCTCATCGGCCTGACCATCTCCCTGGCTGCCCAGGAGACGGCCAGCAACATCTTCAGCGGCATCGTCATCCTCATTGACAAGCCCTTTGCCGTGGGCGACTGGATCCTTGTGGGCGATGTGGAGGGCGAGGTCATCGACATCAACTTCCGCTCCATCAAGATCCGCTCCCTGGATAAGACCGTGAGCGTCATCACCAACAGCAAGGTGTGCAGCTCCATCATCGTCAACTGCGCCATGCGCTCCACCCGGCCTTATAAGTTCACGCTGGGCGTCACTTACAATACCTCCCGTGCCAAGCTTGAGCAGCTGATGGCCGACCTGACCGCCATGCTGGAAGCCAGCCCTTATGTGGACAAGGGCTCTGCCCTTGTCCGGCTCACCAGCTTTGGCGATTCCAGCATCAATCTCCTCGTCTCCGCCTACCTGCTCACCAATCAGGCCGGAACGTTCCTCCAGATGCAGAACGACCTGAACCTGAATGTCATGGATGTGATGCAGAAAAACAACGTGGACTTCGCATTCCCCTCCACCACCGTCTATCTCTCCAAATAATTCTTTGCTCCTCCGTGCGGAGGAGCTTTTTTGTTTACAACGCCACATCCAGCGCCATCATCAAAGCAAACCCTAACACAATGCTGATGACCCCCGCCGATTCATCCGGTTCAACGGCCTGCGGGATCATCTCCTGCGCCGTTACGCAGACCATGCACCCGGCGGCCGCGCTCATCAGCCAGGGCAGAGCCGCGCTCACCCAGCCTGCCACCGCAAGGGCCAGCAGCCCGCCCAGCGGCTCCACCAGCCCGGAGGCTGCCCCGGCCAGAAAGGCCCTGCCCCGGCTCTGACCAGATCTCAGCAGCGGCAGGCTCACCGCCGCGCCCTCCGGGATGTTCTGTAACCCGATGCCAAGGGCGAGGGCCAGCGCCCCGCTTACGGCCTCCGGGCTGCCCTCCAGCGCCAGCGCGGCGGCAAGGCCCACTACCATCCCCTCCGGCAGGTTGTGCAGGGTGACAGCCAGCACCATGTGCCCGCAGTGCCCCGGCCCGGCCGCAAACCAGCGCCCGGCCAACGCTTCCAGCCGCAGCAGCCCCACGGCCCCCACAACAAGCCCCGCCGTGGGCGGGAACCACCCGGGCCAGACGCCCCGCTCCGCCCGCTCAATGGCGGGCAGCAGCAGGCTCCACACACTGGCCGCCAGCATGATGCCTGCCGCCATGCCGGAGGTCATCCGCTGGGTGCGGGGCTCCTGCGCGCGCCGAAACAAAAAGGCACCTGCCGCCCCTACCGTGGTGCACACGGCAGGCAGCAGCAGAATGCCCGCTGTAAAGATGATTTTTTCCACACCGCATTCCTCCTCTTCCCGCTGATGTATGCGGGAAAAGCGGCGGATGTGCAGCTTTTGGGTTATTTTGCCCAGGTGGGCTCCTGATCTTTGCCGGAGTAATCAAACAGGCCGTCGTTTTTCTCCTCCAGCGCCTTGATCATGTGGTAGGTGTACTCGTTGTAGGGGGTAGGGATGCCCAGCTCTTTGCCCATCCGCATCAGCGCCCCGGAGAACATGTCGATCTCCGTATGGCGGCCCGCGTCAATGTCCTGCAGGGTGGAGTACCGGGCGTCCGGCGGCACCGCACTGCCCCGGCCGGAGTTTTTGTCCACAATGGAGAGGTCGATGCCCTTGGCGGCGGCAATGGCCATCAGCTCTTTGCGGAGGCCGTCACTGATGGCTTTCATGTGGACGCTGTCGCGGTAGCAGCCCACACCGGCTCCCAGAATGGCCTGGGGCAGGTTGTTGCAGACGTTGAGCCGGAATTTGCTCCACATCTCCTCCCGGATGTGCTCGGTGGCGCGGAAATGAACGCCCGTGCCCTCAAACAGGGCCGCGACGGCCTGTACCCGCTCACTTTCAAAGGGTGCGGCCAGCTCGCCGTAAATGATGCCCAGTGTGGTGTCCGGGTCAAAGCGGAAGCCGTCCGCTTCCTTGTGGGAGACCACCTTGATGAGCGAGTAGAGCAGGTGATCCGCTCCTACCTCGGCCGCAATGATCTCCTCGCTGTCCACGCCGTTCATCAGGCTCATGACGATGGTGTGTTCCCCCACCACCTGCCGGATGCTGTCCAGCGCCCCGGGCAGGGCACCGTATTTCAAGGCCACCACCAGCAGGTCTGCATCATGGGCCTGCTCCGGCGTCCATACCTCCGGCCGATACAGCCCGCCATTGATCGCAATGCCTTTCTGCAGCCGCTCGGCCCGGGCCCCCTCTGCCACGACGCCCAGCTGGATGCCCGGCTTCCCGGCCAGGCCCCAGATCACATAGGCTCCCACGGCTCCCGCGCCCAGAACGGCCACTTTTTCGAGTTTCATACTGCTTCCTCCCCACTGTTTTGACGATTTTGTTCTGACTGCCAGGATAACATATTTCTCCGGTTCAGAAAACCGGGTACACATCCCTGTCCGATGGCAGGAGCAGACGCTCTTTTTGCTTGCGCTTATTTGCGGCGGGGCTTTTTCCGCCGGGGGAACGCGGCATAGGTGTAGCCGAACACCGTACCGCACACGCCGCCCACGATGTGCATAAAGTTGGCGACGTTGTCCCGCACAAAGATGACATCATACACCTGCTGGCCCAGGTAGAGCACCGCCACCAGCAGCATCGTGACCGGAATGCCACCCGAGAAACCGGACAGGGACGCCAGCATGATGAGCATGAACACGATGCCCGACGCCCCCAGCAGGGCCGAGTGGGGGAAGAGCGCGCACTGCAGAATGCCCGAGATGAGGGCCGTGAGCAGGATGCCCCTCAGCAGCGGGATGCTGCCGTATTTTTCCTCCATGGGTGGGCCGATGACCAGCAGCAGGAGCATGTTGTTCAAAAAATGGTCCCAGCTGCCGTGGCCCAGCACATGGCCGAACAGCCGGACATAGAACAGCGGATCTTTCAAAGAAGAGCGGTAGACACAGAACAGATGGGTCGTTGTCCAGCCGCCGGTCCACTGCCCCAGGAACAGCACCCCCAGCGAGAGCAGAAAAAACGTGAGGATGACCGGGGAGTTGTATTGCAGCTGCAGCGTAAATTTTGGCTTTTTCGTAAGCGTTTCATCCTTTCGCAGCCCACAGCGCTGCCGCAGGCCCTTAAATTTGGTCTTAACAGATTTATTGTAGCACACTCCGGGTAGGTTTTCCACGGGTTTCTCTGCCGGGCGTTCCGCTCTGCTGTACAGCCACTCTTCCTGTTCAGTAAGATTAAACATCCATTTTTGTCTTTTTCTGGGATGAAAATTGTATTTTCGGGAAGCATCTGTTATATTCGGCCTGAAAATTTTCACTTCTATCACATCGTTTGAGCACTTTGCACAACACGTCTGTTCATTATTTGTTTACAACATGCATTGTAATTTAACAGATATGCAGTATAATTAAACACAGAATAAGCGTCGCTTAACGGTATGTATGATGCACGACCTCAAACAGCGCCCCGGCCCGGTGCTGCGCCGTGCAGACGTGAAAGGAGAAGTTTTTCCATGGCAATCAAAGAGTATGCAGCAAAGCTGATCGAGCAGGACGCTACTTTAAAGGAGATTGCGGAGCAGAAAGAGACTCTGTGGGTCAACCCCAAGTTCCTGCCCTTTGAAATGACCGACGCTGTGTGCCAGCTGGTCGTCTCGGACGCAGACATTGCAGACGCAGAGGCGCGTCTGGAGCGGTTTGCCCCGTTCATCCGCAAGTGCTTCCCGGAGACCGAGTGCACCAATGGCATCATCGAGTCCCCGCTGAAGCCCATCCCCGAGATGCAGAAAGGCCTGATCGAAGCAACGGGCAGCCCCATCTCCGGCAATCTGTTCCTCAAGATGGACAGCCATCTGGCGGTGGCAGGCTCCGTCAAGGCCCGCGGCGGCATCTATGAGGTGCTGAAACACGCCGAGGATCTGGCCATTGCAGCTGGCAAGCTGAAAGTGACGGACAACTACGAGAAGCTGTGCAGCGACGAGATGCGCGCATTCTTCAACCAGTACACCGTGCAGGTGGGCTCCACCGGCAACCTGGGCCTGTCCATCGGCATCAGCAGCGCCGCCATCGGCTTCAAGGTCAAGGTGCACATGTCCGCCGACGCCCGCCAGTGGAAGAAAGACCTGCTGCGCAGCAAGGGCGTTGAAGTCATTGAGTATGCCGACGACTACTCCAAGGCCGTGGCCGAGGGCCGCAAGCTCTCCGACGCCGACCCCATGAGCTACTTTGTGGACGACGAGAAATCCGTCAACCTGTTCCTGGGCTATGCCGTGGCCGCTTCCCGCCTGAAGAAGCAGCTGGATGAGCAGGGCGTTGTGGTGGACGAGCAGCACCCGCTGATCGTTTACATTCCCACCGGTGTGGGCGGTGCTCCCGGCGGCGTGGCTTATGGCCTGAAGCGGGTGTACAAGAACGCTGTCCATTGCTTCTTTGCAGAGCCCACCCTCTGCCCCTCTGTCCTGCTGGGCTTTGCCACCAACCTGTACGAGGCCGTCAATGTGCATGACTTTGGCATCGACGGCCTGACCGAGGCCGACGGCCTGGCCTGCGCAAGCCCCTCCGGCTTTGTCACCCGCATTGACTCCAACCTCATCTCCGGTGATTTCACCATCGAGGATGCAAAGCTGTACGACTTTATGCGTCTGCTCCACAAGACCGAGGACGTGCTCATTGAGCCCTCCAGCTGCGCCGCGTTCATCGGCCCTGTCCATCTGGAGAGCACCGAGGCCGGCAAGGGCTACCTGGCAAAGCAGGGCCTGACCGCCGACGTGATGAAGAACGCCACCCAGATCTGCTGGGCAACCGGCGGCCGTCTGGTTCCCGATGAGGTCTGGAAAGAGTACCTCGTCAAGGTCGTCAAGTAAGAGGAGGTTTGTTTATGGGCTCTACTGTATCTGTGATCCTCGGCCTGGTATTGGCCGTTCTGGTGTTGGTCCTCTTCACCGTTAAACTGAAGATCCACCCGTTCTTCGCACTGATCGCCACCTCCGCCACCTTTGCCATCGTGGCCGGCATGAACATGCAGGACATGCTCAGCGCCTTTACCAGCGGCATGGGCGGCACCATCGCTGATATCGGCCTGGTCATCGCACTGGGCACCGTTACCGGTACCCTGCTGGAGAAATCCGGCGCTGCCGAGACCATGGCCAAGACCATCCTCAAGATCACGGGCAAAAAGCACGCGGCTCTTGGCCTGGCCATCACCGGCTACTTCGTCTCCATCCCCGTCTTCTGTGATTCCGCATTCGTTCTGCTGAGCCCCATCGCCCGCCGCCTGTCCAAGGATACCAAGATCTCCATGACCACCATGGCCATCTCGCTGGCAATGGGCCTGCACGCCACCCACATGTTCGTGCCTCCCACGCCGGGCCCTCTGGCTGTGGCCGGCATCCTGAACGCGGACTTGGGCATGGTCATCCTGTTTGGTGCATTGGTCTCCATCCCTGTCATGCTGGTGGGTTACTTTGCTTCCCTGACCGCAGGCAAAAAATACTACTACATCCCCGAGGATGACAGCGACGTGACCGAGGAAGAGGACGAGAACGCCAAGCTGCCCAGCGCGCTGGCTTCGTTTATGCCCATCCTGGTCCCCATCCTGCTCATGCTCCTCAAGACCGTGGGCGACATGGTCGCTTCCGAGAACATTCTGCTCTCCATCCTGAACGTCATCGGCACCCCTGCCGTCGCTCTGCTGATCGGTATGCTGCTCGCTGCTTACACCTACCACAACATCCACCCCGAAGACAAGCTGGCCTGGAGCTTTGACGGCCTGGTGGCCGACTCTCTGAGGACCGCTGGCCAGATCGTCCTGATCGTTGGCGCGGGCGGCGCGTTCGGCGGCGTGCTGAAAGCTTCCGCCATGCAGTCCGTCCTGACCAATGCATTCTCCGGCCTGACCATCGGCATCCTGGCTCCGTTCCTCATCGGCTTCATCTTCCGTACCTGCGTTGGTTCCGCTACCATCGCCATGGTCACGGCAGCTACCATGATCACCCCGCTCATCGACGTGCTGGGCTTCTCCAGCCCCATGGGCCGCGTCATCGCCATGCTGGCCTGCGCTGCCGGTGGCATGATGGTCTTCCATGGCAACGATGACTTCTTCTGGGTCACCACCACCACCTCCAAGATGGATACCTCCGTGGCTTACAAGACCATTCCCATCATCAGCGTTCTGCAGTCCCTCACCGCTCTGGTCGTCGTCTTTGTCCTGAGCCTGATCTTCCTGCACTAAGTGCTGATCTTCCGGGAGCATCCCATTCTGCTTCCGGTTGCTGAGACTGCTTTCCACAACAAAATCGGCAGACATGGCTGTACCTCTCCATGTCTGCCGATTTTTTATATTTTATTGTGTTTTCTACTCCGTTTTGTCATCGCTTTGCCACTTGGTCTTCCCGGCCAAACATGCTATAATGATAGTATTGAGGAGTATGCCCCTCTGCTGGGGCTGTTGCCGCAAATACAACAGTAAGGAACATGTTATGGTCAATCTGAACATCGGACAAAAGATTCAAAAATACAGGACCCAGCGGGGGCTGAGTCTCCGCGGGCTGGCGGAAAAGACAGGCATCACCGCCTCCATGATCAGCCAAATCGAAAACAATGCTGTCAATCCTTCCATCAACACCCTGAAAACGCTGGCCGAGACGCTGGATTTCCCGCTCTATGTTCTCTTCCAGGAGGACAGCGACCCCGAGCAGGAACTCATCGTCCGCAAAGGCGAATACCGCTCCATCGGGAACCGGAACAGTGAGGTAGCCTACAACCTGCTCACGGCCGACACCAAAGCCAGCATCGAATTTGTGCTGATGGAGATCCCGCCCCAGACCGTCACTTCTGATAAGGACCGCTCCCATGTGGGCGAAGAGACCGCCTATGTGGAGGAGGGCGATGTGACCATCTCCCTCAACGGTGAACTCTTTGAGCTGCACACAGGCGATGCCGTCCGTATCCCGGCCGGGACAGGCCACCGCTGGTTCAATACCGGTGACAAAATGGTCCGGGTCATCTTTGCGGTGACGCCGCCCAGCTTCTGATTTTTATTTTCGGGTCTGCTCCCAGTAGGCCCCCATACTCTGGCCGGGCTGGTCCGTCACGTCATCGTTGAGGTAATCGGCCAGGCCTACCGCCTCCGGCCGCCAGGCACGGGCGGCCTCCACGGTGGGGTATTCCACCTCGGCATACCAGAACTCGGTAGGCTGGCCCTCATCCACATGGTTCACTTCCAGCACCAGCCCGTCCGGCAGCTGATAGCTGCGGCGGAGCTTACCGATCAGCGGCTTGCCGATCATTTTCTCCTCCAGCTGGGTGAAGAGCTCTTTGTCGATCTCCCGCTCGATCTCCTCCCGGGCCAGCCCGCTGCCGGACTTGAAGCAGAGGATATACTTCGTCTCGCCGCCGGTCAGGGCTTCCTCCCGGATGCGGACCGTGGGCCGGACGCTGATATAGCCCTGCCGCATGGCAAATTCTTCTTTTAAGGGCAGCGGCTGCTCCGGCCAGCCGTTTACCATCCATTTCCGTTCAATTTCCATTGTGGTTTCCCCCATTTCGTTTTTGCTTATTCTAGCACAATTTTTCAGGATTATGAAGAGGTCTATCGAATGAAAGAACGCGCTTATCCCGTCTACCAAGTCAACAAACACGCCGAGGGTCTGCTGGTGGGCGGCCACCCCTGGGTGTACGAAAACGATATTACCGCCGCGCCGGAGACGCTCCCGGAAAACGGTACCCTGGCCGATGTGGTCAGCCCCAAGGGCGCTTACCTCGGCACGGGCTTTGTCTCCCACCACAGCAAGATCCGGGTGCGGCTCATCTCCCGCAACGCCAACGATACCTTTGACGCCAGCTTCTGGCGCCGCCGGGTGGAGTACGCCTGGGCCTACCGCAAGACCGTGCTGGAGCCCGCCGATCTTTCCGCCTGCCGGGTCATCTTTGGTGAGGCCGACCAGTTTCCGGGCCTGACGGTAGACCGCTTCCACAATATCCTCGTCACCCAGACCCTGAGCGCGGGGATGGAAAAGCTCAAGCCCGTTCTCTTCCCCCTCCTGGCGGAAGTCCTGCGGGCCGACGGCCAGACCATTGACGGCATCTATGAGCGGAATGATGAAGCTCTCCGCGCCAAGGAGGGGCTGGAGCAGAACAAGGGCTGGTTCGAGCTGTCCGGTGAGACCCACCCCGACTCCACCCAGACAGAGATCCGCGAGAACGGCGTGTATTACCACGTCGATTTTGAAAACGGCCAGAAGACCGGCTTCTTCCTGGACCAGAAATATAACCGCCGGGCCGTGGCCCGCATTGCCGCCGGGCACACCGTGCTGGACTGCTTTACCCACACCGGCAGCTTTGCGCTGAACGCCGCCATGGGCGGGGCGGCCCGGGTCACTGCCGCCGACATCAGCGCGGAGGCCATTGCCATGGCCCAGCAGAACGCCCAGCGCAATGGCCTGACCAACATGGATTTCCTCTGTGAGGATACCTTTGAGCTGCTGCCCCGGCTGGAAAAAGAGGGCCACCCCTACGATTTTATCATCCTGGACCCGCCCGCGTTCACCAAAGCCCGCCGCACGGTGGAAAACGCCATGCGGGGCTATAAGGAGATCAATTACCGTGCCATGAAGCTGCTGCCCCGCGGCGGCTACCTGGCCACGGCCAGCTGCTCCCACTTTGCCACCGAGGAGCTGTTTATCAAGATGCTGCGCGCCGCCGCGAAAGACGCGCACCGTCAGCTGCGCCAGATCGAAGTCCGACAGCAGGCACCCGACCACCCCATCCTCTGGGGCGTGCCTGAGACTAACTACTTAAAGTTTTTCCTGTTCCAGGTGATTTAAGTAATACTTATAAAGCAAAATTCGGCCTCACTTCGCAAAATCAAAGCGTTTGCTCCAAAAAACCAATTTTGGGTTTGGGCAAAATCGTCAGTTTTGTCAATTGCGTTTTAGCCCCCGGTGGGCTATAATCATCGCATAGACAGCAACGGCGCTGTGAGTCACCTCCTGACTCGCAGCGCCGTTTCGTTTCAGCAGAACACTGCTCTCATTTTCTCGTTCCTGAGAAAGTTTTTGCGGTATTTGAATGGAAATTAAGATCAAGTAAGGAGTAGGATTTATGGCAGCAAATGTTATGGAAATCTACGGC
>ERZ837487.953-NODE-953-length-38084-cov-71.640196_pt1 | contig 38084 bp, 30 predicted proteins | sample MGYA00519911_ERZ837487 | MGnify/ENA primary metagenome ERZ837487 (study PRJEB31850, sample SAMEA3708818) | human gut metagenome | biome: human gut; feature: human-associated habitat; material: faeces | place: China | collected 2014 ... | reverse complement strand
TTTCCTCCTAAAATTAGTCCTTATTGGGTTTCGGGATCAGCAGAATGGACATCGTGCGGCCCTCAAGCACCGGCGGCTTATCCATGCTTGCCTGGGGCAGAGCCTCGGCAAAGCGTTTCAGCACGTCAGCACCCAGAGCACTGTGCGCCATCTCACGGCCGCGGAAGCGGATCGAAGCCTTCACCTTGTGACCAGCGGCCAGGAACTTGGCGGTCTGGTTCAGCTTGGTGTTGAAGTCGTTGGTGTCAATATTGAGCGAAAGGCGGGTCTCCTTGACCTCGACCACTTTCTGGTTCTTCTTGGCTTCCTTCTCCTTCTTCTGCTGTTCAAAACGGTATTTGCCGTAATCCAGCACCTTGCACACAGGCGGGGTAGCCTGCGGTGCGATCTTGACCAGATCGAGCCCGGCTTCTTCTGCAGCGCGCATGGCCACCTGAATGGACACAACGCCCTTCTGCTCGCCATCGGCACCGATCAGGCGAACTTCACGATCACGGATCTGACCGTTGATCTCCAGTTCCTTCGACTTTCCAGCGGTAGCGATAATGAATGCACCTCCAAACAATAATCCATAGTGTTGCAATATTTGGCATAGAAAACGCGGCCGCCCATTTGCAGGACAGCCGCGCGAAATTTCACACAAAAGCGCAGTTCGTTCAAAGAATCGAACCGTGTTTGGGTATAGCCCGGGGATTCCGACCCCACAAGGCGAGCGCGGCACAGGCCGTAGCTGCTTTCTTTACCGGAACAGTTTACCACACCCACAAAGCCCTGTCAAGCACTTTTACGCGATTTTGCAATAAAATATTCGTGCAGAGCATTACTTGACCTCGATCAGCTTCCCCAGTTCCAGCGAGTAGATGCCCTTATAGGTCACCGGTTTCGGGGCAAAGCGCTTGCTGATGGCAAGGGCATAGAGGTCAAGCTGGGCGCGATAGGCGGCAAGGAAGTCGTCCTCGGATTTTCGGCGGTCCGTTTTGTAATCCAGCAGCTCCAGGTGGTCCGGGAACACCAGCACCAGGTCAGCGATGCCCTGCACCAGCACCTTTGCCTGTGCCACGGCAGCGCTGTCGGCGGGGGCAGTGCCCTGAGCGGTCAGCACCTCGGCGGCAGGTAGGGCCGTGATAAAGTCCAGCTCCCGCAGCACCTCATCCGCGGCACAGATACGCGCAAAGGCCTCGCTCTCCACAAAGCGGCGGATGCGCTTTGCATCCAGCTTCTCCGCAATTTCGGGCGCGGTGAGCTTTGCTTCCACCTGCCGGTCACGCTCGGCGGGGATCGCCGTTTCCAGCGTGCCTGCCTGTTTTGCCGCTGCAAGAGCCATAAAATCGGCGTGCTCCAGGAAGGCGTGGAGGGCCGTGCCCATCTCGGCGGCGGTCAGGCCGTCCTTTGCCAGAAAGCCCGGGCGTTCCAGCGTGGTCTGCTCTGCCTTGTGGACGATGCCGGTCACGCTGACCTTGGCGGGCACTCCGGCCAGCTCTGCCTCCGGGTACTGCCAGGCAAAGCCCTGCCGCAGTGCCTCGGTCAGGGCCGGGTCTGCCTGGGTCAGCGGCCTTTCCTCCAGTTCCGGGTCGGTCGGCTCCACGCCCTCGGGCAGTGCCTGCTGCACTGTCAGGGTGATGGTGCTCCCGGTATCCGCAAAGGGCAGTTCCAGATCCTCGGCCAGCCGGCGCAGCGGGCCGCCGTTGGGGTGGACGAGCAGGGCCGCGCGGAGCCAGTCGGCAAAGCTGTTTGCCTGCCGGCAGAGCGTCTGCCTCGCCCCGGCTTCGAGGAAGGCCGCCGCTCTGGTAAAGGGGTTGGAGGTCTTTCCGATGCCCAGCGGCACGGTCAGGATCAGCTTATCCTGCGCGCGGGTCAGCGCCACATAGAGCAGGCGCATCTGCTCACTGCGCATCTCGGCGGCGTGGACATTGGAGAGCGCCGTGTAAGCCGCCGTCTTGTACGCGCCCTCGCCCTCCTCGGGGCGCAGGCGCAGGCCCGCCCCATACATCCGATGCAGGAGCACCGGCTGGCGGGTATCGGCGGCATTGAAGCGACGGGCCGTGTCGGCCACGAACACCACCGGAAACTGCAGACCCTTGGAGCGGTGGATGGTCATCACGGTCACACAGCCGGGGCGGGAGCCGCCGGGCACGGTATCCTGCCCCGTGGAGCCTGCCAGCGCCGCAGCGTCAATGGCCCGCACCAGCGCCGAGATGCCGCCGGAGCCTGCCCCGGCGCAGAAGGAAGCAAACCGTCGGGCATCCTCCCGGCGGCGGGCACCGTTTTCCATCACGCCCAGTGCGGCAAGGTAGCCGGTGGAAGCAAAGATCTCCTCCAGCAGCTGTTCTGCCGGGGCACTGCGGGCCATCCGGCGCAGCTCGGTCAGCCGGGCATAGAACGCCCGGACTTTTCCGGTAAAAGGGGTGTCCTCCCCGCTGTTCACGGTGAGCAGCAGCGCGCCGTAGAGACTGATGCGCTGGGGGGCGTTTTCCCCCTGCTGCTTCTGGATCTCTTCGGCTCTGGCCCGCAGGCGGACAAGGTCGTCATCGGTGAAACCGAACAGCGGGCCCAGCATGGCGGCGGCAAGATAGATATCCTGCGCCGGGTTGTCAATGACCTTCAGCAGGGCGATGAGGGGCCGGATATGAGGGGCATCCAGCAGGTTTTCGCGGGCATCCGCATACACCGGGATACCCCGGGCAGTCAATGCTTCCACATAGGCCGGAAAATCATTGCGCGCCGCCAGCAGGATGCAGCAGTCCTCGTACTGCACCGGGCGGGTGGCACTGCCGTTCCGCACCGACTCGCCGCTCTGCACCATCTCCTCGATGCGCCGGGCGATCCAGCCCGCGTCCGTTTCGGCGGTGTCATCGGGCAGGAAATGCGCCTCCACGCTGCCCGTGTATTCCCCGGGTGCCCCGCAGACCAGCCGCTGGCCGTCGCCGTAGGCCGTGTCGCCGAGTTCCGGGGACATGAGCCGCTCAAACAGGAAATTGATTCCTTCCACCACCTGCGGAGCCGAGCGGAAGTTGGCATCCAGCGCCAGCATGGCATCGGTGCCGGGGGCTCCCTCTGCCGGGCGGGGCCGCGCCGTGCCGCCGGGCAGGGCGGGCCAGCTGTCCAGTTTTTCCCGGAAGATGCTGGGGTCTGCCTGCCGGAAGCGGTAGATGCTCTGCTTCAGATCTCCCACCAGAAAGAGGTCGTCCCCCGCCGGAGATGCAAGGCACCGGTACAAGGCATCCTGCAGGGCGTTGGTATCCTGGTATTCATCCACCATCACGGCGGCGTAGTTCTGCCGGATGACCCCGCACAGCGCAGTGGGGGTGCCGTCCGGGTCACGGAGCAGGCGGAGGGCCTGATGCTCAAAGTCACTGAACTCCAGCAGCTTCCGGTCCCGCTTTTTGGCCGAGAACCGGGCATCGAAATCCCGCACCGCCGCAAACAGCGCCCGCAGGCGGGGCTCTGCGGCCCTGCGGTCTGCCTCAGCCTCCTCCTCACTGCAGGGGATCAGCTCAAGGATCTGCGCAAACAGGGCCGCGCCCTCATCGGCGCGGGTGCGGATGACTTTTTTGTGTTCGCCGTTCAGCCGCTTTTTCATTCCTTTCAGACCGGGCAGCTCCTCCATACCCAGCACATAGGGGGTCAGCAGATCGTAAAGCGGAGTCCACTCCCCCGCCACAGCCAGCTGTTCCACCCTGCCCAGCAGGGCGGCAGCCTTGTCCAGCCGTTCCTGTGCATCGGTATATTTTTCCAGCACGGCATTTTTTGCCTTTTCCCGGGCAGAGGGCGTTTTCTTTTCCTCGGCATCGGCCAGCTCCTGCTCCCGGTCGCCCGGGCAGTCAGCCAGCGCGGCGCGGAACAGCTCCCCTGCCGCCCTGGCACTGCGGGCGGCTTCGGCCAGCAGCAGATCATGCCAGCAGGTGGCGGCAAAACCATTTTCCTCCTGCCACGGAGCCAGAAATTCGTCCAGCTTTTTGTCGTAATCGGGCAGGGCGCGCAGAAAATCGTAGACATGCAGGATCGTCTCCCCCGCCGCACGGTCGGTGCGACCCTTGCCGTAGAGGTCGGCAAAGGCGCAGAAATCCGGGTCGCGGTAGGCATTTTCCAGCGTCTCGCTCAGGGCAGAGGCCCGCAGGAGCTCCACACTGCCGGGGTCTGCGGGGGAAAAGTCCGGCGGGATATCCAGCGCCTGAAAGTGCTTGCGCAGCAGGTCCAGACAGAAGGCATCGATGGTGCAGATGGGCGCGCGCTGCAGCAGCATCCGCTGGCGGCGCAGCGCGCCATTGCCGGGTTCCGCCTGGCTGCGCTTCAGAAGCGCCTGCCCGATGCGGGCCCGCAGCTCTGCCGCCGCCGCATTGGTAAAGGTGACGATGAGCAGACGGTCCGCATCCACAGGATGCTCCGGATCGGTGATGAGCCGGACAGCCCGCTCGGTCAGAACAGCCGTTTTGCCGCTGCCCGCCGCCGCGCTCACCAGCAGCGCGCCGCCCCGGTCCTCGATGGCAGCCCGCTGGGCGGGGGTCCACTTGGGTTCACTCATGCCTGTTCCTCCTCTCCTTCTTCGGGCTGCCCGGGAGCCTCAAAGGGCTTTGCGGGGGCTTCCAGCGCCCGCTCCCCGATACCGGTCTCGTGGCAGCAGACAAATCCGTAATCACACCACTGGCAGGGGCTCCGGCCCGTGACCAGCGGCTCGGCGGCGATCTGCCCCTCATAGAGCTGCTGGCCCATCCGGGTCACAAGATCATCCAGATGCAGCTGGATGCGGTTCAGCTTGGCGATGTCTGCCCGCTTGTCCTTCTGATAGGGGCTGGGCGCGCCTTTGTAATAGGAGAAGGGCAGGTATCTGCCGGTCTCTCCGGCATCCATGGCATCGAACAGCTTCTGCTCGTCCCGCACCAGACCGTCCAGCTTGTATTCCACACTGTGGGCCGCCTTTTCGCGGGTGGTGGTCTCAGGGGCCGGGTCGGCCAGCAGGTAGAGCACACCCGCCGGTTCCGCCCCCGTAAAGCGGCCGCTTTTATCCCGGGTCAGACTGAACAGGTAGAGCAGCATCTGGCAGTCCAGACCGCAGTAGACCTCCTTCAGGTCCAGCTTTTTGGTGCCGGTCTTGTAGTCCACCACCCGCACCCAGCGGGTGCCGTCCTCCTCCACCCACTCGTCGGCACGGTCCACGGTGCCCACCAGCTGGACGGTGCGCCCGTCCGACAGGTGATACACCTGGGCAGGCACGGCATCCTCGCCCCGGCCGATCTTCAGCTCACAGGCCACGGGCTTGAAGCTGGACTGCCGCTGCTCATCCCGCAGGTAGAGCAGCAGGCTTGTCATGCTCTTTTTCAGGCGGGAGAGCAGGTAGGCAAAGCGGGCGGTATCCTCGGGCAGATAGCGTTTGGCGTACTCGTCCACCAGCAACGCGGCAAGTCTCGCCATGGCCTCATCGTCCAGCTCCATAAAGGGCTGCAGCGCCGCCATGGGGTTGTCCGGGCCGGGGTGAGGGTCCAGCGCCATCTGCAGCACCCAATGCATCAGGGTTCCGCTCTGGTCGGCGGAAAGCTCGGCCCGGCGGCGGGGCCTGAGCCCCAGCACATACTGCAAAAAGTAGCCGTAGCGGCAGGTATAATATTTTTCCAGCTGACTGGGCGAAATGTGCAGCTTCCGCCCCAGCAGCGCTTCCAGCGCAGGCAGGTCATGCACCTGCCGGGGGGCCGTGTCGGCCATCCGGCGCAGCAGGGCAAGGCCCTGCGGCTCGGTCTCGCCGGGGGTGTGCAGAGCCTCTGTCAGGCTGGCACGCTCGGTCTCCGTCAGGGGCCAGCCGCCGCCCAGACAGTCCAGCCCATCTGCAGGGGTGGCCGCAAGGTCCGTCAGTTCCAGCTCCGGGGCAGCGGGGGCCAGCGCTTCCACGAGGGGTTCCAGCGCAGCGCAGAGGGTCTGCCCCTGCCCCTTGGGCCAGCTGAGCCACAGCCCCTTTGCAGGAGCGGTCAGGGCCTTGTAGAAGCAGACCTGCTCACGCACCACACGGTTCTCAAAGCAGTCGGGCAGGTCGATCTCCTGCGCCATCAGGGCATCGCGGTCGGCGTGGGTCAGCAGACCCGCCTCGCCTGGCGCGGCCGGGAATTCCCCCTCGGCCAGCCCCAGCACAAACACATAGTCCGGCGCGTCCAGACGCATCTTGCCTGCGCTGGCCAGCACCACCGCATCCAGAGTCTGGGGGATGTGCCCCAGGTCGGACGAGCGGAGCAGCAGCCCGAACAGGTCCTCGTATTCGGCCACGGTCACGGTCTGCTCCCCCAGCAGATGGGCCATCTCGTTCAGCAGCCCCATAACCACGTTCCACTCCCGGGCGGCTTCCTCCGCCGCCGGGATGCCCCGGCCCGCGCGGATGGCCTTTACCTGAGCAGCCTGCTGTTCCTCAGCCCCCAGCGTTTTCAGGCAGAAATACACCGCCCGGCTGATGGCCTCGGCGTTGACCCCGCGCACCTTGGCCCGGAATGCATCCACTGCCCCCACGAGCAGGGCACGGGCATGTTCTGCCCGCTCCCGGTTGCGGAGGTCCTCTTCGGTCAGCTCCTGTTCTCCAAAGCCCTTGGGGCTGCGCTCGAACTTCTCCCGCCAGGCCGCCGCCGTAGGGGCCCAGGTGTAGGCATAGTTTTCCAGCGCGCAGACCTGCTCCTCGCTCAGGGCACACAGGCCGGTCTTGGCAAGGGTGGTCAGGTTCTCGGTCAGGTCGGCTCCCCGGGCGATCTCCAGCAGGGCCCGCACCGCCGTGGCCGGGGCGCTGAATTCCGGGGTGGTGGGTTCATCGCAGTACAGGGGGATCTCCGCCATCCGGAACTCATACCGGACAGCGGCACGATACTTGGCGATATCGCGGCAGACCACAGCGATCTTTCCGCACCGCACACCCTGCCGCATCAGCCGCCGGATGGCACCAGCAGCGGCACGGGCCTCCTCCTCCCGGCTGGGCGCGGCAAAGAGCCGCACCTCGCCCGCCGGGGCATCCGCGGTGCAGCTGCCGGTCTCCAGCAGCTCTGCCACTGCAGCAAGGCCCGGGGCGTTCCGGTGGCGCAGATCCTTGCGCAAAAGCTGCGGAACGGCCACCTCTGCCCCGTTTTTCCGGGCCAGCTGGCGCAGCTGCGCCGCCACCTGCTTGGCCCCGGAGAACAGGCTCAGGTCACCGGGCAGCAGGGGGGCACCGTCATCGCAGAGGGCCACCGTCACGCTGGGCAGCGCCGCCAGCATGGCCCCCAGCAGCCGCTTTTTGGGGGCGTTGAAGGTATCGAACTCATCAATGAACACCGCCCGGTCCCGCAGAAACTCCGGCAGGCTATGCCGGGCCAGTGCTTCCTCCAGCCGGGCTCCGGCCAGCTCCAGCCGGTCAGAGGGGTCCATGCCGCTGCGGGCCAGCAGGGTCTCGTAGCCCTGAAATATGAGGGCCAGCTCACTGAGCTTACCGCTCTCGGCCCCGCAGGCACCGGCCAGCTGTGCCAGCTGCCGGCCGGAAAGGCCCGCGCTCTTCAGCTCGTCGATGGTCTGAGCCGCCATCTGGCAAAAGGCCGCACTGCGCCGGTGGCGGTGATAATAGTGAACATTGTCCTGCAGCTCCTCCAGCGCCCGGCGCACCAGCACGGCACGGCCTGCGTCAGAGAGGGTCTGCACCGCCGCGCCGCCCTCGGTGGAAAGGATCTTTTCTGCCAGACTGGTAAAAGAAAAACTCTCCACCATGCCGGACAGGGCATCCCCCAGCTCACGGTAGATGCGGCCCTCGGTGCTGGAAGTGAATTGTTCCGGCACCAGCAGAATGCTTTTTTCGCCTTTTTCGGCCCGGGCGCGGATGCGCTGGTACAGCAGCGTTGTTTTTCCGCTGCCGGAACCGCCCAGAAGTAGCTGTAACATTGTTTTCTCACTTTCTATAACGAGCTCACCCTCTCAGTCAAAGCCTGCGGCTTTGCCAGCTCTCCCGAAGGGAGAGCCTTTGGCATATCGGGTCAGCCCTGCGCAATGGATAATAATTGAGTTTATTGTACCGCAAAATTGAAGAAAAATCTATTCTGTGGTAAACTGAGGAAAAACAGCAAAACAGGAGGGGCTCTCCCCATGAAGATTCTAGCAGTTGATTACGGTGCCAGCCGCACGGGGCTTGCGGTCTGCGACCCCACCGAGTTCCTGACCACGCCCATCACCCCCCAGATCACCCTGAAGGCCCGGCCCAAGGTGGCCGCCGAGGTCTGCCGCATTGCCCAGGAGCAGAAGGCAGAGCTCATTGTGGTGGGCCTGCCGCTCAACATGGACGGCACCGAGGGCGAGCGCGCCGAGAAGAGCCGCAAGCTGGGCAAGACTTTGCAGATCTGGAGCGGCCTGCCCGTGCGGATGTGGGACGAGCGGCAGTCCACCTGTGAAGCCGCCGATATCCTGGACGAGGTGGGGACTTTTGGTGCCCACCGCAAGGCCATTCTGGATTCCGTCAGCGCCACGGTCATTCTGGAGGATTACCTCACCTGGCGCAAGGAGCACCCCGGCGAAATTTGAACCGGAAACAAAAAGAGACGCTTTTTCAGCGCCTCTTTTTCGTTTATATGGGTAGTGTCACGGTAAAGCAGCTGCCCTGCCCGGTCACCGAAACCATCAGGGCGCTTTTTTCTTTGCGCAGGTTCACAGCCACAGGAAAGCCGGTTTTGTCATTTTCAGTTGTTACTGCGCCTGATATGTCTCAATGCTGACGCTGTTGATGGTGATCGTTTCCGTGGGCTTCTGGTTCTCATCCACGGCGGCCTGAGCGATGGTGTCCACCACGTCCATCCCCTCGTACACCTGGCCCAGCACGGTATCGGTGTAGTCGAGGTAGGGTGCGCCGCCGGCGGTCTGGTAGGCCGAAACGACCTCAGCGCGGTAACCTGCACTGTTCATCTGGTCAGTGAGTTCCTGGGTGACGGAATCCCCGCCGGGCAGAGTGGACATGATATAAAAGACGCTGGCGCACTGGCCGGAGGAGTCCGCCGCCATGCAGAGGGCACCGGAATAATGGTGGAGCTTGTCGGTGGCCTCAGCCGGGTAGCGGCTGCCGTTCCAGATGGTGGTGCCCTTGCCGTCAGCACCCTGACCGGCTTCCACCACAAAGTCCTGCTCCACACGGGTCACGGTCAGGCCGTTATAGTAGCCTGCCTGCACCAGACCCACAAAGTTATCGTAGGCCTGCGGGGCCTGCTCCGGGAAGAGCACGGCCTTGAACACACCTGCCGTGGTATCGAACACCGCCACGGGTTCCCCCGCTGCCGGATGGGTGAACTGCAGCTCGGCCGATTCCACCGCCGGGCGGGTGATGGTCTTTATTCCGGCTCCGCTGCTGCCGCCGATGTTTTTCACAAGGCTGCAGCCGGACAGTGCAAAACTCACGGCCAGCAGCAGCGCCGCCAGCCGGACACGGGTCTTATTCATAAACAGATCCCTCCGTTCATATTCTGATAGCAGTTCCCCCGCACGCGGGAGATACGCAGAATTCAGTATAGCATATTTCTGCCCGGGAAGCGAGAGGAAAATGCGTGAAAATTTGTCGTACATTTTCTGTGCGAAAAACATCTTGACGAGCAGGCAAAAAAACGCTACACTATAAGCACAGCAAGGGATGGCGGGAACGCAGCAGATCCCGGGCTGTGTGCGTAATTTTATTTGAGTACCATCCCTTTGATTGGGTTTGGATAGACAGGAGAACGTATCTTATGGCAGAAGAGATCAAGAACCCGAACACTGAAGAGGAATATCAGCCCGATCTGATGACTCTTGAGGATGAGGACGGCAATGAGGTCACGTTTGAAGTGATCGATGCACTGGACCATAAGGGCGTGCATTACCTTGCAGTTGTCGAATACGCAGAGGATGAAGAGGATGTCAACGAGGACGCACAGCTGGTCATCCTGAGCGTGGGCGAGGACAGCGAGGGCGAATATCTGGACGTTGTGGAGGATGACGAGACTCTGATGGAAGTCAGCAAGCTGTTTGAGCAGCGCCTGAGCGACCAGTTCGAGATCGAGTAATTCCCCTGCACAGACAGATTCCCAGGCAAGACTTCCTGCCCGGCGCGATTTGTTGCGGTTTATATGATCCTACTAATCATTCAACGGGAGCCCGGAGTTCTCCGGCGGATTGCAGACCTCCCCGCCATGGGTCGACCATGGAGGTTCGATGAGGAAGCGTGAATCCGGCGACAGGGCACCCACCTGTCCGTAAGGGTAGGTTTGATTGCCGCAGACGACCGGGCGGGATCTTTTTATAGCATTGCATCCACCGCTGGCCTGCCACAAGGCCAGTGTGTGGATTTTTTTATAGGACGACCTCTCAGGCGCTGATGCCCCCGCATCCCAGCAGGGAAGGCGGCATGGTGCAGCGATGCCGGAGAGGTTCTTGCGGAAAGGATGTGCATTGCGGTATGAAAAGCGAACATCTGGTGGGGACGAGCATCCCCCGTTTCACCTACGACACCCCCACGGTGCCGGGCAATGATTTTTACACCCTGTGCGAGGGGGAGCATCCGCTGTGCATGATCTTCCTGCCCGGGTTCGACCACCCTGTCAGCCGCGAATATATCACCCGTTACCTGAAAACGCTGCCCCAGCTCAAGGGGGCACGGCTTGTCTGTGTGGTGCGTTCCTCGGCGCAGGCAGTGGCAAAGGCCACCCACGGCTCAGATTTCCCCTTTCCTGTCATCTGCGACGGCCCCGGCGTACTGTACGGCTACCTGGGCGTAGAGCAGACCCGCGGCCTGCTGAGCTGGAGCTTTGCGGCCCAGAAGATCTACAAGGCCGCCAGAGATGCCGGTTACCACTACGACACCAAAGCCCCCCAGCTGCTGCCGCTGACGCTGGTGGTGGGCCATCTGGGCAAGATCCTGTTCACCCACTCGGGCCGCAGCCAGACCGACCTGCCCGAGGATTGCGCCGCCATCAGCGAGATCGTGCGGGCTGTGGAAAAGGCAACCGCCCCCACCGACGGCCCTGCAGACCCCCACTGCTCGGATGAGACCCTCACCCTGCCCGATCTGGTGGGTTGGGATAACTGAATGATCCACAAAAAACGGCTGCTGCACATTTTTTCCGTGCAGCAGCCGTTTTTTATTCTTCCGGTTCTTCTGCAAACAGCCCCGGGATGCCGCAGACAGCGGCCACGCCCACCACCGTAAACACGATGCGCGACCAGATGGAGCTGCTGCCGCCCAGCAGCCAGCCCACAAAGTCAAACTGGAACAGGCCCACAAGCCCCCAGTTGATGCCGCCAATGATCATCAGGATCAGGCACACTTTATAAAAGGTCTGCACAAAAAGACCTCCTTTCCTTTGGGCAGTTTTCCCCATTGGAAAGGAGGTTATGCATATCACAGCATCCACTTCGGGCTGATGACCCGCGCGCCGCCCCGATCGGGCTGAGCCACATACACCTGCGGCCACTGTGCCCTGACAGCTTCGGCGGCGCTTCGGGCAGCTTCTTCGCTCTCAAAGATGCCAAACACAGCCGCGCCGCTGCCGGTCATCAGGGCAGTGACAGCGCCGTTCTCTTTCAGCGCGGTCTTGATGGCCTCGTTGTCTCTGGCACCGCTGCATTCCTCCAGCGCGTTGTCTGCGGCGGCACACACACCTGCCAGATCCTCGGCGCGGATCGCCTTTTCCTGGGCTTCGCAGTCGGGGTGGGTGCTGCTGCCCACTTTATCATAAGCGGCAAAGGCTTCCGGGGTGGAAACGCCGTAATCGGGCATGACCACCGTGAACCAGCAGTCCGGGCAGGGCGGCAGGGCTTTCATCACATCGCCCACGCCCTGCACCCGGCAGGTGCCGCCCATCAGGGCAAAGGGCACGTCCGCGCCGATCTTTGCCCCCAGCGCGCAGAGCTCACTCATGGAGAGCTTTGCGCCGTAAAGGACGTTCAGGCCCACCAGCACACCGGCGGCATCGGCGCTGCCGCCCGCCATACCGGCACGCACCGGCACATTCTTGTAAATGGTGATCTCTACACCCGCCAGCAGGCCGGTGTAGTGGAAGAAAGCCAGCGCCGCCTTGATGGCCGTGTTGGAATCGTTGGCGGCCACCGGGCTGCCCGGCAGGGTCAGGCTCAGGTTCTGGCTGCGGCGCAGCACCACCCGCTCGTACAGGGTGATGGCCTGCATCGTCATATCCAGGTTATGGTAGCCGTTGGGCAGCAGGCCCACCACATCCAGCGCCAGATTCAGCTTGGCCGGGGCCAGAACGGTTACGCAGTTCAGCTTTGCCATCGTTCTTCCTCCTCACTTCTCTCCGCTGTTGATGCCGTTTTCTTTCAGGAACTCCCGGATGCGCTTCATGGCCTCGGTCAGGTGCTCCACGCTGTAAGCATAGGAAACACGGCAGTAGCCCTCGCCGGATGCGCCAAAGGCATCGCCGGGCACCAGCGCAACATGCTTCTGCTCCAGCAGCTTTGTGCAGAACTCCTGGCTGGTCATACCGGTGCTCTTGATGCAGGGGAAGGCGTAGAACGCACCCCGCGGCTCAAAGCAGGTCAGGCCCATAGAGTTAAAGCCGTGCACCACCAGGCGGCGGCGCATATTGTACTCGTCCCGCATCTTGTCGATCTCGCCGTCGCACTCCCGCAGGGCGGTGATGGCCGCATACTGGCTGGTGGTGGGGGCGCTCATAATGGCGCTCTGGTGGATTTTGGTCATGATTTTGATGATGGGAGCCGGGCCGCAGGCATAGCCCAAGCGCCAGCCGGTCATGGCATAACTCTTGGAAAAACCATTCACCACAATGGTCCGCTCGGCCATGCCGGGCAGAGTGGCAATGGAGACATGGGGCCGCAGGCCGTAGTTCAGCTCGGCGTAGATCTCATCCGAAAGCACCATGACGTTGGTATCCCGCAGGACCTCCGCAATGGCTTCCAGATCCTCCCGCTCCATCACCGCACCGGTGGGGTTGTTGGGGAACGGCATGATAAGGAGCTTGGTCTTGGGGGTGATGGCGGCTTTCAGGGCCTCGGGCCTGAGGCGGAACTCATCCTCCTGGCGGCAGGGCACATGCACCGGCACACCGCCGGACAGGGTTGTGATGGGCTCATAGCAGACAAAGCAGGGCTCCGGGATGATCACCTCATCCCCGGGCTGCACAATGGCGCGGATGCACATATCAATGGCTTCGCTGCCGCCCACGGTCACCAGCACCTCCCGCAGGGGGTCGTAGTGCAGGTGCATCCGGCGCTCCAGATACCTGCAGATCTCCGCCCGCAGCTCTTTCAGGCCTGCGTTAGCGGTGTAGCGGGTGCGGCCATGCTCCAGGCTCTCGATGCCTGCTTCCCGCACAGCCCACGGTGTTTTGAAATCCGGCTCGCCCACGCCCAGACTGATGCACTCAGGCATATCAGCGGCCAGATCGAAGAATTTGCGGATGCCGGAGGGGCGCATCTCCCGTGCGGCAGGCGCGATCAGTTTATCGTAATCCATCACAGAACCGTGCACTCTCTTTCATCGATCTCTTCGTCCTGATACAGGCGGCCCTCTTTTTTATAGGTACGCAGGACAAAATGGGTGGCAGTGGACAGCACATCGTCCAGCGGGCTCAGGCGCTTTGCCACGAACAGGGCGATCTCCTGGAAGGTCTGGCCCTTGATGACCAGCTGCAGGTCGTAGCCGCCGCTCATCAGCAGCACGCTCTCCACCTCGTCAAAGGCAGCAATGGTGGCTGCGATCTCATCAAAGCCGCGGCTCTTCTTGGGGCTGACGTTCAGCTCGATGACGGCTTCCACCCGGTTCACCCCGGCCTTTTCCCAGTCCACAAGGGTCTTGTAGCCCTTGATGATGCCCTGCGCCCGGGCCAGGTCGATCATAGCCGCCACCTCGGCGGGGGATTTATTCAGCATGGTGGCAATGTCCTCAATGGGCAGCCGCGCATTGTCTTCCAGAATCTTCAAAAGCTGTTCCATGGTCGTTTCTCCTTTGTTTTGCGCGGGTGGGCGTACCCACCCCGCTGTTATTTTTCAGTATAGCACAAGAATCGCCGCTTTGCATCTTATTTTTTTACACCAAAGCGGTATAGAATGTCTTTTCCGCCTGAAAACTGCTCTTTTTTCCAAAAAGAGTGTTCAAAAATCGGCAAATCTGCTATACTGGAATTAAACCCTTCCGTCAAAGCCTGACGGCTTTGCCACCTCCCCTAATAGGGGCGGCCTTGGCAGAATGATACAGTTTGTGCGGAACGGAGAACTTGCAAAACTCCACGCAACGCCAGAGGCCCCACTACTAGGGGGGCTGGCGCGAAGCGCCTGAGGGGTTTTTACCAGAAACAATGGGGGTAAGGAATATGAAAGCGTTTATCACTGTCATCGGACACGATACCGTGGGCGTTGTTGCCAAGGTGGCCGCCCTTTGCTGTGAGCTGAACATCAACATTGAGGATGTGACCCAGAGCGTTCTGCAGGGCATGTTTGCCATGATCATGCTGGTGGACATCTCCAAGTGCAGCGTCAGCCATGAGGAGCTGCACACCCGCACCGATGCTCTGGCCAAGGAGATGGGGATGCAGATCAATCTGACCCGTCAGGAAGTTTTTGACGCGATGCATACCATCTGACAGACAAGACCTCTCAGACGCTTTGCGCCAGCTCCCTTAATAGAGGTGGCATTGCAAAGCAATGACGGAGAGGTTCAGAAAGGATACTCTTATGAGCATGATGAATACCGGCGACATCCTCGAGACCATCGAGATGTTCACGCAGGACAATCTGGACGTGCGCACGGTCACCATGGGCATCAGCCTGCTGGACTGCATTGATCCGGACCCGAAGAAGGCCTGCGAAAAAATCTACAATAAGATCACCACCAAGGCAGCCGATCTGGTGCCCGCCGTGGAGCATATCAGCGCCGAGTACGGCATTCCCATCATCAACAAGCGGGTCAGTGTCACCCCCATTGCCATGCTGCTGGGTGCCTGCCCCGATGCAGACCCCGTGGATTTTGCCAAGGCACTGGATGCCGCAGGCAAAAAGGTGGGCGTGAACTTTGTGGGCGGCTACACCGCCCTTGTGCACAAGGGCTTCTCGGCCGGTGACCGCCGCCTGATCGAGTCCATCCCCCGCGCACTGGCCGAGACCGACATCGTGTGCAGCTCGGTGAATATCGGTGCCACCAAGGCAGGCCTGAACATGGATGCCATCAAGCTGATGGGCGAAGCCGTGAAGAAGGCCAGCGAACTGACCGCCGACCGCCAGTGCATCGGTGCGGCAAAGCTGGTGGTGTTCTGCAACGCACCCGAGGACAATCCCTTCATGGCCGGTGCATTCCACGGCCCCGGCGAGCCCGACTGTGAGATCCATGTCGGCGTTTCCGGCCCCGGCGCTGTGCGCGCCGCGCTGGCAAAGCTGCCCAAGGATGCTCCCATCGACGAGGTGGCGGAGCTGGTCAAGCGCACCGCCTTCAAGATCACCCGCGTGGGCCAGCTGGTGGCCAATCTGGCCTCCAAGGCTCTGGGCGTGCCCGCGGGCATCATCGACCTTTCGCTGGCCCCCACCCCTGCTGTGGGTGACAGTGTGGCCAACATTCTGGAAGAGATGGGCCTTGAGACCTGCGGCTGCTGCGGCACCACGGCCTGCCTGGCCCTGCTGAACGATGCTGTGAAGAAGGGCGGCGTGATGGCCTCCAACCATGTGGGCGGCCTCTCCGGTGCCTTTATCCCCGTCAGCGAGGACGACGGCATGATCCACGCCGCCGAGTGCGGCTGCCTGACCATCGAAAAGCTGGAAGCCATGACGGCTGTCTGCTCGGTGGGCATCGATATGGTCATCATCCCCGGCGATACCACCCCCGCTGTCATCAGCGCCCTGATCGCCGACGAAGCCGCCATCGGCATGGTGAACAGCAAGACCACCGCTGTCCGCGTCATTCCCGCCATCGGCCGCAAGGCAGGCGAGATCCTGGATTTCGGCGGTCTGCTGGGCTATGGCCCCATCATGCCGGTGAATCAGCGTGACCCCTCGGTGTTCATCAACCGCGGCGGCCGCCTGCCGGCTCCCATGCAGTCTCTGAAGAACTAAAAGGAGCAACCCTCTCAGTCAATGCTTCGCATTGCCAGCTCCCCCGAAGGGAGAGCCCTTGGCATTACAGTCAGACTTCACTGCAAAAATCAAGTATCAGAATAAAATGTGTCAAACAGGCCCATTCTCTGGTTATCATTTCCAGAAAAGGGGCCTGTTTTTTATGCTGCCATTCTTTGCCCGCACGCTCACCCGCCGTGAGATGGCGCTGGGGTGCGCCGTGCTTTCCCTTGCGCTGCTTCTGAGCGCCCTGCCTACTGCCCTGCGCTGGGGGCAGGCACAGCTGGACACCGGGGCCCTCCTCTGTGCCGACACCCTGCGCTTCCACATCCGGGCCGACAGCGATTCCCCTGCCGACCAGACCGTCAAGCTCGCCGTGCGGGATGCTGTTCTGGCCTATGCCGATGTCCACTGCACCGCACAGGACAAGCCTGCCGCCCTGCGCTGGGCGGCAGAGAACCTGCCCGCGCTGGAGCTGACGGCCCGGGCCGTGCTGGCAAGGCGGGGGATCTTTTCCACCGTTACGGTACAGCTGGTGGAAATGTACTTTGATACCACCCGCTATTCCACCGGCATCCTGCCCGCCGGGCGGTATCAGGCCCTGCGCATCGACCTGGGCGGCAACGCCCGTCACGGCAAAAACTGGTGGTGCGTGCTCTACCCGGGGCTGTGCCGCTCTGCCTGCGGCACCTACGCCCTGCCGGAGGAAAACGATCTGGTGTGTGGGGGGTATGTGGTGCGGTTCAAATGCGTGGAGTGGTGGCAGCGGGTGACGGCAAGCCGGGAGGATCAGGTGCTGGTCGAAACGGCCTCGCCCTCTCAGGCGCGAAGCAAAGACGGAGAGGGCAAAAACGCTATGGCACACCTCCCCACAGCGCTGCATACGCTGTCGTGGAAGGAGTGTGACCACAATGGCGATCCCCGCTTATTATTCGTTGATCCAAAAGGGCTCCTACGGCCCGGACGAAGCTCTGGTGCAGACCTGGCTGAACGGCGTGCGTGACCAGTGCAGCTATTACCCCGCACTGACCATAGACGGCCACTTTGGCACCAGGAGTGAAAACGCCGTGAAAGAATTCCAGCTCCGGAACAGTATGAACATGGACGGCAAAGTCGGGGCCAACACCTGGAATGCCCTTTACGCAAAGTACACCGCAAAGCACGGGCTGGCGGTGCCCTATCCCGGCATCGTGATGCGCACCGGCATGTCCGGCGGCACCATCCGGCTCATCCAGCAGAAGCTCAACACGCTGGGGGAGAAGATCGGCACGGACGGAAAGTTCGGCTCCCGGACTGCCGCCGCTGTTCAGCGGTTCCAGCGCCGCAATGGCCTGAACGCTGACGGTGCTGTGGGTAAAGCCACCTGGGAGAAGCTGTTCCACGCTAGTTAAAAATTTCAATCGGCTCCGGGCAAAAATGCGGTTAAGAGATCTTCACGCCGACAGGCGGGAATCTCCAGCATTTTTGTTCGGAGCCCTCTGCTTTGGGGTTACTAGGGGCGAGCAGCCCCTAGTTCGTGCCTCCCGCGCTTCGAAAGTAGCGGGTGCTTTTCTGGTTCTCTTTTGGCACGCAAAAGAGAACATTCCGTGGTATAATAGAGCCATCCTTTTAGAAAGGGGGCTTCCCCATGCGTTTTCTCCACCTCTCTGACCTGCACCTGGGCAAACGGGTCTGCGAGTTCTCCATGCTGGACGACCAGCGCTATATTTTAGAGCAGATCTTATCCCTGCTCGATTCCCACTCCGTGGATGCCGTGCTGCTGGCCGGCGACCTGTACGACAAGCCCGTGCCGCCTGCCGAGGCGGTCCGCCTGCTGGACTGGTTCCTCACCGAGCTTTCCCACCGGGAGCTGCCGGTGTTCGCCATCTCGGGCAACCACGATTCCGCTGACCGAGTGGCCTTTGGCTCTGCCCTGCTGGCCGAAAGCAGGGTCTACGTCTCGCCAGTGTTTTCCGGGCCGCCGGAGCCCATCGCCCTCACCGACGCACACGGCCCGGTCGATCTGTACTTACTGCCCTTTTTGAAGCCCGCTATGGTGCGGCACGTCTGGCCGGACGCGCCCATTGAGAGCTACAACGATGCCCTTGCCTGCGTGCTGGATCACTGTTCGCCTGACCCGGCCCGCCGCAGTGTGCTGGTGGCACACCAGTTCGTGGCAGGAGCTGCCTCCTGCGAGAGCGAGGAGCCCAGCGTGGGCGGCATAGACTGGGTGGATGCCGCCCTGTTCGACAAGTTCGACTATGTGGCGCTGGGGCATCTGCACAGCCCCCAGAAGGTGGGCCGGGACACCCTGCGCTACTGCGGAACGCCGCTGAAATATTCCTTCTCGGAGGCCAGCCAGCACAAGAGCGTGACCTTTGTGGAGCTGGGCGAAAAGGGCAGCGTGACCATTGCCGCCGAACCGCTGGTGCCCCGGCACGATCTGCGGGAGCTGCGCGGCAGCTACATGGAGCTGACCGACCGCCGCAATTACGAGGGCACCGCCGTGGACGATTACCTGCACATCACCCTGACCGATGAGCAGGACATTCCCGAGGCACTGGCCCGCCTGCGGGTCATCTACCCCAACCTGATGCGGCTGGATTACGACAACCGCCGCACCCAGACCCGGCAGGAGCTGGATGCCCCTGCAAAGGCCGAACAGAAAACACCGCTGGAGCACTTTGCGGATTTTTACCGGCTGCAGAACAACCAGCCCCTGACCCATGAGCAGGCGGCATTCTGCCAGCAGCTCATTGAAAGCATCTGGAAGGAGGAGGACGCATGAGACCGCTCAAGCTGACCCTCTCGGCCTTTGGCCCCTATGCAGGCACCACCACCCTGCCGCTGGAGCAATTGGGCAGAGGCGGGCTCTACCTTGTCACCGGCGACACCGGCGCGGGCAAGACCACCCTGTTCGATGCCATCACCTACGCCCTGTATGATCATTCCAGTGGCGGCGTGCGGGATGGGGCCATGCTCCGCAGCAAATACGCGGACCCCGGCACCCCCACCTTTGTGGAGCTGGAATTTGAGGTGCGGGGGCAGCGGTACACCGTCCGGCGCAACCCGGAGTATCTGCGCCCCAAGGCCCGGGGCGAGGGATTCACCACTGAAAAGGCGGATGCCGCCCTGACCTATGCCGATGGCCGCCCGCCTGTGACCAAAGCCAAGGAGGTAACTGCCGCCGTCATTGATATCATCGGACTGGACTACAACCAGTTTTCCCAGATCGCCATGATCGCGCAGGGGCAGTTCACCCGCCTGCTCAATGCCACCACCGAGGAGCGGAGCAAGATCTTCCGGAAGCTGTTCCGCACCCAGCGCTACCAGAAACTGCAGGAGGCGCTGGCCGAGGAAAACTCTGCCCTCACGGCCCGGCGCGCCGCCCTGAACGCAAAGCTGGACGCAGTGCTCGCGGGCATCTCGTATGATGCCGCCGCCCCGGAGGCCGAAGCTCTGGGGACACTTTCGGCGCAGATGCCGCCGGATGCAGTGACCACCCTGCTGGAGGGACTGACCGCCCGGCAGGAAGCCGCCGCCGCACAGGCCGCAGACGCGCTGGCTGCGCTGGACAGGCAATTGAGCACGTTACAGACCACGCTGGGTGCAGCAGAGCAGGCAGAGCGCCAGCGGCAGGAGGTTGCCGGAGAGCTGGCCAAGGCCCGTAGCACCGCCCAGCTGGAATCCGCCAAGGCCAGCACCCGGCGCAAAACGCTGGAAGCACTGGATGCGGCACTCACGGCCTCTGAAGCAGAGCTTGCCGCACTGGCCGATGCCGACACCTGCCGGGTGGAGCTGGAGGCAGAAGCGGCCCGCCTTGCCCAGCGGGAAACCGCACTGAACGAGCTGGCCCGGAGCCTGACAGAGTGCCAGCACCGGAACACAGCCGCACGCACCGCACAGGAGGCCTACCGGCAGGCGGCGGGCAGACAGACCGAAGCCCATTCCACCCGGGACACGCTGGAGCGTGCCTTTCTGGATGCGCAGGCGGGTCTGCTGGCTCAGACGCTGGAAGAGGGTGTCCCCTGCCCTGTCTGCGGCAGCACCCACCACCCGGCCAAAGCCCACCTGCCCCGCACCGCTCCCACCGAAGTGCAGGTGAACAAAGCCAAGCAGGCCGCCGCCCAGGCCGACAGCGCCGCACAGGAGGCCAGTGCCGCCGCGCGGGAAGCGCTGACCCGGGAACAGGAGGGCCGCGCCCAGCTGCGGAAGGATGCAGAAGCGCTCCTGCCCGAACGGTTCACTTCGCCCGAGGGGCCGGTGCCCCTGACCGTGAGCCTGCTCAAGACTGCGCTGGCCGAGGAAAACGATGCTCTGCACACCGCACAGGTCGACCTGAACCAGCGCCAGACAAAAAACCACGCCGACTGCCACCGCAAAAAAGAGCTGGAAGCTCAGCGCAAAGCGCAGGCAGAGCAGCGCACCGCTCTGGAAGCACAGGTGACGGCATCCCAGCAGGCTGCTGCCGCCGCCCAGGCTGCGGTGCAGACACTGGAAGCCCGGCAGGCTGCGGAGCAGATCGCGCAGCCCCAGAAGATCGCGGCGCTCAAGGCAGAGCAGAACGAGCTGCTGGCCCGGCGTAAAGCCCTTGCCGCACAGGAGAAAGACCTGAACGCCCGGCTGCTGCCCAACCGGAGGGCGCTGGCCGATCACCGGAAGCTTGCCGACCAGCGGGACGCGCTGGATGCCCGCTGGCAGTGGGTAAACGCACTGGCCTCCACGGCAGGCGGCACCCTGAGCAGCAAGCAGAAGATCCGGCTGGAGGCCTACATCCAGATGAACTACCTCGACCGCATCCTTATCCACGCCAACACCCGCCTGATGCAGATGACGGCGGGCCAGTACGAGCTGGAGCGCATCGGTGCTGAGAACCAGCGCAGCCAGTCGGGCCTTGACCTGGGAGTCATCGACCACTACAACGGCACCCGCCGCAGTGTCAAGACCCTGTCCGGCGGCGAGAGCTTCAAGGCCTCGCTGGCGCTGGCCCTGGGTCTTTCCGATGAAGTCCAGAGCACCGCAGGCGGCATCCGGCTGGACACCCTCTTCCTCGATGAGGGCTTCGGCTCGCTGGATGAGGAATCGCTGGAGCAGGCCATCCGGGTGCTTTCCGGCCTGACCGAAGGCGACCGACTGGTGGGCATCATCTCCCATGTCGCCGCCCTGAAGGACCGCATCGACCGGCAGGTGGTCGTGCATAAGGAGCGGAGCGGGGGCAGCTGGGTGGAGATCGTGACGTAACCAGAAGACTCCGGATTCAATGGGCAGCCCATCCTTCCATACAACCTCTCCGTCATCTTCGCTTCGCTTGATGCCACCTCCCCTAGTAGGGGAGGCCTTGGCATTCCGTCGCGTTTTCGAGTGTAAGCGCTTCGCTACTATTTGCCCTGCTGACGTTAACATTTTCACCTTGCGGCAGATACTGTTTTTGGAGCGCCAGCGAAAATAGCGAAAAATAAGCCTTTTGCCAAAGGCTCCCCTACTAGGGGAGCTGTCGCAGCGAAGCCTGCGACTGAGAGGTTGTACAGAGCAGGGCCTTCCCGCATAAACGACTACACCTCCGCACACATTAAGTGCGGAGGTGTTTCTTATGTCCCACAAGCAAAAGCATGTCGGCCCCACATCCAGCCGGGTGAGCCCGCCGCTGGGGGCACTGCCCAGCCAGCCGGACAGCCCGGAGGTGCAGCTGCCGCCGCCGGAACCGGATCTGCCGCCGATCCAGGCAGTCCCCATGACGGACGGCACACCGGCAGCCTGTATGCAGAAAAACGCCAGGGAATTTCTGGCAGGAAATACACCCGGCGTAATGGCGCAGTATGCCCCCGGGCTGTTCACGGAGCAGAAGCGAAACAGCCGCCAGCCCGCACCGGATGACCCGGAGGCGGTAAAAGAACTGGTTCGCCTGCGGGAAGAGGAGCCTTATGGTTGACCCCCTCCGTCACGCCTCGCGCGCCAGCTTCCCCGTCGGGGGAGCCCTTGGCAGAACGTGCCGTTCTGTGAAGATCGCTTGCGGCTCCTTCAAGTAAAATCAAAATTTTCAAATTATTTTCCAATTACCTGTTGAAATCTTCGCCGCGTTCTTATATTATGATAACAAACAAAGCAAAGGCAGGTAAGGAAACATGGCAGAAATCAAATACGAAGTGGTCCAGCGCATTGCAGTGCTGTCTCAGCGGCCCCGCGGCTGGGAGCGCCAGCTCAATCTCATCAGCTGGAACGACGGCGAACCCAAGTACGACATCCGTGATTGGTCCCCGGACGGCACCCGCATGGGCAAGGGCATTTCCCTGAGCGGCGAAGAGCTGGCCATCCTCAAGGGCATTCTGGAAGATCTGGAGCTGTAAGATGGACTACCGCGAGGAGTTTTTGCAGATCTGGCATCAGTATGTCTCCCGCCCGGGCAGCGAAAAGCTGCTGGACTGGCTGGACAACAAGACGGATTTCTTCTCGGCTCCGGCCTCCACCCGGTTCCACGGGGCCTGTGACGGCGGCCTGTGCATGCACAGCCTGAACGTCTACCATGCCCTCCACGACGGCTTTTTCACCGAGGGTGAGAGCGAGGAGAGCTATGCCATCTGTGCTCTGCTGCACGATCTGTGCAAGGCCAACTACTACAAAAAGGGCACCCGCAATGTGAAGAATGATGCCACCGGCCAGTGGGAAAAGGTGCCCAGCTACAGCGTGGAGGATCTGTTCCCCTATGGCCACGGCGAAAAGAGCGTGTTCCTGATCGAGCGGTTTATGAAGCTGAAGGTCGAGGAAGCGGTGGCCATCCGCTGGCACATGGGCGGCTTTGACGATGCGGCCAAGGGCGGCTGCTTCGCCATCTCGGAAGCTTACGACAAATACCCGCTTGCCGTCAAGCTCCACATTGCCGACCTGAAGGCCACCTACCTCATGGAGCACCGCACCAGCGCCGTGCGGTAACATCCCCAAGACGCAAAAAAGACGATGCACAGCGTTTGTGCATCGTCTTTTTGTTATACAGTCATTAAGCTTTCCAGCTGATGTACCAGATCCACCGCCTGATGGTCGAGCGCCGTGGTGGGCTTCCAGTCCGGCTGCGCAAAGGGGCAGCGTTCCTCCTCCGGTTCCGGCGGTGCGGCCTGCGGGGCAGGCTCCTGCTCCGGTGCGCTCTGCTCCGGTACGGCGTCCGGCTGGGGCTGCTCTGCCTTGGGGGCATCCGCCGCCGGGTGGAACACGATCACCGGCAGGCCGGGCTGTTCCAGCACCCTGGGCTGCGGGGGCACGGGCGGCAGCAGGCTGTTTGCCCGCGCCTGCTCACACAGAGCTTCCAGCTCAGCGTTCTCCTGCCGCAGTGCCACCATCTCCCGCTCACAGGCGTAAAGCCGGGTCTGGTAACGGCGGATCTCCGCATTGGCAGCGGCAAGACGGTGGTTCAACAGCTCCGCCTGAGCGGGCTGGCTCGGGAGCCGTCTCCCGGTTTCCGGTTCGACCTGCGCCATCATTTCCTCCACTTCCTGCACCCTGCGCAGAGCGCGGCGGTATTCACGGGCAGCGGCGGCACAATAACGCTCCACACAGCGCAGCACGCTGGTTCTGCGGCAGCTCAGCCATTCGGTGCGCAGCCAGATGTCGTTTGGTACCATCTCTGCTCCTCCCGCTCACGCGCGCAAGAGACCACGCCCCCTCCCGGGCGGTTCACACTGTAACTTACAAACTTACTTGCGCTTATTCAGGATCGCCAGCAGCTCATCGTAGTAACGGTTGTCGCTGCTTTCTTCCTCCACCGGCTTTGCAGCGCTGTTTGCGGCGGCAGCAGGCTGCTGCTTTGCGGCACCCGCGCCGGACACATCCGAGCTGAACACTGCGCTGGGGGTGGAAGCACCGGCACCTGCGGCATTGTTCAGGCTGCTGCGCAGGCCATCGGCGGCCTTGTTGTCAAAGCCGGTGGCCACAACGGTAACGCGCATCTCATCGGACAGGTTCTCATCGAACGCAGTACCCCAGATGATGTTTGCATCGGGGTGAGCGCTCTGGGTGATGAGGCCGGCAGCGGTCTCGACATCCTCCAGGCCGATATCGGGGCTGGAGGTGATGTTGATGATCACGCCGTGTGCACCGGCAATGCTGGTTTCCAGCAGCGGAGAGGAGATCGCAGCCTTGGCGGCGTTCTCTGCCTTACCTGCACCCTTGGCGCTGCCCACGCCCATGTGGGCGTAACCGGCATCCTTCATAATGGAGCGCACATCGGCGAAGTCCAGGTTGATGAAGGCGGGCACATTGATCAGGGCAGAGATGGACTCCACGCCCTGACGCAGCACATTATCGGCGGCCTGGAAGGCGTTCATCAGGGTGATCTTTTCCTGGCTGATCATCTTCAGGCGCTCATTCGGGATAACGATCAGGCTGTCAACGTGCATGAGCAGGTTTGCGATGCCCTGCTCTGCCAGGCCCATCTTGCGCTTGCCCTCAAAGGAGAAGGGCTTGGTGACGATGCCCACGGTCAGGATGCCCAGATCGTGTGCCACCTCAGCCACAACAGGAGCCGCACCCGTGCCGGTGCCGCCGCCCATACCGGCGGTGATAAAGACCATCTGGGAGCCCTTCAGGGCATTTGCGATCTCGTCCTTGCTTTCCTCGGCAGCACGCTGGCCGATCTCGGGATCAGCGCCCGCGCCGCGGCCCTTGGTGAGCTTGGAGCCCAGCTGCACCTTGGTGGCAGCATGGTTCTTGGCCAGCGCCTGCTGGTCGGTGTTCATTGCAATAAATTCTACGCCCTGCAGACCGTCGCTGACCATGCGGTTGACTGCGTTGCCGCCGCCGCCGCCCACGCCAATGACCTTGATCGTCGTAACATTTTCATCCATTTCTTCGTCGAGCATGAGTGCCATAACTTTTGTCCTCCATCGGATATGTTATCGTAAACCTGCGCTTTTCGCACAAGAAGAGTTCGATACTATACTTATATAACTGTATCGTATCATCTTTTTGCCCCGATTGCAAGACAAATTTGTTTTTTTGCAGAGGTTTTTTTCACCGTCCCGTTTCCCGGGGCCGATTCCCTCCGAATTTGCGCCCCCAAACCGGCCAAAATCTCTGTAAATCCGGCATATCCCCGGTCGATATGCGCCGGGTGGGTGATGACCGTGGTTCCCCGGGCCGCAAGCCCCGCCAGCACCAGTGCCGCCCCGCCCCGCAGGTCGGGGGCCTCCACCTCTGTACCGCGCAAAAGGCCGCCCGGCGCAATGGTCAGCACCCTGCCCGCCGTTTCGGCCTGTGCGCCCAGGCGGCAAAAACCCTCGGCACAGCCGAACCGGCGCTCAAAGATCACGTCCTCGATGCTGCTTTCGCTGTCGGCACAGAGCATTGCCGCCGCCAGCAGCGGGGCAGCATCGGTGGCAAGGGCCGGATAGGCCCCGGTAAACACCCGGCCTGCCCCGTGCAGCCGCCCAAAGCGGGAAATTCGCACCGTATCCCCCGCCGGTTCCACCCGGCACCCCATTTGTCCCAGAATTTCCAGCACCGGTGCATAGAGCGCAGGGGCGCAGCCGATCAGTTCCATCCGGCCGCCCGCCGCCGCACAGCCGCAGGCCAGCGTGGAAGCAAAAATGCGGTCGGGCAGGGGCGAAAAACAGCACCCGGAAAGCCCCCGCCGCCCTTCGATGCGGATCGTGGAGCTGCCTGCCCCCTCGATGCAGCCGCCGCACCGGTTCAGAAAAGCGGCAAGGTCGGCGATCTCCGGTTCCCGGGCCGCTCCCCGCAGGATGGTCCTGCCCTTGGCACAGGCAGCGGCCAGCAGAAGCGTCTCGGTGGCCCCTACGCTGGGGAAACGCAGGGTGATCTCGGCCCCGTGCAGGCCGGAGGGAGCCGTCAGCACCAGCCGCCCCTCCCCTGCTTCCAGCTCCACCGCCCCCATTTTTGCCAGCCCCGCCAGATGCAGATCGATGGGCCGGGCCCCGATGCGGCACCCGCCGGGCAGGCTGGTCTCGGCGCGGCCCAGCCTTGCCAGCAGGGGCGCGCAGAACAAAATGGAGGCCCGCATTTGTCCCGCTGTTTGCCCCGGCAGGGTGCTGTTGGCAGGCGGACCGGAGAGCACTGCATCACTGCCCTCCCACCGGGCGGCACAACCCACACCCCGCAAAAGCGCCATGCAGTGTTCCACATCCGCAAGGCGGGGCACAGCCTGGAGCCGCACCTCTCCCGTGCAGAGCAGCGATGCCGCAAAAAGCGGCAGAACGCTGTTTTTCGCCGCCGGAATTTTTACGCTTCCGTTCAGCGGGCGGCCCCCTGTCACCACGATCCGTTCCTCCATGTCCGTGCCCCCATTCCGCAAAAGATACCCCACCGTATGCAAAACAGGACCGGAGTGTGAGGCGGACAAGTTTGTTTTGTAATTTATAGCATCCTCGCCCTCTCAGGCGCTTCGCGCCAGCTCTCCCAAAGGGAGAGCCTTTGGCAATTCAACTTTATGTTTTCTATTCCGTCAGGTTTCACCTCTTGATACGGATAGAACAATACCCATCTCTCCCAACAACATCATCAGGCTCGTTCCTCCGGAGGAGAAAAAGGGCAGGCTGATGCCGGTGTTGGGGATGGTATTGGTGACCACGGCCACATTGAGGACAGCCTGCAGGGCCACCTGCACGGTAAAGCCCACCACCAGCAGCGCCCCAAAACGGTCGGGAGCATGGGCGGCAATGGTAATGCCCCGCCAGAGCAGCAGCACGAACAGCAGCACCACGGCGCAGGCCCCCACAAAGCCCAGTTCCTCGCAGACGATGGAGAAGATGAAGTCGTTCTGAGGTTCGGGCACAAACAGGTGTTTCTGGCGGCTGTTCCCCAGCCCCAGCCCGGTGGCCCCGCCTGAGCCGATGGCGTACAGGCTCTGGATGGTCTGGTGGCCGTCCCCCAGCGGGTCGGCAAAAGGGTCCTGCCAGGAGCGCAGGCGGTCGGCAGCGTAGGGCACAAGGTCCGGCATAACGACCACTGCCGCCCCGATGGCGGCTGCCCCGCCCACGCCCGCCAGCACGAACCACCGCAGACCTGTGCCGCCCACGAACATCAGCACAGCTCCGATGCCCAGGATCAGCAAGGTGCCCGAAAGATGGGGCTCCAGCAGCATCAGCGCTGCCACCACCCCCAGCACCAGCGCAAAGGGCAGCACCCCCACCGCAAAGCTGCGCATCCTGTCATGGTTCAGCGAGATGATGTGCGAAAACACCAGCACCACGGCAAATTTTGCGATCTCGCTTGGCTGCAGGGTGCCCACCCCCGGCAGCACCAGCCACCGTTTGCAGCCGTTGTATTCCGGCATAAAAAGCACCACCGCAAGCAGCACCAGCGAGACCCCCAGCAGCGGCCAGGCCAATTTGTGGAAGATGTGATAGTCAACCCGGCTGGCCAGCCACAGCCCCGCAATGCCCATGGCAGCGTAGAGCAGCTGGGGGCGCAGGTAGGCAAAGGCATCGCCCCGCCGGTAAAGGGCCACCGCCCCCGACGCACTGCCCAGCATCACCAGCCCGAACCCCACCAGCGTGAGTACCAGCACCAGAAACGGCAGATCCATGGCCGGCAGCGGCTGCAGCGGTGCCTTGTGCCGCCCGCCTGCCAAGGCAGTCAGTTTCATGTCGTCACCCCCAGTTTTACTATTGTACGCCATGCTGCTGTTGGCTATACGGATATTATCGTGACGTTGTGCATATCTTGTACACTAGCTCACCCTCTCAGGCGCTTTGCGCCAGCTCCCCCAAAGGGGGAGCTTTTGACAAAATCATAAACTTTGTATCGAATGCCAAGGCCTCTCCCTTCGGGAGAGGTGGCATCGCGTCAGCGATGACGGAGAGGGTGAGCCCGTTAAAGGGGGTGACATCATGCCCAAATTTCTCCGCACCCTGCCCGAGCGGGGATTCCGCCGCCGGGCACGGGCCGTGGCTGTGCTGTTCTGTGCTGTCTGCCTGGGACTGGCCGTGCGGCTCTTTTTCCTGCAGGTGCGCACCGACGGCTTCTATGCCGACCGTGCACAGGGCCAGCAGCTGCGGGACACCGTTGTTCCCGCAGACCGGGGACGCATTTACAGCGCCGACGGCCTTTTGCTGGCCGCCAACAGCAGCTGCTGGACCCTGCGGGCCTCGCCCCGGGAGATGCCGGAAGAAAAAATCACCCTTGCCGCCCACGGCCTTGCGGAGATCTTAGCGCTGGACGAAGCGGCCCTGCTGGAAAAATTCAGCGACCGCCGCTCCAACGACTGCCTCCTCCGCTACCGGGTGGACCGCGCCGCAGCCGATGCCGTGCGGGACTTTTGCGAGGAAAACAGCATCACCGGCATCCGCATCAATCAGGACAGCAAGCGCTGGTATCCGCAGGGCGCATTTCTGGCTTCGGTGCTGGGGTTCACCAATGTGGACAACGCAGGGGTGGCCGGGCTGGAGCTGAAATATGACGATCTGCTCACCGGGGAAAACGGCGTGGTGCTCACGGCTGTCAACGCCTGGGGCTACACGCTGGAACAGAGCTACGAGACCGAACGTTTTCCCACCGAGGGGGACGGCCTGCGGCTCACCATCGACAGCTGTATCCAGCACTACCTTGAAAACGCGCTGTCCTACGCTGTGCAGGAGCACCATGTGGCGGCGCGTGCCGTGGGGATTGTCATGGACGTGAACACCGGGGCCGTGCTGGCCATGTCCACCACGCCCTCCTACGACCCCAACGAGCCCCGCGTCATTGCCGACACCGCCGCCCGGAACACCGTGGAAGCCCTGACCGGTGATGCGCGCAAGGCCGCTTTACAGCTGGCCCAGCAGACCCAGTGGCGGAACAAGGCTGTCAGCGACCTGTACGAGCCGGGCAGCGTGTTCAAGCTCATCACCTGCGCGGCGGCGCTGGATGCCGGAGCCATCACAAAGCATTCCAGCTTTTACTGCGGGGAATCCATCTCGGTGGCAGGCACCCGCTTCCACTGTGCCAACCACAAGCGCCACGGAGCCCAGAGCGTGACCCAGGCGCTGGAAAATTCCTGCAACCAGAGCTTCATCCAGATCGGGGCCCGGCTGGGCAGAGAGGCCTTCTGCGATTATTTTGCCGCCTTCGGCCTGCGGGAGCCCACCGGCATCGACCTGCCCGCCGAGCCGAAAAAGAGCCTGTACTATACCGCCGACCGGATGGGCCCGGTGGAGCTGGCCTCCTGTGCCTTTGGGCAAAGCAGCAAGATTTCCTATCTGGAAATGGCGGCGGCAGTCTGCGCCGTGGTCAACGGGGGAAAGCTGATGCAGCCCTACGTCGTCTCGGAGATCCTGGCCCCGGACGGCAGTACCATTGAGCAGCTCGCCCCTGTCTGCAAACGGCAGGTGCTCAAGGCAGAGACCAGCCAGACCATGCGGGAGATGATGGAGGCCGTGGTGCTCCACGGCGGCGGACGGAACGCTCAGATCCCGGGCTACCGGGTGGGCGGAAAAAGCGGCACCAGCCAGAAGCTGGACAGTGCCGACGAAAAAGCCCGCATTGCCAGCTTTGTGGCGGTGGCTCCCATCGACGACCCGCAGTTTCTCTGTCTGATCTGCCTGGACGAACCCCACAGCTGGACGACCGCAGGCGGCAGCCTGTCGGCCCCGGTCTGTGCCGAAGTGCTGGAGCAGACGCTGGTGTACAGGGGCGTGCCCCGCACCACGGAAGCCCCGGCTGCCTCCACAGCAGAGACCGCCGCCGACCTCCCCGCTGACGGCGACAGTTTTGACGGGGCCTGAAAACGGGCAGCAAAAAAGACCGCCGAAGCGGTCTTGAAGTGCTTGTTTTCAGTTCTGGTGCGGCTGCTCGCGGAACTTGATCTCGCCTGTCTCGCTGTTCATGGATTCCACAATGGCAAGGCTCTCCAGCTGGATGCCCTTGCTGCGGATAAGCTCGCCGCCCTGCTGGAAGCCCTTTTCCACGGCAATGCCAATGCCCTCGACCGTGGCTCCGGCCTCCTTGGCCAGATCCAGCAGGCCCATCAGGGCACAGCCGTTTGCCAGGAAGTCATCGATGATCAGGACATGATCCTCTGCGGTGAGGAACTTTTTGGAGACGATGACATTATAGATCTTCTTGTGGGTGAAGGACTGGATCTTGGTCTCATAGTTGTCGTAATCCAGGTTGATGCTCATGGACTTTTTGGCAAACACCACAGGCACATTGAACTCGCTGGCAACCACGGCGGCAATGCCGATGCCGCTGGCCTCAATGGTCAGCACCTTGTTGACGGGCTTGCCTGCAAACAGGCGCTTCCACTCCTTTGCCATCTCGCGGAACAGGGGGATGTCCATCTGGTGGTTGATGAAGCTGTCCACCTTCAGCACATTGCCCTCGCGCACGATCCCGTCTTTCTGAATGCGTTCTTCCAGCAGTTTCATATCCGTCTCTTCCTCCAAGCTTTGGTACAGCATTTTGATTTTACCTAGTATACCGGATTTGCCCCCCTGTTTTCAAGGTCTTTTGGCATTTTCTCTCTTGTTTTTCAGCAAAATCTGAGTATACTGGAAGCAACGGCTCCGGGTGGATTTCCGGGGCGCTCCGGGCACAGGGAAAGGTGCCCGTTTTCTGCATCCTGCCGTCTGTTCGGGCGGGATGCATTGTGAGGAGAAGGAGTATCACGCGTATGAAGACCGGATTGATCCTGGAAGGCGGTGCCATGCGAGGCATGTTCACTGCCGGTGTTCTGGATGTTCTGATGGAGCAGGGCATCACGGTAGACGGTATGGTAGGTGTTTCGGCGGGAGCAGTGTTCGGCTGCAACTACAAATCCCACCAGATCGGGCGGACCATCCGCTACAACACCACCTACTGCAAGGACAAACGCTATGCCAGCTTCCGCAATCTGCTGCGCACCGGCAACCTGTACAGCGAGAATTTCTGCTACCACGAGGTGCCCGAGAAGCTCGACCCGTTCGATGACAAGGCTTTCCGGGAATCCCCCATGGATTACTTTGTGGTCTGCACCGATGTCCGCACCGGCGACCCCATCTATCATAAGTGCCGCACCGGTGATGCGGAGGATGTGCTCTGGATGGAAGCCTCGGCTTCCATGCCGCTGGCCGCAAAGATCGTCAAGATCGGCCATTACGGCCTGCTGGACGGCGGCGTTGCCGATTCCATCCCCATCCGCTTCTTTGAGTCCATCGGCTACAAGCGGAACCTCATCGTCCTGACCCAGCCCAAGGGGTTTGTGAAAAAGAAGAACCCCATGCTGCCCGCCATCCGGGCACGGTATCTGCGCTATCCTGCCTTTGTGGAGGCTGTGGCCGACCGCCACGAGCGCTACAACGAAACGCTGAGCTACATCTCCATGCTGGAGCAGTCCGGCAAGGATTACGTCATCCGCCCGCCCATCCCGCTGGAGATCGGTGCCATGGAGCGTGACCCCGACCAGCTGCGCCGCGTCTACGAGACCGGCCGGGCCGTGGCACAGATCCAGGTGGATAAGATCCGGGCCTTCCTTGAAACTGCAAAGGCCGAAGCCGAGGAATGATCACTGTGCTATACTGGGGCAAATCAAAACAGGAGGCACTGATTTATGAACACTCTGGATGCCATTCTCACCCGGCGCAGCTGCCGGGAATTCACCGACAAGCCCATCAAAAGTGAAACCCTGCACCAGCTGCTGGAAGCGGCCATGAGCGGACCCAGCTGCGTCAATGCACGGGACTGGGCCTTCGTGGTGGTGACCGCCCCGGAAAAGCTGGCACAGATGGCCGATGCCAATGGCCGCCCTGCTGAGCCGCTGCGGAAAGCTGCCGCCGGTATCCTCGTCTGCGGCGACCTTGACCGTGCGTTCCGCTTTGCAAAGGACTACTGGGTGATCGACGGAGCCATTGCCGCCCAGAACATCTGCCTTGCCGCACAGGAGCTGGGGCTTGGCGCAGTCTGGCTGGGCACCTGGCCCCAGATGGACCGGGTAGAGGCCCAGCAAAAGCTCTTCGCTCTGCCGGAGACCATTGTGCCCCACTCCATCATCGCCCTTGGCTACCCGGAAGCAGACCTAACTGCCCCGCGTGAGAGCCGCTATGAGGATGATCGGGTACATTTTAACCAGTGGTAAATTTTCCAGACGAAACCACGAGCGTTCCTGCTTGATACTTTACCATATTGCTCCTCTTTCATCCAAGTGGAATAGACTGTGCAAAACAGACTTTCCAGCGCGTTTTCGTTCTTTTCTATTATAACACAAACCACTCCATGGCTTCAAAGGTGATTTTCCACAAAGTTTGCATCGTGCAATATGCGCAGAATGACCCGCAGATTTCTTGTGCAAAAGTACCTTTGCAAATTGGGCAGAGAATCGGTATAATGATTCCGAACAACGAGTGGCACTCATGCGTAAGACCGGTTGCATGAGTGCCACTCGTTTTTTGTTTAAATAGATTTTGTGAGCTTCAACTCCCTCATACCATTTGAATTCTGTAATATCGGTAAGCCATTTCATATTTGGTTTTGGTGCATGAAAATCACGCTTGAGCACATTCTCTGCAACATACTGCGGACTGGACGCACTGCGGGTACAGCCGTGGCGGCTGTACTTAATGGTTGACTTGATCTTTTTTGCACGACAGATTTTCAGAACACGCTTGTCGTTTACGTTAATACCGAAGTCGTGTTGCAGATCATCTCGGATACGGCGGTAGCCCTTCGGTATTTCGACATCCAACGCCGAATCGTCTTTTCGTTTATTCCTAACCTCCTGGCTGCTTCGCTTTGGGACAGTCTGCCCGATTCTATCTCTGTTACTGCTTTTTGCTTGATTTCGAATGATATTTTTTCTCTCATACAAAAATGCTCCCTATACAGCTTTCAGTGTTTTATTTCACTGTTCGCTATATAGGGAGCATATCCCTCTCTTTCTCAGAGAAGCGGAACGGCCTCATTTTGTTTATTTTTTCCGGTACTCCCGCGGAGTCATGCCAAAATGTGCCTTGAATGCCCGGTTAAAATAAGAGAGGTTTTCAAACCCGCACCGGGAAGCGATCGTCAGCACCGTCTCGTCCGTAGCGTGCAGCGCTTCGGCGGCGGCATTCAGCCGGTATTCGTTCAGAAAGGCAACAAAGCTCTGCCCGGTCATCTGCCGGAACCAGCGCATGAAGTGGCTGGAACTGAAGGAACAGACCCCGGCGGCATCGGCGACCCGAAGCCCCTCGGCATAATGGACAGAGATCCATTGCAGAACGGCTTTCAGCCGCTGGGTATCGGCAGTTTCCACGGAGAGCTGCTGTTTCCCCTGCGCAATGAGCAGGGAGAGAAAGTGCAGCAGTGCTCCTTTGACCAGCAGCTCATAGCCGGGAAGCTTGGCGCGGTTGGCTTCCTCCACCTCCCGCAGGCAGGCGGCGGCCTGGAGATAACACAGGTCGTTGGGTGTCAGCCGCACAGGCAGCAGCAGCCGCCCGCTTTGCAGCGGAAGCAGGTATTTTTCGGCGCAAAGGTCCTCCGCACCGCCCAGAAGCTCCAGCTCAAAGATGATATTCTCATATTCCATCCGCTGCCCCTCTGACTGCCGCAGGGCGTGGAGGGTGCCGGGCGTAAAAATAAAGATATCCCCCTGGTAGGCCGGGCAGGACACAGCGCCCACCTGCACCAGCCCCGCGCCCCGCTTGACAAAGACCAGCTCCATGCTCTCCTGCCAGTGGAGTGCCACCTGCGGGAAATCTCCCGGAATGGTGCAGGGATACAGATTGAAGGGGAACCGCACGGCACCGTGCTGCTTGGTTTCCTGCAATGATGCCTGATTTTGCATTTTCTCACCTCCAGATGATAGGATTGTACCACAATTTGCACTTTTAAGGCAAGATTTCGATTGTTTTATCTGGTATATCTTGCATTATAGATGTCAAACCTGTTTTCCGTAGCAAAGGAGGAGCCATTATGAGCTTTACCGAAACATTACAGAGTATCACCGGCAAGCTGCTGGCGGACTGCACCGATCAGGAGCTGTATCTGGCACTGCTGGAGCTGGTGCGGCAGAAGAGTGCCGACCGCATGCAGCCCGTCACCGGACGCAAGCTGTATTATATCAGCGCCGAATTCCTCATCGGCAAGCTGCTGTCCAACAACCTCATCAATCTGGGGTTGTACGAAGAAGCCCGGGATGCACTGGCCGCTGCCGGAAAGCGCCTTTCGGACATTGAAGAGGTGGAACCGGAGCCTTCTCTCGGCAACGGCGGTCTGGGCCGTCTGGCTGCCTGCTTCCTGGATTCGCTGGCAACGCTGAACCTGCCCGGCGACGGCGTGGGCCTGCGGTATCACTTTGGCCTGTTCCACCAGTCCTTTGAGGATGGTGTGCAGAACGAAAAGCCCGACCCCTGGCTCACCGCCCACAGCTGGGCTGAAAAGACCGATGTGACCTACCCGGTGGAGCTGGCGGGCAAGGAATACACTGCCCGGCTGTATAAGCTGGCTGTCACCGGTTACGAGGGGCGCACCAACACCCTGAATCTGTTCGATCTGGATACCATCGACGAGAGCATCGTCCATGACGGCATTGCCTTTGACAAGACCGCCATCGACAAGAACCTGACCCTGTTCCTCTACCCGGACGACTCCGATGAGGCAGGCCGCCGTCTGCGGGTGTATCAGCAGTACCTCATGGTTTCTGCCGGTGCCCAGCTCATTCTGGCAGAGTGCGCCGCCCGGGGCTGCAATTACCACGATCTGGCCGACTACGCCGCCATCCAGATCAACGACACCCATCCCAGCATGGTCATCCCGGAGCTGATCCGGCTGCTGGGGCAGCGGGGCATTGAGTTTGAGGAAGCTGTGGAGATCGTCACCAAGACCTGCGCCTACACCAACCACACCATTCTGGCCGAGGCACTGGAAAAGTGGCCCCGCGCCTATCTGGATGCAGTGGTGCCCCAGCTGATGCCCATCATTGAAAAGCTGGACGCACTGGCCCGCACCCGCACCGAGGACGAGAGCCTTGCCATCATCGACAAGGACGACCGGGTGCACATGGCCCACATGGACATCCACTTCACCCATTCCACCAACGGCGTGGCAGCGCTGCACACCGAGATCCTGAAAAATTCCGAGCTGCACGGCTTCTATGAGCTGTACCCGGAAAAGTTCAACAACAAGACCAACGGCATCACCTTCCGCCGCTGGCTGCTGGAATGTGACCCGCGCCTGACCGCCACGCTGGAAAAGCACATCGGTTCCGGCTTCCGCAAGGACGCTGCCGAGCTGGAGAAGCTGCTGGCCTTCGCCGATGACGAAGCCGTGCTGGACGAGTTGACCGCCGTGAAGAAGGCAAACAAAGAGGAACTGGCCGACTGGCTGCTGCGCACCCAGAAGGTGGCAGTGAACACCGATGCCGTGTTCGATATCCAATCCAAGCGGCTGCACGAGTATAAGCGTCAGCAGCTGAACCTGCTGTACCTCATCCATCAGTATTACGAGATCAAGGCAGGGCACCTGCCTGCTACTCCGCTGGTAAGCATCTTTGGTGCCAAGGCAGCTCCTGCCTACACCATTGCCAAGGATATCATCCATGCCCTGCTGACCCTCTCCAAGGTCATCGCCGCAGACCCGGAGGTGTCCAAGTGGCTGCAGGTGGTATTTGTGGAAAATTACAACGTCACCGCTGCCGAAAAGCTCATCCCTGCCTGTGACCTGTCTGAGCAGATCAGCCTTGCCTCCAAGGAGGCCTCCGGCACCGGCAACATGAAGTTCATGCTGAACGGTGCGCTGACGCTTGGCACCATGGACGGTGCTAACGTGGAGATCAGCCAGCAGGTGGGCGAAGAGAACATTTATATCTTCGGCCAGACCTCCGATCAGGTCATCCACCGCTACGCCGTGGGCGATTACGACCCGGCCCAGTGGGTGGAGGGCGATGCCAACATCCGCCGGGCCATCAGCTTCCTCACCGGCCCGGAGATGCTGGCTGCCGGCCATGCCGAAAATCTGACCCGCCTGCACAATGAGCTGATCCACAAGGACTGGTTCCAGACCCTGCCGGACTTCAACGCCTATGTCGTCCGCAAAGGGCAGGCTCTCAGCGATTACGCCTGCGACCCCATGGGCTGGCGGCGCAAGTGTCTGGTGAACATTGCCAAAGCCGGGATGTTCTCCTCCGACCGCACCATTGCCGAGTATGACCGCGACATCTGGCATCTGGGGAAGTAATCGTTTTTACTTTGCGTCATCCCAGCATCCAGCAGTTTCTTGTAGAAGATGCACTGCTTTCTGGTTGTGTAACCTTCGTTTCTCCCCGCCGCAAAACATTCCATATTTTTGACTCCACACTCACCCTCGCATCCTTCTGCAAACACTTTTAATTCTCCGATCTGATTCACACAATGCTCTGGCATCGTAGAATCGGGTCGGATTTTTTGCATTGTTGTTTACAGCACACGGACTAAGAGGGTGGGCACCTAAATATATACCCCCAATACTGGATGTCCAGTATTGGGGGTACATATCACACAACATTTGTGCAACAGCTTCCTTTTTATGGGAAGAGCTATCATTTCGGTACGCCGGAGCATCTGCGGACGCTCCGGCGTACCATTTTTACAGGGAAGGCTTCTGCTCCAACAGGTCTGTCATGCTGCGCAGGCTGATGCCAAGGGTGGAAAGGTTATGCAGCATGGCGCTGGTGGCAGGAGGCAGGATGCCCAGAGCCCCCAGAAGGATGAGGGCCGAGTTGAAGCTGAGCACAAAGCGGTAATTGCTGCCCACCCGCTTTTGCAGGGCGTTGGCAATGGCTTTTAAGGTCACCAGCTCTTCCAGACTGTCCGCGCGGATGGTCACATCGGCAATCTCCCGGGCAATGGCGGCACCGGAATGGATGGCGATGCCGATATCTGCCGCCGACAAAGCGGGCGAATCGTTGATGCCGTCGCCGATCATCACCACCGTATGTCCCTCGGCTTTGGCATCGCGGACAAAGGCGGCCTTATCCTCCGGCAGCACCTCCGCAAAGCAGCGGTCTACCCCCACCTGCGCCGCAATGGCGCGGGCAGTGCGGTCACTGTCGCCGGTCATCATGACAGTTTGGGTGATGCCCAGCTTTTGGAGCTGGCGCAGCACCTGTGCCGCCTCCGGGCGCAGGGGGTCTGCAATACAGATGACCCCCACCAGCACCCCGGATGCGGCCAGATACAGGTGGGAATACTGCGGATCCAGCCCATCAAACTTTGCCTGTTCCCCTGCCGGGATGGTGCAGCCCTCGTCCTCGAAAATAAAGTGAGCGCTGCCGATGACCACCCGCTTGCCCCCTACCCGGCTGGCAATGCCATGGGCCACGATGTACTCCACCTCGGAGTGCATTTCTTCATGAGAAATTCCCCGTTCCTTGGCAGCACGGACGACGGCGTTTGCCATGGAATGGGGGAAATGCTCTTCCAGACAGGCGGCAAGCTGCAATACCTCCTGCTCCCCGCAACCGGAGAAAGGCACCACCTGCACCACCTGTGGGGTGGCACGGGTGAGGGTGCCGGTCTTATCGAACACGATGGTGTCCGCCTTTGCCAACGCTTCCAGATACTTGCCGCCCTTTACGGTGATGTGATATTCCCCGCACTCCCGCATGGCAGAGAGCACCGCCAGCGGCATGGAAAGCTTCAGCGCACAGGAGAAGTCCACCATCAAGATGGAGATGGCCCGGGTGACGTTGCGGGTAAAGGCATAGGTAGCCACCGTACCGGCAAGGCACCACGGCACCAGACGGTCGGCCAGCTGCAAAGCCCGGTTTTCGGTGCCAGACTTGAGCTTTTCCGATTCCTCGATCATGGCCACGATCTTATCATAGCGGTTGGCACCGCCCTCAGCTTTAGCCACAAGGACGCATTCGCCCTCTTCCACCACTGTTCCGGCGTAAACGGTGGCACCGGTGGTCTTGCGTACCGGCATAGATTCGCCGGTCAGGGCAGCCTGATTCACCATGGCTTCGCCTTCCAGCACCGTGCCGTCCAGCGGGATCATGTTGCCGGAGCGCACCACCACTTCGTCCCCGGCGTGGACACGGGTCAACGGCACCAGCACCTCGCCCTGCGGGGTGCGCACCCAGACCTTATCCACGTTCAGCGCCATGCTGCGAGCCAGGTCATCCAAGCTCTTTTTCCGCGTCCACTCCTCCAGCAGGCTGCCCACCGTCAGCAGGA
>ERZ837487.952-NODE-952-length-38127-cov-4.617619_pt1 | contig 38127 bp, 36 predicted proteins | sample MGYA00519911_ERZ837487 | MGnify/ENA primary metagenome ERZ837487 (study PRJEB31850, sample SAMEA3708818) | human gut metagenome | biome: human gut; feature: human-associated habitat; material: faeces | place: China | collected 2014 ... | reverse complement strand
ATACCCATATTTTGCGCAGCGGTATGCCGGGATTACCGGCTTCGGACCTGTAGTGCTGTACGCTCTTAAATTTTTAACGCAGCCGCTCCAGAAACATCAGCAGGAAGCTGACCAGCAGCAGCGCACTGGATCCCCAGATTGTGGTGATTCCAAAGTGCAGGGACATGACACCTCCTACACCGGCTCCAATGGCAAAGAAGAAAATAATGCCAAAATAATAGAGAAACTGCCGCAGCTGCTCCGGCTTGTGCTCCTCAAAATACATGGTCAGCGCTGTGGTTCCGCTTCTTAAGTTGCCGATACACATGGTACTGGCGTAGGAATAGCCGCCCACCTTGCGGAAGGACTGCACCTGCATCGCGCAGGCAAAGGAAACCAGCACAGTAGCCAGCATATTCCGCTCTTCCGGCAGAAACCCTACCAGCGTCAGTATGATAACCTCCAGCAGAAGAATGCTCTGCCTCCAGTGCAGCTTCCTTGCGTCTTTAAAATGCAGATGAATCTCTTCTGAAATATAAACCCCCAGCACAAACGAAACCAACGGTACCAGATACCTCAGTGCGCTTCTCATGTCACCGCTGATGATATGCTGGCTCATGAGCACCACATTTCCAGTCTGCGCATTGGAAAATACATGATTGCGCACATTATAGGTATAGGCATCCTGAAGTCCGCCGGACAATGCCAGAAACATATTATTCAGAAACGCCTCAGACATCTGTTTTTCTGTCAGCAGCTTCGCCGCACATTTTTTCAAATAATCTGTATTCATGATAACTTCTATCCATTTCCCATTTTATCATCATTTGTTTGCCAGCCGCTCCCCGGATCCCGGGTTGCCGGCTCTGGTTCATTGTACTTGACTTTCCGGCAAATGTCCATCCCTATTCCAAACAAAAAAGCCTGTTATCCCACAACGATTATCTGCGAAATAACAGGCTCCTCCTTTCATTCCCGGATCAGGAGAACAGATTGCGCTTGATGCGGTTGATCAGTCCGCCGCAGTTCATGATATCATTAATGAAAGCCGGAAACGGTGTAATCTCATAAGTCTTGTTCCGGGTCACGTTCGTGAGGATTCCCTTGTCAAAATCAATGGCAAGCTCATCCAGTTCCTGGCAGTCGTCTACTGCTTCGGTACAGATTACGATTGGAAGACCGATATTGATCGCATTGCGGTAGAAGATACGGGAAAATCCTTTCGCCACCACGCAGGAAAATCCTGCTGCCTTGACGGATTTCGGTGCATGCTCTCTGGAGGATCCGCAGCCAAAGCCGACTCCGGCTACCAGAACATCTCCCGGATCCATGCGTTTGATCAGATCCGGATCATAATCCTCCATGCAGTGCTTTGCCATTTCGCTGTCTTCTACAATACTGGTATAGCGTGTCGGATACATCTGATCTGTATTAACATTATCTCCGACGCGTCTTGCTTTTCCCTGAATAAACATTATTCCATCACCTCCTGCGGATGTGTGATCCGTCCGGTAAGCGCACTGGCCGCCGCTACAGCCGGACTGGACAGATAGATTTCAGATTCCAGATGGCCCATACGTCCGGTAAAGTTCCGGTTCGTTGTTGCCAGGGCACGCTCTCCTGCTGCCAGGATACCCATGCTTCCGCCGATACACGGTCCGCAACACGGAGTCATGATGGCGCAGCCCGCGTTCATGAAATCCATCAGAAGGCCTTCCTCCATGGCCTCACGGTAAATCTTCGGAGTCGCAGGAATAACAATGACGCGCAGTCCCGGCGCAACCTTCTTTCCGCGCAGGATATCTGCTGCTTCCTTTAAATCAGACAGCCGGCCATTGGTACAGGAACCAATGACGATCTGATCCAGCTTCACCTCGCCGAACTCAGAGAAGCATCTGCCGTTATCCGGTTTGCCCGGGAAGGCCACGATCGGCTCTACCTCATCCAGATCCAGCACCAGAGTCTTCTCATACGCGTCAGCCGGAGCCTCCTCACATGCAATACCGCCCTCGGCACCCACTTCCTTTAAGTAAGCTCTGGTTACATCATCTACCGGGAATACTGCATTCTTTGCACCGGCCTCTACCGCCATGTTGCAGATGGTCATACGATCATCCATAGTCAGATCCGCAATGTCACCCACAAACTCCAGGGAAGCATAGTCCGCGCCATTTACGCTGATCTGGCGAAGCAGCCAGAGAATGATATCCTTTCCGGATACCCATTTTTTCTTTTTACCGCGGAGCTCCACGCGGATTCCGCGCGGAACCTGGAACCACAGCTCTCCGGTCAGCATGGCTGCAGCCATATCCGTGCTTCCGATACCGGTGGAAAATGCGCCGAATGCACCATAAGTACAGGTGTGGGAATCCGCACCCACGATCAGGTCACCGGTATGTACATAGCCTTTCTCCGGAAGCAGCACATGCTCGATTCCGCCGTTTCCTACATCATAAATATCAGAAATTCCCTGGGCCTTCGCAAACTCTCTGCAGGCCTTGCACTGGGTTGCTGTCTGAATATCCTTATTCGGGGTAAAATGATCCATTACAATTACTACTTTTTCCGGATTTTTCACTTTCGCGCCCTCGATTTTCGCGAACTCACGGATCGCTACCGGGGTGGTCAGGTCATTTCCGAGGATCAGATCCAGGGATACCTCGATCAGATCTCCCGCTTTTACAGACTCCAGGCCGCAGTGGCGGGCCAGGATCTGCTGTGTCATCGTCATACTCATCGGTTTCTCTCACTCCTTTTTATCTGTATATATTCTTTTTACTGGTCCATAACAGCTCCGTCGGTGGTCAGTCTAGTTACCACTTTCCGGCGCTCGAACGGGAATTTTTCCTCCACACCATCTAACAGCTCAATTCCAAGTCCCGGTGCGTCCGGCACGATCAGAAAGCCGTCTTTGCACTCCGGCATGCGGTCCACAATGTCGCAGACATGGAACTCGGATTTTCCGGTCTTCTCAAATACAAAGCGCGCATGAGCTGCCGGGCCGTTCGGATCCGGATATTCCTGAATGGTAAAGCATGGAACTGCCGCGTCTAACTGGATGCAGGCTGCGGTTGCTACCGGGCTTAACGGATTGTGCGGGATGATTCCCAGATGGTTGGCCTCCGCAATGGCTGCAATCTTCTTTGCTCCGGTGAAGCCGCCGCATACACAAATGCTCCCGCGCAGGTAATCCAGTGCCTGACGTTTTACCAGCATCTGGTATTCCTGCGGTGTGTGAATCCGCTCACCGGTTGCTAACGGAATGCGGATTTTCTGAGCCACCCAGGCCATGGAATCAAAGTTATCCGGGATCAGCGGATCTTCATAGAACATCGGGAACAACGGCTCTAACTGGGAAGCCAGCGCAATAGCCTCTGCCGGGTTTAAGCGGCGGTGGTTCTCAATACACAAATCCACATCCAGGCCAACGGCCTCACGGATCCGGCTCAGGCGCTCCACGCCATTGCTCATTTTTCTCGCGTAAGTCTCAAAATAGCGGGTGGATCTCGGCTCATCCAGGAACGGGGATAAATGGCCGATGGCCGTAAAGCCTTTCTCCTTCTCTGCCAGACAGCTCTCCATCAGTTCCTCAAAGGAGCCGCCGGATACGTGGGAGTATACCCGGACTTTATCTCTTACCTTGCCGCCCAGCAGCTGGTATACCGGTACGCCGTAATACTTTCCGGCAATGTCGTACAGTGCGATATCGATGGCACTCAGTGCGCCCATGACAGCCGCTCCGCGGAAATGAAAGCAGCGGTACATGTACTGCCAGTGATGCTCAATCCGCAGCGGATCCTGTCCGATCAGATACTCCCGGAAGGATTTGATCACCTCGCCGGAGGACTCCAGAAAGCCCCAGTCACCGGATTCTCCGATTCCGGTGATGCCTTCGTCGGTGTACACTTTTACAAATAAGAATTTATTGACTGGAATTAATTTGATATCGGTAATCTTCATGCTTCTGCCTCCACTCTGTCTACTGCCTTCTTGATGATGGCCGGTGCTCGCAGGCATTTATCGGTAGTTACTGCGCACGGGGAGAAACGGAGTCCCTTCTTCTGCGGAACCACATATACATGCTCTTCTTCCAGATATGCGGCTACCTTTGCCGGATTCTTACACGGGATCGCAATGAAATATCCATGCTTATACGGGCAGCACTTTAAGCCAACACGCTGTGCTTCCCCGTAGAAGGTCTGACCGCGTTTGGTGATAAGTTCTGAGAATACCAGACGCTCTTTGTCCACCTCGGCCTTCACCTCCGGATTCAGGTTGATATCAACCAGTATTCTCTGAGCAATCCGGACTACGTTGGACCATACGGATCTGGAGGAATAGGACATGGCTGCCTTAAACAGGTCTGCCGCCTCCTTCGTTTCCGCCAGACATACGATGGCACCGCAGCGCATACCGCACATGGTATAGCTCTTGGACATGCTGAATACCACCAGAGTCATCATATTTTCCGGCATATCATGAATGCTGTCAAAAATAGATCTGGTCTCCTCGAAGGTTCCGTCAAAATCGATGTAGGACACATCCAGACAGAACGTCAGGCGGCGGTCCGGATACTCAGCTGCCAGTTTTTTCAGAACATCAACCACCTTGTCCATCTCTTCTTTTGTCATGGAATAACCAGTCGGGTTGTTAGCCGGAGTATTTAACAGAAGCAGAACCTGTTTCTGTTTTTCCAGAAGTTCTCTTAATCCATCTTCCATTCCTTCTACATTGAAGCCATCCTGATCATTGAACATCGGGAAATCTTTCAGGAAACGTCCGTGTTCCTCACAGATGTTGCGGTACGGTCCCCAGATCCAGTCGGTGGTCAGCATGCTGTCCCCGTTATCCAGGAAGTTCCAGATTGCATGGCGCAGCGCTCCGCATCCGCCCGGAGTCGGAACAGATTCCACATGAAAACGCTCACTCACATGGCCAAACAGAGAAATCTGAACTGCCTCATTGAAACCTGGTATACCGCCAATCGGCGCATAGCTGCACATCTCCTCCACCGGCATCGAACGAAGCATCTTCTCTACCGTCGGGAGCACCATCAGCTTTCCGTCATCATCCTGACACTCGCCCAGGGTGGAATTGATCACGGCATCTCCGCCCAGCTCCGCAATAGCTGCTTTGGCCTTCTGACTTGCCGCAAAAATTTTATCCGGTGCATATTCACGCATTGCATGATCTGCAAGTGTTACATATTTCATAAGATTTCTCCTTTCCGTTTTCCACAATACATTCTGTTCTTATTATAATAGGAATGGCTATACAGCGTAAAATATCCTTTTCCTATATCTCCATAACCTCTTTTTATGGCTTATCGCTTCAGTTCCTGTTTGATGAAGGAAATCAGCGTGCGCGCATCACTGTAAATCACCTTGCCCCGGCGGGTGATCAAACCGATCTCTGCCCGCATGGGATTTTCCAGGGGAATCGCGCAGATCTGATCATCCATGCGGACTGCGTCCCGGAGCAGAAATGCCCCGCAGCCATCCCGGATCACCAGATTTTTGATGGTATGCAGCTGACTGGTTTCCATCCAGATATCCGGCACCACACCGTTCTCTTTCATCCGCTGCCGCACCCGCTCGTTGATATAAAAGCCTTCCTTGAATACCACCAGCGGACAGCTGCAGGCTTCCTGAAAACTCACAGATTCCTTCTTCGCCAGTTCGTGATCTTTTGAGACGCAGAAACAGAACTCCGAATTGTACAGGTGGGTCCATTCCACATCCCAGGTCCGGGATGTATCCACGGAAAGAATGGCCAGATCCAGCTGGTCATCCAGAAGCTTTTTTACAATGTCAATGGCTCCGCTCTCCTCAATCTCCAGGCAGATATCCGGATATTCCTGCCGGAATTTGCCAAACAGAAGCGGCAGCAGAAAACTTCCGATCTGCAGCGGAACCCCAAGGCGGATATGATTTTTCTGCCCCACGAAATCATTTAGATCCCGATTCAGGGTGTCCATGCTTTTCAGGATTCCGTCAATGCGTTCCTGCACAAACCATCCTTCCTCCGTCAGCTGAATCTTGTTGTTTCGCCGCAGAAACAGGTTTACCCCCAGTTCTTTCTCCAGTTCATGAACCGCGGCTGTCACAGAAGGCTGGGAAATATGCAGTTCCTTTGCAGCCTTCGTAATGCTCCCGCACCGACAAACGCAGGAAAAATATTCCATCTGGCTGATCTTCATATATTCTCTCCTTCCGTTTTTATTCATGGTCTCCGCGCCTTTGCTCTATACAGGCACGACACGGAACGAAAAAACACCACAGACGGAACTGACACAGCATAAATGCTGTCCCCCGGTTCCATCTGCAGTGTTTTCCTTGTTTTAAGCAGCCTTTGCTGCTTTATTTGCCTTGATACGTTTTACCAGCGGCATGCCGATAAAGATGATGGACAGAATCAGTAATGCACAGCTTAACGGTCTGGTAACGAATACAGCCAGAGAGCCGTCAGCAAACTTCATGCTCTGAGTCCAGTTGTTCTCCATCATGCTTCCCAGGATAGAAGCAAGGATCAGCGGAGACTGCGGAATCTTGTACTTATTGAAGGTATATCCAATAAATCCGAAGAATACCATGACATAAATGTTGAATACGTTGTTGCTTACTGCAAATGCACCGGTTACACACAGGGTCAGAACGATGCCGCTTAAAATCATACGGTTCAGACGAAGTACTGCGGTTGCAAGGAAGTTACAGTAGTAAACGGAAAGCGGAAGCATGATGATGTTGGCTACGATGAAACCAAGGATAATCATGTATGCCATTTCCGGGGTATCACGGAACAGGGTCGGGCCGGTTCTCAGTCCCTGAATCGTCAGTGCGCCAAGGAACAGGGAAGAGGTAGAGTTTCCAGGAACACCAAGAGACAGAAGCGGAACCATGGAACTTGCTACCACTGCATTGTTTGCTGCCTCAGGAGCCGCAATACCCTCCGGAACGCCAGTACCGAATTCGAGGTTCGGACGACGTCTGGAAGCCTGGTCGTATGCCATGAAGATTGCCATGATCATGCCGGCACCAGGAATGATACCAATGACGTTACCAATGACACTGGACTGCACCCAGATCGGGAGCAGGCGCTTCGCCATCTCTTTGTCCGGAAGAACAACTTTTACTTTCTTATAGTTTTCTTTTACATCTTCCTTGAAGTTTTCTACTTTTTCTTTAACTTCTTTTACTTTCGGAACCTTCTGGATTCCTTCGATCATCTCAAGGATAGAAGTAATACCAAACAGACCGATTAACATCGGGATCAGGGAAATACCATCCATCAGACTGACCTGGCCGAAGGTAAATCTTGCAAGACCGGTCTGCGGGCTCATGCCGATACAACTGAAGATCAGGCCGACAGCCATGGCAAGAATGTTCTTTGCAATGTTGTTGCCTGCCATGCCGATTACGGTACTCATACCAAGAACAGCCAGCATAAAGTACTCCGGCGGGCCAAATTTCAGAGCCTGCTTAGCCAGGAACGGAGACAGGAATAACAGAACGATCGCACTGGTCAGTCCGCCAAAGGTGGAACTGGATATTGCAAGTCCGAGGGCCTGTCCGCTCTTGCCCTGCTGGCTCATCGGATAACCATCATACGCAGTTACCGTAGCAGACGCAGTGCCCGGAATCTTTAACAGAATGGACGGAACAGAACCGCCGCAGGCAGATGCACAGTAAATACCAACCAGAAGACAAATTGCAACCTGTGGTTCCATACCGAATGTGATTGGGATCAGAACCGCCATGGTAATACTGTCGTTCAGTCCCGGAAGGGAACCAACGATCAGGCCGATAACAACACCGCCCAAAAGAGCAAGTAACGCAGTGGGCTGTGCCAGCTGCCCCAAACCTAATAAAATGCCGCTCATACACCCACCTCCTTAGAAATCAAGCAGTATCATCGGCAGCGGAACTGACAATAATACTTTAAAGATAAAGAATACGCATGCAACTGCAAGCGCGGAACACAACAGGGTAACTCCGGTTTTTTTGTAACCCAGGGAACGGATTATGAAAAAGCACAGAGCAAAGGTATCGATGATGTAACCGATTTTCTTTAACAGAAATACATAAACAGCCAGAGCCAGAAGTGTAACTCCAACCATCTTCAGGTTCACGCCTTCCAGCTTTACAACCTGCTGGTGCTTGATCAGAATCTCAACAAATAAGTATACCGCGCAGAGCAGCAGCACACCGGCTGACATGATAGGGAATACACCCTCACTCTCCATCGGAATAGCTTTCACAATAACATAAACCGCAACCAGCATAAACACAATCGGCATAGCCAGTTCGATCATTAATTGCTTTTTATTCACAGCAATTCCTCCTTTTTTATCGTTTTCTTCACACTGTAAGAAAAAATGCGCCGCGCCCGGCTGCTTTATAGCCCGCGAGGCGCGGCGCATCATGGCAGTTAATGCTTACGAATGCTTACAATGTTTACTCGGATTAGTTGCCCTTTAATTCCGGAACCAGAGCCTCCAGATCCTTAGAGCACTGATTAGCATATGCCTGGAAATCTGCTGCGTTCTTGTATGCATACGGAATGGAAGCTTCCTTCATAGCATCAATGAACTTGTCAGAAGTGATGATCTTGTCGAACTCAGATACCAGATAATTGTATACATCATCCGGAACACCGGCCGGGCAAGCGTAGCCACGGAATGCACCAGCTACCAGATCTTCACCCTTTTCTGTGAAGGTCGGTACATCCGGGATGTCTGCATTTCTCTCTTCACCGCCCATTGCAAGGCCGATGATCGTACCATCTTTGATCTGGCTTACAGTCTCACCAACAGCCATGAAAGCTGCATCGCAGTGACCGCCCATCAGCTGCTGCATCTGTACGGATGCACTGTCGTTGTGCAGATACTCAAATTTTAAGCCAAGGTCTTTTGCAAACTGGATTGCTGCAATGTGATGTGCAGTAGAATGACCCGGAGTTGCAACCTTTACGGTATGAGTCTTAGCATACTCAACGAACTCATCATAGGTCTTGTACTCTGCAGTCGGCGGAACTACCAGGATCTCAGGATCGAAGCATACCATGCCGAGCGTCTTGAAGCTGTCCAGAGTGTAGGTTACATCTTTTAACAGCGGGTTGTTTACAACTGCACTGGTGTAAGCCAGTAATGTGTAGCCATCCGGATCTGCGTTAGCCACAGCGGTATGACCGATAACAGCACCGCCGCCTGCCATGTTCTCAACGATCAGGGACTTACCGTCAAAATAATCTTTTCCTGCCGCTTCTGCCAGGATACGAGTGGTGATATCTACACCGCCGCCTGCATCGTAAGGAACGATGATCTTAATGTTCTTTTTCGGGAAATTGTCCGGTTTTGCAGCCTCTTTCACGGTCTCAGCTGCCTTCTCTTCTGCTGCAGTCTCCTCTGCCTTTGTTTCAGCTGCTGCCTCGGTAGCTGCTTCGGTAGCTGCTGCAGTGGTCTCTGCAGGTTTGCTGGAGCATCCTGCTAAAGATGCTGCCATGATTCCTGCGAATAATAATGCTGCCATTCTTTTTTTCATACTGTCTCTCTCCTTTTTCTTTTATCTATCGTTCATTTCCAAGCCTGGTTTATGCCAGCGCTTTCACGATCCGATCAAGTGCCTGTTCTACCGTGGATTTTGGACAGGCGATGTTCATCCGGAGGAATCCCTCTCCATCCGGACCAAAGGTCTTGCCGCTGTTAAATCCAAGCTTCACAGTCTCAACAAAGAATTTGTTTAGCTCGTCCTGACTCATATTCAGTCCGCGGCAGTCCAGCCATACGAAATAAGTACCATCTGCATGGATTGCCTTGATTCCCTTTACATCTTTCAGGGTTTCCTCGACAAGGGCACGGTTCTTTTCAATATAAACTGCAAGCTGGTCTGCATAGTAATCGCACGCTTCATATGCAGTACAGAATGCAATGGTTCCGCAGATATTCTCACCAATCTGCTTATTATTGACTACGATATCATGAACTGCATTCTTGAGTACCGGGTTTGCAGCGATGAAGGCCGCGGTACGGAATCCCGGAACATTGAAGGTCTTGCTTGGGTTCATAAAGGAAACGCTGTTCTGCTCGAATTCCTCACAGATACTTGCAAACGGAATGTGCTTGTGTCCGCTGCTTACGAGATCCTGATGAATCTCATCTGCAAGAACAATTACATGGTATTTCATGCAGATATTTCCAAGCTTTGTAAGTTCCTCTTTCGTAAACACATGACCAGTCGGGTTCTGCGGGTTACAGAGGATAAATAATTTTGTTCTCGGATCTTTACATTTCTCTTCGAAGTCTTCAAAGTCAATCTCGTAATGATCTCCGGTTAAAACCAGCTTGTTTCTTAATAAATGGCGTCCGTTATGATCGGAAAGATCTGAGAACGGCGGATAACACGGAGACTGGATCACAATGTTGTCTCCTGGCTGGCTCAATGCACGTACCGCACAAATCAGTCCGGTAATAACGCCCGGAACAAATTCAACCCATTCCGGATCCACGTCCCACCCGAAACGTTTTTTCTGCCATCCTGCTCCTGCTTTCTTTAAACGCTCGCTAATCGGAGTGTAGCCGTATACGCCCTGCTGCATTCTTGCTACCAGCGCATCTACAACCGGCTGCGGAGCCTTAAAATCACTGTCTGCAATCCACATTGGGATGACATCTTCCGGATATACGGAATATTTTTTGGAATCAGTTCCTCTCCGGTTGACAACCTCGTCAAAATCATGTACCAAACTCATCTTCAGCATTCCCCTTTCTTCATCAGCACCGGTAACCCTCTCCCTATGCCTGTTTTCATCATAGGCTCTGGACCGACATTTGTAAAATACTGCTTTTTGATTGTCCCATAGGCATTTCCTATCAGGACCACTTTGGTATACCATATGTTGAACATGTTTAGAGTCTAAACCCCTTTTTTTAGTTTGTCAATATACCATTGTACAGTTTGTTGTATTCCAATAAAGTTATTGATTTTTTTTGTGCAATTTACCACATAAAAGAAAGTGTGAATTCCGTTTTGATCCGTTTTTTTGCCTTTTCCCTTTATTTTTTTAATTTTGTCTTGTTTTCTAAAGTGGAAAGCTTTTCTTTATGCCCGGATCGCAATCATTTCTTTGTTTGCTTAACCTTATTCCTACTTAACTGGTGTGTTAATATGTTATACTGGATATTTTCCTTTTTGTCAATCTGTTTTCTTTCATTTTTTCCAGAAATACAACCTCGGAAAGCAAAACAGGACTGCCCGTTCAGACAGTCCTGTTTACAGGATATCCATTCTGTTTTGTAATGGATATCCTGTTCTTCTTTATGCTTTTTTTGCTTTCCATTGTTTCCAGAGCGGAAGTCCAATGAAAATAATTGAGAGAATCAGCAGACCGCAGCTTAACGGTCTTGTAACAAACACGCTCAGGGAACCATCCGCAAACTTCATGCTCTGGGTCCAGTTATTCTCCATCATGCTGCCCAGAATGGAAGCCAGAATCAGCGGAGACTGCGGGATTTTATATTTGTTAAAGCTGTAGCCCACGAATCCAAAGAATACCATAACCGCAACATTAAAGATATTGTTGCTTACCGCAAAGGCACCAGTCACACATAATACCAGAACAATGCCGCTTAAGATCTTCCGGTTCAGGCGCAGTACGGCCGTGGCCAGTACATTGCAGTAGTAAACAGACAGCGGAAGCATAATGATATTCGCCAGCAGGAAGCCCAGAATGATCATGTAGGCCATCTCCGGAGTATCACGGAACAGAGTCGGGCCGGTTCTGAGTCCCTGAATAGTCAGCGCGCCCAGAAACAGGGATGAGGTAGAGTTTCCGGGAACGCCCAGAGACAGAAGAGGTACCATGGAGCTTGCTACCACTGCGTTATTGGCTGATTCCGGCGCTGCAACGCCCTCCGGTACGCCAGTACCAAATTCCAGATTCGGACATCTTCTGGAAGCCTGATCATAAGCCATGAAGATCGCCATGATCATGCCGGCACCCGGGATGATTCCGATGACATTACCAATGACACTGGACTGGATCCAGATTGGAAGCAGGCGTTTGGCCATAGCCCGATCCGGCAGTGTTACCTTTACCTTCTGGTAATTCTCTTTTACGTCCTCCACAAACTGCCTGGCATCGGTCTTTCCCTTGATGGATTCGATCATTTCTAATATAGAAGTAATACCGAAGAGACCGATCAGCATTGGAATCAGGGAAATCCCATCCATCAGACTGACCTGTCCAAAGGTGAAACGGGCCAGTCCGGTCTGCGGGCTCATGCCAATACAGCTGAATAAAAGGCCGACGGCCATGGCCAGAATATTTTTTACCACGTTCTTTCCAGCCATGCCGATTACCGTACTCATGCCAAGGATGGCCAGCATGAAATATTCCGGCGGGCCGAATTTCAAAGCCTGACGGGCCAGGAACGGAGACAGAAACAGCAGAACAATTGCACTGCTGATGCCGCCGAAGGTAGAACTGGAGATAGCCAGTCCCAGCGCCTCGCCGCTCTTTCCCTTCTGTGACATCGGGTAACCGTCATAGGCTGTTACAGTAGCGGATGCAGTTCCCGGAATCTTTAACAGAATAGACGGTACAGAGCCGCCGCACGCGGATGCACAGTAAATTCCGATCAGCAGACAGATGGCTACGCATGGCTCCATGCCAAATGTGATCGGGATCAGAACTGCCATGGTAATGCTGTCGTTCAGTCCAGGAAGCGAACCAACAATCAGTCCGATCACCACGCCTCCAAGCAATGCCAGCAGGGCCATCGGCTGAGCCAGCTGCCCTAACCCAAGTAAAATACCGCTCATACATTTCCCTCCTCGCGTTAAAAATCAAGTATGATCATTGGAAGCGGCACAGACAGCACCACCTTAAAAATCACAAACACTGCAGCCACCGCAACTGCGGAGCAGACTGCGATCATGCCATACTTCCGGTATCCCAGTGAGCGGATAATAAACGCGCAGAGAAGAAACGTATCAATGACATAACCGATTTTTTTCAGCAGGAACACATATACCAGCAGAGCCAGCAGCGTAATTCCCACCATTTTCAGATTTACGCCCTGCAGATTCACGACCGCCTGCTGCTTTTTCAGTGTCTGGAACAGCAGATACACTGCACAAAGAAACAGAACTCCTGCAGACATCATGGGAAAGATCCCCTCACTTCCCATGGATAATGACTGAACCGCTACGTAAGCTGCCATCAGAATAAAGGCAGCCGGCATAGCAAGCTCGATGATCCGTTGCTTTTTACTCATCCCACAACCTCCTTACCTTCTTTTGTACGCGCGTTAAGGAAAATGAAAATAATAATTGGCCTGTTTAGATTCTAAACCCTAAGGCTCCCTCTTGTGAAGTTAATATGTTGTTAACTTCGTCGCCGTTTCTCTAAACATTTCTTAACTCTTTTATGCATTTTATACAATAAAACGGAGCCACCTGTTCTGGCAGCTCCGCTTTGCTGAATTCCCTGTTCTGTTTTATGATCCGTATTGCAGTTACATTTGTTTCTTTCTGGCTTCTTTTTTCTGCTGTATCCTCCGCTGCTGTACCTCCCGGCGTACGGAAAGCCAGGTCTCCAGCACATCAAAGGCCAGATTAATTTCCTTATCACTGTAAAACTTCCGGACCTGATTGATGGACTCGCCGGAATGTTCCTCATCAAACTGCCGATGTGCCTGGTCCAGACTCTTTCCCTTTTCCGTCAGGAACAACGGGCATTTGTTCTCGCCCTTGGATTCTCCGCGGCAGATCAGCCCCTTATCCTCAATCTTTTTTAAAATCTGGGAAATGGCGCCCTTTGTCTTGCCGTTGTGCCTGGCCAGTTCTGTCACCGTAATTCCCGGATTGTCCGCAATGTGCTTCAGCGTATGAACTTCTACCGAAGTATACTCCTCCCCGGTTCCGTAGTCCCGCGGAACCTTGGTGGAAATATAAAGGTTCGCCACCTGGTGGATGATATCCACAGCCTCTGCATTGCTGTATTCTTTATTGACCCGCTTTGCATCCATGGCCTCTCCCCTATTCTTTCATTTTTTCATGCTCGGCCATGACCCGTTTCAGTGCCCTGCTCAGATGGAATTTCATATATTTGCTGGCATCCTCGGCATTTCCGCTCTCAATCTTATAAAGAATCGCCTCATGATCCATGAGAGTAGAATCACTGACACTCTCCGGACGCATGGTATACTGCTTGGAAATTTCCAGAAGATCGTAGAGACTGCGGTACAGATTTTCCAGTACCGGGTTCTTGGCCGCCGTGATCACCCGCAGATGAAACGCATGAGATGACCTGGTAAGGGATTCGCTGTCCGATTCCGGATCATCGATGGCCACCGACATTGCCTGAATTGCTTCGCGGATCTGCACAATGTCCTCATCGGTATGCCGAAGCGCCGCGTAGTATGCCGCTGCGGATTCCAGGAAAATTCGCACTTCAAACAGATTTTCTATGGTTTCCTGGGTGATCTCCGTCGCAAAATTAGCCCCCGGCGTAAACAGCTGCACATCCACTCTCTGGATGGTCATACCATCCGGGCCATTGTTGATAATTCCAATATATTCAAGGATTCTCAAGGCCTCCCGCACCGGAACCCGGCTGACACCAAACTGAGAAGCCAGTTCCCGCTCTGACGGAATCGGATCTCCTTCTTTCATCTGTCCGGACAGGATCTGCTGACGGAACCAGTCCAGAATCACCTCATAGTATTTGTTTCCAGACCTGGACGCTTTCTTCTCTTCCATAGTTTTCCCCTCTGTTTCTCCTGTGAAAATCTCATAACAAATGATGTGTTTGTTCCGTTTTTCACATTTTCTTATATAAAAGATACAATAAAACCTCTGTTATTGTCAATAGTTCCCAAAAATACCCCGGCATTTTTTATAATTTTTTTCTCATTTTCCCTTTTCTTTTGTGATTATGTGTGGTATTCTGTACATAAGAGCTGGTATACCACCAGTGAAAACGACAAAATCCGTGTTTTTGTTTATTACGAATTCATTCATCTGTGAGGAGGTTTTATATGAGCAGTTCAAATCAGGAAACCCGGAAACTGGCCGCTTATATCAAGGATATGAATTATGACCATTTTGATGAACATACCATTGACATCACCAAAATGTGTATCCTCGATTTCATGGGCGTAGCCATTGCCGGTTCCGCAAAGAAAGAATCATCCATCTGGAAAGAATATTATGCCGAGAAGGTAACCGCTCCCCAGGCCAGCCTGTTCCAACCTGGTTTTCAGAATATGACTGCTGAGCAGGCCGCCGCGCTGAACGCGGTATTTGGCCACGTCATGGATATGGACGACGTTCACAACGCTTCCATCACCCATCTGGCCGTCATCACCGTGCCGACTGCCTTTGCCCTTGCGCAGAAGCTTCATCTGAGCGGCAAACAGGTGATCGAGGCAGTGGCCGCAGGCTATGAGGCCGGTGCCCGCATCGGAGAAACCATCAACCCCTCCTCCTACAAGTACTGGCATACCACTGCGGTAGTCGGTGCTTTTTCCTCCGGTGCCACCGCCTCGAAACTGCTCGGTCTCACCGAAGAGCAGATTGTAAACTGCTTCGGTTCTGCCGGAACCCAGGCTGCAGGCCTGTGGGAATTCCTGGCAAGCGGATCCATGAGCAAGGTTCTTCACACCGCAAATGCGAACCTCTGCGGTATGCGGGCTGCTGAGCTTGCAAAACTTGGCTTTACCGGTGCCCCTGCCATTCTGGAGGGAGAGCGCGCTTTTGTAAATGCACTTGCCCCGGAGCATGACATGAACAACCTGATAAAGGGCTTCGGCGAAGGCTACCGCATCACCGAAAATTCCTTCAAGCCGTATGCTTGCTGCCGCCATACCCATTCCGCGGACTACTGTGTTGAGAAGATCCTTGCGGCACATGACATCAATCCGGACGATATCGTATCCATCACGGATGATACCTACAGCACCGCGGTACAGACTACCAACAATCCATATCCGGAAAATCCGTACGCAGCGAAATTCAGCGTTCAGTTCTGCATTGCCGCTGCCATCATTTTACGGGATTTAAGCGACCGGGTATTTACCATCGAAAACATTAACAATCCAAAGATCAAAGACCTGATGTCCAAGATCAAGGTCAATGTCAGCCCGAAGCTGGACGATGAGTTCCATCAGGATCCGAACCAGTGGTCCCACAAGCTCACCATCACCATGAAGAGCGGCGAGATTATCACGGATCAGGTAGACTACCCGATCGGTGACTTCAAGAATCCATTCGACTGGGCTATGGCTGACCGCAAATTCCGCCTGCTGACGGAGGATATGCTTGGTGCCGACGTGGTTACCCGCCTGTTAGACAACCTGCATAACCTGGAAACATTCGATGATATCAACAAAGTATTTCAATTATCATAAACCCAATACCATTTAAGGAGGTTTTTATTATGGAAAAAGAATTGATGAAAGAAGCCATGCATGATGCCTGCATCAGAGCCGTAACCGAAATTTCAGCTGATGTAAAAGCACTGGTTCAGGCTGCTCTGGACCGTGAAACCAACGAGACCGCAAAGAGCATGCTTTCTTCCATGCTGGAGAACCTGGATATTGCAAAGGCCCAGGACAAGGCAGTCTGCCAGTCCCCGGGATATCCGACCACCTGGATTTCCTATGGCGATGACAATTTCCCGTCTTTCGCAAAAGAGACCATCGCAGAAGCACTTGGCGAAGCTACCAAAAAAGGCTATCTCCGTCCGAGTATCGTAGATCCGTTAACCCGTCACAATCCTGGCAATAACACCGGTAAGGGTGTTCCGAATATTGAGTACCAGTACAATCCGGGTCAGGATTATGTGGATTTCATTATCAGCTTCAAGGGCTGCGGCGCAGAGCTTGGTAACGCCATGAAGATTTTTACCACTGCTACCTTAAAGCTGGACAAAGATTTTGAGGGCTTAAAACGTTTCGTTCTGGAAACCGCCATCAACGCAGGCGGCAAGCCATGCCCGCCGTTTGGTATCGGTATCGGTATCGGCGGACAGATGGATATCGCATCCAAATTAAGCCGTGAAGCAATCAGCACCCGTAACTGGTCCGACACCAATCCGGATCCGCTCCTTGCAAGACTGGAAGACGAGCTGCGTGACAACATCAACAAGCTCGGCCTTGGCGCAGCAGGCACCGGCGGTGACACCGTATGTCTGGCTGTTAAGATCGGAACTGCCGCAACTCATACCGCAATTGCTCCGGTAGCCATCAACTTCCACTGCTGGGTAGCAAGACGTGCCGGCATCCGTATGTACAACGACGGACGCATTGAAAAACTTCTGTAATCAGTATCGGATCAGAAAGGAGATCACAATCTTATGGAAAAGAAAGTTCTTACTATGCCTATTAAAGAAGAGGATGTCCGTGAGTTAAAACTCGGCGACGTCGTATATCTGACCGGCCATATCTTTACATCCAGAGATATGGGACATTTAAGAATCCGCCAGTTACTGGAGAAAGGTGAGCCGCTGCCGAAGGATTTCCACGGCGCTGCTATCTTCCACGCTGGCCCGGTATGTTTAAAGAATGAGGATGGTTCCTGGCGCTTAAACGTAATCGGACCGACCACCAGCATCCGCATGGAGCCGTACGCTGACATGGTTGGAAAACTTGGTGTCAGAGCCGTTGTCGGAAAGGGCGGCATGGAGAAAGATACTCTGGCAGCCTGTGAAAAATATGGCTATGTTTACCTTCAGGCAGCTCCTGGCTGTGCTGCGAAACTTGCACAGGGAATCAAGGGTATTCAGGATGTTACCTGGTTTGAGATGGGTATGCCGGAGGCACTCTGGGATCTGGAAGCCGTTGAATTTGGTCCGCTGGTAGTCGGCATGGATACTCACGGAAACAGCATCTATAAGAATCTGAAGGAAGCAGCTTTCAAGAAACTGGATGAGATTTATCCGGCATAACTTGCAATTTCATACAAAATCCAGTATGATGAAACCAGTGTTTCTGCATTCAATGCGGCACTGAGGTATAATATGATCATAACAGCGCTGGGCGGCAGGCCCGGGGTGGCCCCCGTCCTGCTCTCCAGGGCTGTTTTTGTTTTAAAATTAACGATTTAAGGAGGGTTTTTACAACATGGAGTACAGAACAGAACATGATTCAATGGGCGAGGTTCAGGTCCCTGCAGACCGCTACTGGGGTGCACAGACTCAAAGAAGCTACCAGAACTTCCGGATCGGCATCGAGAAAATCCCGAACGAAGTCATCCGCGCTTTTGCAATCTTAAAAAAGGCAGCCGCTATGGCCAACAACCGTCTTGGCAAAATGGATGACAAACGCGCTGGACTGATTGCCCAGGCCTGCGATGAGATTCTGGAGGGCAGGCTGGAGGGCAACTTCCCGTTAGCTGTATGGCAGACCGGAAGCGGCACCCAGTCCAATATGAACGTAAATGAGGTCATTGCCAACCGGGCCAATGAGATTGCCGGTGAGAAGCTGATCCATCCAAATGACCATTCGAATATGTCCCAGAGTTCCAATGACACGTTTCCGACGGCCATGCACATTGCGGCAGCTACCGAGATTGAAGACAAGCTCTTCCCGGCCATCGACCGACTGACAGCAACCTTTGACCGCCTGATGAAGGAAAATGAAGGCATCATCAAGACCGGACGCACCCATCTGCAGGATGCAACCCCGATCACCTTCTCCCAGGAGATCAGCGGCTGGAAAAATATGCTGGAGAAATCCAAAGCCATGCTGGAGCTGGCGCTTCCGGGACTTCGTGAGCTGGCTCTGGGCGGAACCGCAGTCGGAACCGGCTTAAACGCACCGAAGGGCTTTGACACTGAGGTAGCAAAGGCCGTTTCCGAGCTGACCGGCAAACCGTTTGTAACTGCATCCAACAAGTTCCACTCTCTCACCAGCAAGGACGAGCTGGTATTCGCTCACGGCGCATTAAAAGGCCTTGCGGCGGATATGATGAAAATCGCCAACGATGTACGCTGGCTGGCCAGCGGCCCGCGCTGCGGCTTAGGCGAAATCTTTATTCCGGAGAACGAGCCGGGAAGCTCTATCATGCCGGGTAAGGTAAATCCGACCCAGTGTGAGTCCGTTACCATGGTAGCAGTCCAGGTGATCGCCAACGATACCGCAGTCGGTATGGCAGCATCCCAGGGCAACTTTGAGCTGAACGTATTTATGCCGGTGCTGATCTACAACTTCCTGCAGTCCGTCCGCCTGTTAACCGACTCCCTGACCTCCTTCAACGACAACTGCGCATGCGGCATCCGCGCCAACAAGGAAAAGATGGATGACAACCTGCACCGGTCCCTGATGCTGGTTACCTGCCTGAATCCATACATCGGATACGAGAACGCAGCCAAGACCGCCAAAAAGGCTTACAAGGAAAATATTTCCCTGAAGGATGCCTGCGTAGCCCTGGGATTCCTGACCGCAGAGCGTTTTGACGAGGTATTTAAACCGGAACAGATGGTATAATTTCATTTTTTATAACAAGATCATAGCAAAGGAGAACAAGAACATGGATATCAACGAAGCTTCTTTAAAAATGCACTATGAGTTAGGCGGCAAGATCGAGGTTGTTTCCCGCAAGAAAATCGAGACCAGAGAGGATCTGTCCCTGGCTTACACTCCAGGCGTTGCAGAACCGTGCCGCGTCATCGCCAAGGACTACGAGCAGTCCTTTAAGCTGACCCGCCGTGGGAATCTGGTTGCTGTCATCACTGACGGCACTGCTGTTCTGGGGCTTGGCGACATCGGACCGGCCGCAGGCATGCCAGTTATGGAAGGCAAATGTGCACTCTTCAAGGAGTTCGCCGACGTAGACGCATTCCCGATCTGCATCGATTCCAAGGATACCGACACTATCGTCCAGACCATCTACCTGATCTCCAAGAGCTTCGGCGGCATCAACCTGGAGGATATTGCTGCTCCGCGCTGCTTCGAAATTGAGCGCCGCTTAAAGGAGATCTGCGACATCCCGGTATTCCACGATGACCAGCATGGTACCGCCATCGTCGTTGCTGCAGCCCTGATCAATGCCATGAAGGTAACCAAAAAAGAGATGGGCAAGATGCGCATCGTCATCAACGGCGCAGGCGCAGCCGGCATCGCAATTGGTAAGCACCTCATCAACATGGGCTTCGGTAATGTAATCATGTGCGATATCAATGGCATCATCTGCGAAGGTGATGAGGGCTTAAATGCCGGCCAGGAAGAGATTTCCCATGTCAGCAACTTAAACCACGAGCACGGCAAGCTGGCAGACGCCTTAAAGGGTGCTGACGCATTCATCGGTGTATCCCGCCCGGGCCTGGTAACCAAAGAGATGGTTTCCACCATGAACAATGGTATCGTCTTCGCTATGGCTAACCCGACTCCGGAGATCATGCCGGATGAGGCCCTGGCTGGCGGCGCTGCGGTTGTAGGTACCGGTCGTTCCGACTTCCCGAACCAGATCAACAATGTTCTGGTATTTCCGGGTGTCTTCAAGGGTGCGCTCTCCGTTCGCGCGAAAGAGATCACCGAGCTGATGAAGGAGCGTGCTTCCTACGCCATCGCAAGCCTGATCCCAGACGACCAGCTGACCGCAGAGAACATCATTGCTTCCCCGCTGGATAAGACTGTGGCTGGTGTAGTCGCAAAGGCTGTGGCTGATACCGCTGTGGAGCAGGGCATCGCCAGAGTTTAATTCCCACAAAACAAAATAAGCGCGTCTTTTCTGACGCGCCTGCACAAAAATGGGGGCCAGGCATTTCGCCTGGCCCCCATTTTATTTTGTTTATATGTCCTATAAACTTCTCTCTCTGCGTGCATACGGCGGAAGAAGAAGCGGGGATACACGGTCTGTGTGGATACCAGCTGCTTCCAGCTCTTCGGCAAATTTCTCCACATGATCCAGATTTGGTGTACCAAGCTCTACTTCACGGGTAAGCTCCGCAGCATGCTTTCCTGCATCACGGCCAAATACAATGATATCTAACAGGGAGTTGCCCATCAGACGGTTGCGTCCGTGAATTCCTCCAACAGCCTCGCCTGCTACCAGCAGGTTCGGGATGTTGATGGTTGCGCAGTCTGCGCCGATCTCCAGACCGCCATTCTGATAATGCAGGGTCGGGTAGATCAGGATCGGCACCTTACGCATATCAATGCCATAGTTCATGTACATACGCAGCATAGCCGGGATACGCTTCTCAATGGTTCCCTCGCCGTGGATCATCTCGATCATCGGGGTATCCAGCCATACGCCATAGCCGCCGCCCGGAGTCGGAACACCGTTGCCGCGTGCGGTACACTCACGAATGATGGATGCTGCAGATACATCACGGGTCTCCAGCGGATGCATAAATGCCTCACCTTCACGGTTTACCAGCTGGGCACCTACGGAACGTACCTTCTCTGTTACCAGAGCACCAAACAGCTGAGCTGGGTAAGCAACGCCGGTCGGATGGTACTGAATGGTATCCTGGTACAGCAGGTTTGCTCCTGCACGGTATCCCAAAACCAGACCATCTGCGGTTGCGCCGTAGTGATTGGAGGTCGGGAAGCCCTGGTAATGCAGACGTCCCGCGCCGCCGGTTGCAATGATCACAACTTTTGCTCTCGCGATCAGGTACTCATCTGTCTCCATATTCTGAAGAACCGCACCTGCTACCTGGCCCTTCTCATCTTTGATCAGCTCAATCGCGGAAGTAAAATCTACAACCGGAATGCCGCGATTGATGACTTCATCGCGCAGTACACGCATGATCTCTGCACCAGAGTAATCGGCACAGGCATGCATTCTCTTTCTGGAAGTACCGCCGCCGTGGGTGGTTACCATGGTGCCATCCGGGTTCTTATCGAACATAACACCCAGATCGTTCAGCCACTGAATGGCTTCCGGTGCTTCCATAACCAGTTTGGATAACAGCTCCGGCTTTGCAGCGAAATGTCCGCCGCCGAACGCATCCAGATAATGTCTCTGCGGAGAGTCGTTCTCTTTGTCTGCTGCCTGGATGCCGCCCTCTGCCATCATGGTGTTGGCGTCACCGATTCTTAACTTGGTCACAATCATGACGTTAGCTCCGCCATTGTGAGCCTCAATGGCTGCGGAAGCACCTGCTCCGCCGCCGCCGATAACCAGAACATCCACATCGTAGTCCGGATGTGTAAGGTCAATATCCTTGCCCAGCACACGACTGTTTGCCTGTAACAGATCTGCCAGCTCAGCCGGTGCCTTCTCGCCTTTGTTCGGGCCCATCTTTAAGGTTGCAAATCCGCTCTCCTTGTAGTCAGGATGAAACTCTTTCAGCAGATTGTCTTTTTCATCCGCATCCATACGGCGTAATTCTTTTCCGATTCTGGATGTTCTGGATGCCTCTACTTTTTTAATGGATTCCAGCATTTCCTCTGTATACATGACTTCATCCCTCCCTTATTTCTCGATATCGCGGTTATTGTACAGTTCCTTCATCTGGTCGATCGGGGTTTCCATGATCTGCTCAATCAGCTGATCATACTCGCCATGGCGAATCTCATCCACACGTTTCTCCAGATGTTTGCTTTCCGGTGCAATGTACTTACCAGTCAGTCTTCTGGCCAGCAGTCCTACCATCGGATGGGAGATTCCGGCCGGGCATCTGGTGGAACAGATTCCGCAGCTCACGCAGTCAAAGGATTCCTTTGCGCATTTCTCGAAATCACCTCTCTGGGCGTAGGCAATATACTGCATAACATTTAACTTCTGCGGGCATGCCTTGGTGCAGGCATTACAGCCGATACAGCTGTAAATCTCCGGATACAGCTCCATCATAATCTGCTCGTTCGGGCGAAGATCTTCGATGTCGTAAGTGCGTTTGTCGGTCGGGAAGAACGGAATGCTTGCCACATACATTCCCTCCTGTACCTGAGTCTGGCAGGCCAGGCAGGTCTTTAACTCATTCTGTCCCTTGATGCGGTAGATTGTTGCGCAGGCACCGCAGAATCCGTGACGGCAGCCACAGCCTCTTACCAGTTTGTATCCGGCATACTCCATAGCGGTCATGATGGTCAGATCTGCCGGCACCGTATATTTTTTACCATAGAAATAAACATTTACCATTTCCTGCATTTTTTTATCCTTCCTGATTATCCTCGTAATCCAGTCTTAGTACTCATCCGGCAGCTCGTCTACCTCGTCGCACCGGAATACCGGTCCGTCCTTGCAGACATACTTGGAACCGATGTTGCAGCGTCCGCATTTGCCGATGCCGCACTTCATGCGGAGTTCCAGGGTGGTATACACCTGGGTCTTCTCAAATCCCATCTCCTGCAGTGCCGCCAGCACGAATTTGATCATGATTGGCGGGCCGCAGACCAGAACGGTTTTATCTACTGAGAATTCCAGTTCTTTTAAATAGGAAGGAACAAAGCCTACATGGCCGTCCCATTCCGGCTGCTCCCGGTCGATGGTCAGGTATACATTCACGCCCTTGTCTTTGGTCCACTCGTTCTGGATCTCATCCAGACCAACCAGATCTTCCTTGGAGCGGGAACCGTAAAGGATATCCACCGTACCATAATTTTCACGGTTATCCATCACGTAATTGATGACGGAACGAAGCGGTGCCAGGCCGATACCGCCTGCTACGAACAGAAGGTTCTGTCCCTTTAACACCGTTTCCACCGGGAATGCGTTGCCGTAAGGTCCTCTTACGGTCAGCTCATCTCCGACTTCCATGGTATGAAGATAATCGGTCAGGGTTCCGCAGCGCTTGATGCTGAACTCCTGATATTCTTTGTTGGTCGGGGAAGAGGTAATGGAAAACATAGCCTCGCCCACACCAGGTACGCTGATCATGGCGCACTGTCCAGGCATATGCTCAAACAGCTTTCCGCCCTCCGGACGCTCTACCCGGAATGTCTTGACATCCGGGGTCTGATCCTTGATATCCGTGATCACGCCGACCATCGGCACTAATTCATCGTGTTTATGGCTTCCGCCGCATCCACAGCTACACATCTTCTGTCACCCCCAGACTCTTGATCACCTTCAGGATGTTTAATCCGGAAGGACACTTGTTCACACAGCGACCGCAGCCCACGCAGGAGAAGAGACCGTCATTGTTTTCCGGATAGTATACCAGTTTATGCATGAATCTCTGACGGAAACGTTCCTTCTGGCTCTTACGGTTATTGCCGTGGGCCATCAGGGTAAAGTCGGAATACATGCAGGAATCCCAGCAGCGGAATCTGCGGATTCCTTTTCCGGTGTCATAATCGCGGATGTCATAGCACTGGCAGGTCGGGCACACGAAGGTGCAGGTACCGCAGGCCAGACACGGTTTATAAAGCTCCTCCCATTTCGGAGAATCGAAGATCTCCTGCATCGGGGTATTTTTGAAATAATCTAGGGAAAGATTGCTGTAAGGAAGTTTTTCCGTAATGGCGCGAATTGCGTCCTTCTCTGCTTCCACCGTCTTCTCGTCTGCATCGGCAAAGAATTCCTTCAGGGACTCTGTGAAAGCAGTTCCCTTTTCTGTTACCGGTTTCCAGTACAGTTCCTCTCCAATGCTCCAGGTTACCACATCGCCGGACGGCTCTGCGGCATCGATTCCAAATGCCTTACAAAAGCAGGTTGTATCCGGTTCATGGCAGGCTCTAGAAATCAGGATTCCATGTTCTCTGCGGGACTGGTAGTAACTGTCTGCCGGATCAGCCAGAAATACGCGGTCCAGAACTTCAATGCCCTTTACATCACAGGCCCGGATACCGAACACAGCGAAAGGTTCTTCACAAAGCTTCTGGGGATCAATGGAGATTTTCTTTCCTTCTTTATAACAGGTATACAGCGTTTCACTCTGCGGGAAAAAAACATCTTTTGGAGATTTTACCGCGTTCAGGGCATCCAGCGCTGCTTTATCGTCTTTCGTCCAGATTCCGTAATTTACCTGATCGTTCTTTTCAAGCGGCATGTAAAGATCCATATTTTCTGCGATGGCGGCAAAGAGTAACGGAAGTTTTTCATTTGAAATTTTATACATATCCTAACCCCTTTCCCCGGCAGCTCCCGGTTCTATATCATCCTGGCGGAAATCGGTAAGCGGTGCTCTTGACTCGGTGTCTTCGCCGGCCTGATATTCGCCGTAAAACTCATCGATATCTTTGATCATCTTGCGGTTTAAAAGATGCAGTGGAATTCCCTGCGGGCATACGCGGCTGCATTCTCCGCAGTCCGTACAACGTCCGGCTACATGGAACGCGCGGATGATATGGAACATCTGCTCCTCGAAGGAATCGGAGTTTGCTTTCTGTGCGGTATCAAAACGGTCACTGTCAAATACACACTTATTGCAGCTGCAGGCCGGACATACATTACGGCATGCATTGCAGCGGATGCATTTGGACAGCTCGCCCTGCCAGAACGCGAACCGCTCCTGCGGTGTCATGCTCTCCAGCTCACGAACTTTTGCAAAACGATCCTCAGCCGGAACTGCCAGTTCTAACTCTTCATGAATGAGTTCATCATATACTTTATGCTCGTTTCCCTTGCAACACAGGCAGCGCTCCAGGATACCATCTGCAAAAGCACAGGTCTTCTCGCCGTAGATTGTTTTGATATGAAGCGTATCGCCCTCTTCTTCTACGGACTCAATGCCCTTGATTCCAAGTTTTTTGATCTTTTCAATATCCAGTTTGCCCTTGCATCCTACACCAATGATGTAGCTCTTTTCGCGGTCAACCCGGCGTTCTTTTAATAACTGGTTGAAACTGTAGGTGTCACATGGTTTTAAGAAAACCAGAGTTTTCCCCTCCAGCTTGCTGGCCTGAATCATATATTTGCTTAAGTTTGCCGCACAGAAGCTGTCATAAACCAGCTCCTCCAGCTGTGCTTCGTTCTCAAAAAAGGCCGGCTGCGGATTATAAGGCAGGTCTTCGCCGCGTTTCCATCCAAGGACACGCTGTACCTGACCGGAGGCAAGTAACTCTTTGGCTCTCTCTTTTATTTCCTGCATCTTAAGTCCTCCAATCTCACGTTTTTGCCAAGACCCCGGATCTTTTCGATAAATTCGTTCATGGTTGCCGCAAATTTCACGCCCTCCGCGGCAGATACCCATTCAACCCGGGTTCTTCCTTTTTCTACGCCAATGTAATCCAGTAAGGAGAACAGCATCGTCATTCTTCTTCTCGCATAATAGTTGCCGGTGCTGTAATGACAGTCGCCCGGATGACATCCACAAAGGATCACGCCATCTGCGCCTCTCTGGAAAGCCCGCAGAATAAACAGCGGGTTGACACGGCAGGAGCACGGGACACGGATGATCTTAACTTCAGCCGGATAGGAAAGACGGCTGGTTCCTGCCAGATCTGCTCCCGCGTAGCTGCACCAGTTGCAGCAGAACGCAACGATCAGAGGCTTGAATTCTTCTTTTACTTCTGTATTCTCATGTTCTACCTGCATATTGCATCTACCTCCGCAATTAATTGTCTGTTAGAAAAGCCCTGCAGATCCATTGCACCGGACGGACAAGCTACCGTGCAGGCACCGCAGCCCTGGCACAGCGCGCTGTTCACAGATGCAACCATACGCTCTTCCTTCACGCCATGGTCCATAACCAGTTTTTTTTCATAAGTGATCGCACCATACGGACATACCTTTTCACAGGATCTGCAGCCATTGCAGTAGCGCTCGTCCGGTTTTGCGGTACATGGGTTGGTTACCAGTTTGTCCTTTGCCAGCAGTCCGATCACCTTCGCTGCAGCAGCGCCGGCCTGGGATACCGTCTCCGGAATATCTTTCGGTCCCTGGCATACACCGGACAGGAAGATTCCCGCGGTCGGGCTTTCTACCGGACGCAGTTTCGGATGTGCCTCTGTCAGGAAATTGTTGGTATCAATGCTGGCTGTCAGCATGGTAGCAAGTTTTCTCACGGACGGATCCGGCTCAATTGCTGCTGCCAGAACAACCAGATCGGTATCCAGCATGATGCGGCGGTTGTCGATTAAATCAACAGCCTGTACACGCAGATGTCCATCTACTTCCGCAACCTTGCCGACCTGGCCTTTGATGTAGTTCACACCGTACTCTTCAACGGCTCTGCGGTAAAATTCATCGAAGTTCTTGCCCGGGGTACGGACATCAATGTAGAAGACATTGACCTGTACATCCGGATATTTATCACGAATCAGCATCGCATGCTTTGCAGTGTACATGCAGCAGATCTTAGAGCAGTAACTCTTTCCGCGGCAGGTCGTATCACGGGATCCCACACACTGGATAAAGGTTACGGACTTCGGTGCCTTATGATCGGACAGACGCTCCAGATGACCCTTTGTCGGGCCAGCCGCATTGGTCAGACGCTCAAACTCCAGGGAAGTAATGACATCCGGGCAGGTATCATAGGAATACTCACCAAACTTGTCTAACTTGATCATATCAAAGCCGGTAGCCACAACAATGGCACCGTACTCTCTGGTAACGATCTCGTCTTCCTGAGTGTAGTCGATCGCGCCGGCCGCGCAGACCTTGGAGCAGAGACCGCATTTTCCAGTCTGGAATTTAATGCAGTGCTCCCGATCGATAACCGGAACATTCGGAATAGCCTGTGCGAACGGGGTATAAATGGCGCTTCTGGTTCCCAGTCCTCGGTTAAACTCACTCGGTGTTTTCTTGGACGGGCATTTCTGAGAGCAGACACCACATCCGGTACACTTGCTCATATCCACGCTTCTTGCTTTCTTGCGGATATCTACCTTAAAGTCTCCAACGAAACCGGATACCTTTTCTACCTCACTGTATGTAAACAGGTTAATCCGCTCATGAGCAGAAGCCTCTACCATCTTCGGGGTCAGGATACATGCGGAGCAGTCCAGGGTCGGGAAGGTCTTGTCCAGCTGGGACATTCTTCCACCAATACTCGGTGTTTTCTCCACGATATCTACTTCGTAACCTGCATCTGCAATATCCAGTGCAGTCTGGATTCCCGCGATTCCACCGCCGATAACCAGTGCACGTTTTACTACTTTGCTCTCACCTGGCTGAAGAGGTGCATTTAAATGTACCTTGGCTACTGCCGCCCTGGCCAGGATAATTGCTTTTTCCGTTGCCTCTTCCCGGTTTTTGTGAATCCAGGAACAATGCTCACGAATATTGGCAATCTCCAGCATATATGGGTTCAGTCCCGCTTTCTCCACCGCTTTGCGGAATGTGTTCTCATGCATACGCGGGGAACAGGAACATACAACAACACCAGTCAGATGTTTTTCTTTGATGGCCTCCTGGATCTTCGACTGTCCAGCTTCCGAACACATATACTGATAATCTTCCGCATGAACCACGCCAGGCTCGTTTTTAATTGCTTCTACCACTTTTTCAACGTCTACAGTCGCCGCAATGTTGGTACCGCAGTGGCAGACAAATACTCCTATTCTTTGCAATGATTTCACCTCGGATCTTTCTTCTACTTACTATATTTACGAAATGCGCTTACTAAAAGCTGCTGTGGAAGTTCCGGATCAAGCAGCTCTGGAATCTCGTCCGGGGACAGATAGTTGCCGCCCTGGCTCCGAATCACCATCAGACGGACTGCTTCGATCAGTTTAGCCGGTTTCACATCACGCGGGCAGCGCTCCACACATGCAAAACAGGAAAGGCATTTCCAGATGGATTTGGATTTCAACAATGGCTCAATCTCTCCGCGGTCTACGTAGGAAACAAACTGATGCGGACGAATGTCCATACTGTCGTAAGCCGGGCAGGATGCGGAACACTTGCCGCATTTCATACATTTCTTTGTATCAACATTGCTGATTCTGCAGATCAATTCTGCTTTCTCTTTGTCCGTATGAATCATACCTCGCCATCCTCCTTTCCTTCCTGGATCTCTACCCCAAGAGCCTCTGCAAGGATCTCTGTGAAGTATTTTACCTTCGGTGTATGTGCATGGCCGGCATTATGATTTAAGTTGTACTGGCACAGCGGGCAGGCCGTTACCAGCTCATCCGCTCCGTTGTATTCCGCAGAGTCTAAAATGGTGTCTACCATCTGTCCGGCCATTTCTTTTTCTTTTAAGGAAATGTATCCGCCGCAGCACTCATTGCGGTACGGGTATACCACCGGTTCTGCTCCAAGGGCACGAATGAAATCCTCCAGAATCTTTGGATTCTCCGGATCGTCAAACTGCAAAATACCGCTTGGACGAAGAAGCATGCAGCCATAGTATGCGCCGATCTTTCTGCCGGTCAGAGGCTTTACAACCTTCTCCTTTAATTTATCAAAACCAATCTGATCTCTTAAAAGTTCCAGGAAGTGGTATACATGGGTCTCACCTGCATAAGGTTCCTTTAACCCAAGATAATTATTTGCGCGGTCCCGAATATCCGCAACATTTGCCATATCATCATTCACGCGCTTGATCACATGATGACATGCAGAACAGATTGTTACCAGATCCTGACCCTTTTCTTTTGCTGCGTTCAGCGCGCGTACCGAAGATAATTTGGTAGCGATTTCATCGGAAGCCAGCGGATATACACCTCCGCAGCACTGCCAGTCCTCAATTTCTTCCAGGACAATGCCCAATGCCTCCGCTGATTTACGTGCGCAGATATCCAGTTCCTTCGCCTTGTTCTTCAAGGTACAGCCCGGAAAATAACTGTAAACCATCAGCATCACGCCCAATTTCCTAACACTTTGCTCTTATGTGCTAAATTATTCACATTGAACAAACATCGTTATCTTTTTACTGATAATTTTCGTGCAAAAACTGGGCTTTCCTCCTTTCTTTTGTATACCACTTTCGTTGTAATATCTGAGCGGTATTCCACTTTTTCTTAATAATACCATGATTATGAACAATATGGTAGTACTTTTTGAGAATTTTTTCATATTTTTGTCGTTTTTATCTCTTTAATGGTATACCACTTTTTCCGTTATCTTTTTGTCATCAAAAAAAGGAGACTGCTTCGCACAGTCTCCCTCTGTTTTTTCTGTAACAATCCATCCTTTGTTCTGTTAAACCACCGGTCCCAGAGTGTGAATCTCAATTGCACTGTAATAATGTAGACTCTCATTCTTACTCATCTCACCATTCAGGGTTTCCAGAATCTTTGCAAATACTTCTTCCCCCACCTGCTCAATGGTTTTTTTGCCTTCCAGAATCAAACCGGCATTGATATCCATATCCTGTTCCATATGCTGATAGGTCACTGGGTTACCGCACACCTTCACAACCGGCATGATCGGATAGCCCTGCGGTGCTCCCCGTCCAGTGGAGAACATCATGATCTGCGCTCCACTGCAGGCCATTCCGGTAAGAATCTCCGGTTCACGGCCCGGTGTATCCTTGATCCAGAGCCCCTTCTTAATGCCCTCACTGGTGCGGACACGGTCCGGATATTCCATAACCCCCTGAATCGGACTGGTTCCTGATTTCAGAATCGCGCCCAGAGACTTCTCCTCAATAGAAGAAAGGCCGCCTTCAATGTTTCCAGGCGTTGGCTGCCCTTTGCGCATGTCACAGCCCAGAGACTTTGCGCGTGTCTCCATCCGGTTCACGATAAAACCAATCCGGTCTGCTACCTCCTGGTTCACAGCCCTCCGCATCAGGATATGTTCCGCACCGATAAACTCTGTGGTTTCTCCAAAGATGACCGTTCCACCAAGGCTTACCAGCTTATCAGCAGCATAGCCCAGTGCACAGTATGATGCCATGCCGGAAGTCGCGTCGGAAGCACCGCACTTGATGGAAAGCACCACTTCGGACAAATCTGCCTCTTCCCGCTGCTGGCCGGAAATCTTCCGCACCAGACCAGCTGCCGCGTCAATACCAGCCGCAATGGCCTTGCTGACACCGCCAAGCTTCTGGATTCCAATGATCTCCACCGGCTTTCCCGCCGCATGGATCTCCTGATACATTCTTGCGTGATCCGTTCCCTCACAGCCCAGGCTGACAATCAGAACCGCACCTACATTCGGATTTAATGCCAGACCGATCAGCGTATCCGTCACCCGTTTTAAATCCGGTGGAAGCTGACTGCATCCCTGGTGATGAAACAGGCCAACTGCCCCCTGCACATTCTGCACAATGGCCTGTGCCACATCAGCCGCGCAGACCACACTCGGAATTACTGCTACCAGGTTCCGGCAGCCTACACTGCCGTCTGCTCTTCTGTAACCGTAAAATTTCATTTTGCTTTCGCCTCCCCGCCGTCGTTATTCCAGTCGCCTCTTGCTCTCATGCTCTCCAGATTATGAATATGTACATGTTCTCCCTCTCGGATGTCAGCGGAAGCCATTCCTATCTCTTCTCCGTATTTTACAATAATCTGCCCCTTCGCAATATCCTGCAGCGCAATCTTGTGTCCGTAAGGAACCGCCTCCAGTGCCCTCACCTCTGTTGTCTCTCCCTTTTTATCCCGGATCTGAATCACATCGCCGCCCTGTACCTGCTCCGCAAAGATTGTTGCCACATTGTCTTTGTCATTTACCTTCAGTGCAAGAACCATGCTGTACCCCTCCTTTTTAAGATGCCTTCAATTTACCTCTACAGAAAGCTCCTGTCCAGTAGTGAGAAATTTTTCGCATATTTTATTGAATTTCTTGTAAAAAAAGGAACACCGCTCAGTATAATTCCTTTGCTGATGCGGTGCCCCTGTTTTCCGTCCGGCAGCTCCCGCACGAGATCATTGATCTTAAATACCATGCGATACGGCTCTTCCTGGGAAAATGGATTTGCATGGTATTCTCATTATTCTCAAAAATATCAATTTTTATATTTAGAAGCACAGTTTCTGTATTACCGGGCTGATGCGTTTCTTCATGACCGGAAGGATCTTTCCTACCAGGATTGCGCTTAAAATGGTGCCCTCACGGATTCCAAACAGTCCATGTAGGAACAGGAAGGATAATACCACACCGATTGCTACAGAAGAACAGTCCACAATAATTTTAATTTTGTGGAACTCTATATTCGGAAAACAATCACTGATGGCAAGGGTCATTCCCTCCATTGGCATGTTCACGAGCTTTACATCCATGTAAATTGCCACACCGATTGCTACCAGCACAATGCTGATTGCCATCATGAGAAGCTGTCCGAAATAAGTTGGAATTGTAAATCCATGCATTACGCCTTTTGCGAAATCTGCAAAATAGCCGAAAATGGTAGAAAAAATAAGCTGAGTCAGATTGATCCATTTATACTCTTTCCGCTTGATGATGATCTGCACCACCATGTAAGTTACAAATACGCCGATAATGCACCGGCCAAGATCCTGATGTACGATCAAAGAAATCACATACGGCAGTGAATTGACCGGGGACACACCCAGATTCGAGTTCACGGAAAAGGCAACTCCGAAGGCCATGAACAGAAGGCCCACACAGTACAGCACGATTCTCATTAGCATTTTCATTTTATACGTTCTCCCTTTATCTTATAGTTGATAATATTATAACGTACTGCAAAAACTATGTAAATATAGATATGTCAAAACCGATATAGGGATTTTAGACAAAATTTTCCTGCGGTTTTTCAGCATCTTTTTCGTTATATTTCTGTCATTTTTTACTTATCGCATTTTTCTTTTTATTCCGTTTATTTTTTTACTTTTCATTTTTCATTTTTATGTTAAAATTGACATATCAATCTTTACAGGTCATGATTGGGAATTCGTTTGCTTTCCAACGAAACCGCCATTTTATCATATTAGGGAGGATCGCTCATATGCGAACATTGAAATACGCCATTCTTGGTCTGATCAACCGGGAACCCATGACTGGTTACGATATCACCCGGGAATTCAACAGCAATAATCTGGCTAACTTCTGGTATGCCAAGCACAGTCAGGTCTATCCGGAGCTTGGCCGCCTGATGGACGAAAAGCTGGTTACCTGCGAAGTCGTGATCCAGGGTGAAAAGCTGGAGAAAAAGCTGTATTCCATCACACCAGATGGAAGGGCGCAGCTTCAGGAATGGCTCATGAAAAACGAACCGCTGGAGCCAACCCCGAAAGATGTCTTCCGCCTGCGTATGTACTTCTCTGATTTCATGACGCCGAAAGAGCTGAAAACCCAGCTTACTCTGCAGCTTGAAAAGCACATCCTGAAAAAGAAATATCTCACGGATATCATGCACAAAAACTACCATGATCAGGCTCCCGCCGTTGGAACCCGGGAGTTCGGAGATTTCATGGTGCTCGAGGGGGCCATCATGCGCGAGGAATCTTACATCGCATGGCTTCAGAACTGCCTTGCCCGCTGTCCGGAAGAAGAAAAGTAAAGAAAAACCCAGCTATAAGAACCGCAAATATTGCGAATTCTATAACTGGGTTTCTTTTTTATTGCCTGCTTACAAGGCAGCGTTTCTTATAAAAGGAGATTCCATAGCGGAAAATCTCATCGTAATCCTCTTCGTAATCCTCTTTGTACTCCTTTGCGTACATCCGGTCAGATAAAGAATACTCCAGAGATTATCTTCCGAAGCATGCAGATAATCATACGTCAGATTTTCATCAATTTTCTGAAGGATATACCTGATTTTATTGTAACAAGAATATGTTTGATTCTACTTCCTTTTTCTTGTCTTCTTCAAAGCGCTTTTTAACTTCTTCAAGCATCTTTTCGTCAGTATAATAAGATATAGCTGCTTTTCCTATACAATTGGTTCCAAATGTAGCAATACCGCTGCTAACAACAGAACCTGCTCCTGGCCAAAACACGTTCAAAAATTTTGAGGCCTGTTGCGCTGCTAATCTAAAGGCATAACCACTTCCAGCAATACCACCAACACTAAAAATAAATTCCTTAGCTGTTTCAATTGAAATATGAAAAAACTGAATGAAAAATAAAAAAAGTCTCTTATGCGCAGATGACTCTTCATCATCTTCACATAAGAGACTTTTCGTCTTATTATATCAATATCACTGCCGTACTACGCGATGTTCCGTCTGTTTTCCTCACAGATCTCCTTTGCGCTGCGCTGGTCATGAGAAAGGCCATCTGCGTACTTGCGGATAATGTCTGCTGCATAGCGGATCAGCTCCGGATTCTCATCTTCCTCAATCGGAAGGTTGCCATTTGCCTGCTCTAAAAGCTTCTGGAGCGCATTTGCGATCCAAAGTAATTTCGGGAGGCAGACAGGATGCTCAGACTCATGACACACCTGCATGCTGTTGTCCTGTTCTTCCCTGTTGCCGATCATAACGGTATGATACTCACCGTCTTCGCTAACCCAGATTTCATCCTGAGCGCCTGTCTTCAAAAGACTGCTAAGATAAATTTCCTGCTCATCCTGACCAGTGAGGAATTTTTTTTCGGATTCTAAAATCAGTTCTGCTAATTTCTTTATGCCTTTGTACATCTGTCCTACCTCTGTTTTACTCGAATTGTAGATTGCGCCGAGAGTGCGCTTCTTCCTATTATAAGGATATAGGAATATTTGACAAGTAAGATTTCTGTTCTTTTTTCAGGACATAAACATTTTTTGATAACTGACTTTTGTTTTGATTTTAGAACTTTCCGCCGCCGCCCCCATGCGTATTTCCAGAGGATGAGGTGTGGGTGCTGCTGCCACCCGAGCCGGAGCTCTTTGGCTGTGGCTTTTCGGTTCTGGTTACCTTCCGGTACAGGAACAGATCACTGCGCTTTGTAACCCTCATGCTGCCAGGACGAACGTAATTCTGTGCTTCATTCTGTTTTCCGACGCTCTTCAATTCACTCTTATTGACGCCAACCACCAAAAGCGCGCCGCCAAGTCCGACTATAAAGGAAATTCCAAACCAGATCGGAGACAGCGGTTCTTTCGGCATATGATCTACATCGTAAGGTTCTCCGCTGTTTGCCTGGTTAATGAAATTATCACACTGATCTGCATAGGTTTCAAATGCGTCCAGATAGTTTCCGTCTGCCAGATCTGGTTTGATCTGTTCTCCAATGTACTGGATGCCTGCGTCTGTGAATGCTGTAATTCCATACCCAGATGTGGAAATGTACCAGTCATGGTCTTCCAGGCTTACCAACAGCAGTACACCATCACGGTCTGCTCCATAGCCAAAGTCACACATATCATAAAGATCATCCGCATAATCCTGTACACTGCTGCCGCCAAGACTGTTTACCAGCGCTGCCGTCACATCAAACTCCTGATCATGGCTGATCTCATCCAGTTTCTCATTCAGTTCTTCTGCCTCATCCCCGGAAAGAATTCCGTCCGGATCCTGAAACCGGCTGTACTCCTCGGAAAATCCCTCCGCATCCGCAAACGCCGGGACACAGCCCAGAAGGGAAAGGAGGCCTGCCGCAAGCATAACGGCTGCATATGTTTTTTTCTTTTTCATCTTCCATTCCCTCCCGTTAAATTCCAAACATCCATAAAATCAGACGCAGGATATAGACTACGATCGTAATGATCACTGTAAACTTAATGGTCATCTTCCGTGCCGCATTCTTATCTGCCGGAAGGTCACCGACAAATTTACCGGTCTGTCCGTTCATGGCAAACAGATAATGTTTTCCCTCCCAGGTGGTGTTTAAGATCCACACCGGAAGCAGGGCATACTGGGCACTGCCATCACGAAGCTGAACACTGCTGTTTTCCGTCATCACCGTAGCGTAACCGGTTACAGTCTCTTCAAAGGCACGTTCCACTGATTTTTTCACACGTTCGTTCGCACGCGGCGCACTCTTTTCTGAATCCACATCATAGCGGTCTGCCAGATATCCGGCCAGATAAGCCGCCTGGAATGGAACTGCCTCTTTTAAGTCGTAAGGTTCAATGGATTCCATCAGATCATCCGGAATCTTGGAATCACCGTCTACCGGCACTTTTTCAAATCCAATGGTTCCACCCCGGTTGATCAGGAAGTAACTGGTCTCCGTATAGTTATATTTGCTGTCGCTCCAGAAACGTGTTCTGGTTCCGCGGTAGCGGATATTCGCATCCGCCTCGGTATTGAACAGCCAGAACGGAACATAGATTCCGCGAATCTCATCAATGTGATTCTGATCCTTAAAGATCTTTGGAAGAAGTTTCTTGCCCTCCAGATGCTTCATCAGGCCAGCCTTCGCAGCCTTTTTATCCAGCTTAAACGGAATCAGAATATCCGGGCGAAGTTCTCCGGAAAGCTTTCCTGTCATGACAATGGGATTTCCACAGAACGGGCAGGTGGATGCCGCCGTATTTTCGTCTGCCACGATCTCACCGCCACAGGATTCGCAGTGGTAGGTATTCAGGCCCTGTTCCTCGCCTTCTTTCCAGGCACTGCCTTCCGCCTTCTCCCATTTCATATCATCCTTTTTTTCCTGTTTCAGGGTCGCGTCGTACTGCTGCAACGCTTCCATTTCAAATTCCGTATCACAGAACGGACATTTCAGTTTCTGTGCTTTGCTGTCGAAACGGATTCCGCCTCCACAGCAGGGGCATTTGTATTCCTGTAATTCTCCCATGTAGTTTCTCCGATCTTTTCTCATTGGAAAAACCGCTGACGCATTCCAGTCCAGCCTCAGCGGTTTTCCGTTTTCGTGTGTGTTATTTTACCAATCGTTATCTTACCATATCGCCCTCATCAAACGGGTCTCCGCATTCCGGGCAGAATTTCGGCGGATGGGCCGGATCTTCTGGCTCCCAGCCACATTTGTCGCACTTGTAGAGTAATGCGCCAGCCGGCTTCTTTGCTCCGCAGTTGCTGCAGAATTTACCCTTGTTCACAGTTCCGCAGGAACAGGTCCAGCCGTCTGCCGGTTTCGGTGCTCCGCACTCCGGACAGAACTTTCCGGTAGCCTGGGTGCCGCATTTTGCGCAGGTCCAGCTGCCTGCCGCCTGCATCTTCGGTTCCGGCTTCTTTGCGCCGCACTCCGGACAGAATTTTCCGCTCACAGTTGCTCCACAAGAACAGGTCCAGGTGTTTGCCGCGCCAGCCTGTGCCTGCTGAGGCGCTGCCTGTGCCTGCTGCTGGCCCATGGCAAAGAGGTTCTGCGCATTCATGCCGCCGCCTGCATTCATGGCCATGCCCATTCCCATGAATCCGGTCATAGCGCCGCCGCTGTTGGATGCTGCAGCTTTCATGGAATCAATCTGACCGCCAACCAGGCGTGCTGCTGCTGTATTCGGATTGGTAGTCATGGCATTCTCTTCCCACTCGGTCAGCTTCTTTCTCTGGTCATCCGGAATACTTAAGGAATTAATGTTGACAGAGAAAACCTCAATGCCTCGTTTCTGCCGCCAGGAACCGGACAGCACTTCATTTAACGCATCGGAGATTTCCATGGTATGAGCCGGGATCTCATAATACTGGATTTTCTGTGCGGAAAGCTTTGCCAGAGCCGGCTGCAGGGCAGTCATCATTTCGCCTTTTAAGCGGGCTGCGATCTCATCGCTCTCATAGGTATCTACTACATTTCCGCATACGTTGGTATAAAACAGAAGCGGATCACAGATTTTATAAGTAAACAGACCGTTGCAGCGGATATCCACCGACAGCTTATAGCCAAGAGACTCATCCACTACCACACGGAACGGAATCGGCGTAGCTGTTCCAAACAGAATCTCGCCCAGCTCCTTCGTGTTAATGTAATAAACCCGCTGATCCTTTGCCGTATCACCCCCATAGGTGAAACGCTTACCAACAATTTTAAATGTCTCCTTGATGCTGTCTCCCAGATTTCCGGTAAAAATGCTCGGCTCGGTAGAGCTGTCATAAGTAAATTCACCTGGCTCCGCACAGACCTCCACAACTTTTCCCTGCTCCACGATCAGCATACACTGACCGTCCGCCACCGCAATGCCGCTGCCATTGGAAATGATGTTGTCATTTCCCTTTGTATTTGCAGAACGGGAAGAGGTTCGCTTCTGGCCCCTCTTTACCAGTATGTCTTTCTCCATGGCATCACAGTAGAAAAATTCTTTCCACTGGTCCGCCAGAGTTCCCCCAAGTGCGCCTGCTGCTGCTCTGATCAGTCCCATATGTAATCTGCTCCTTTCAACTACCGCTCCCAAAATCGAACGCGGCCTTCTATGGTTACTATACCATATTTTTACAATAAAAAACACCGTTGACAGTATTATTCGTTTTTTGTACAAAAATATCTGCTAACGGTGTTCTTTGCAGAGTCGCTATCCTATAATAACAATTTAAATCATGTTCGCGAAAGGTCCGAAGCAGGCCGGGGTGGTATCCCGCTG
>ERZ837487.942-NODE-942-length-38474-cov-13.041984_pt1 | contig 38474 bp, 36 predicted proteins | sample MGYA00519911_ERZ837487 | MGnify/ENA primary metagenome ERZ837487 (study PRJEB31850, sample SAMEA3708818) | human gut metagenome | biome: human gut; feature: human-associated habitat; material: faeces | place: China | collected 2014 ... | reverse complement strand
CAACACGTTTTGTCCACCCTTTAAGAATCACTGAAAATCTTAAAATGCCGATGGATCCCGATAAATACGGGTTCCATCGGCATTAAAACGAACACGAAATGTCCTATAAGCCCCGAAACACTTGGGTGGGATAATCCTCCAATCAAATATTCCAATAGAAAAAGAGGCTGTAGAAATGATCGCACATTTCTACAGCCTCTTTTTCTATTGGGAGGGCAAATTTACAGCTCGTTGAAGAGCGGCGAATAATTCATGAAGAGCGTGCAGATGATGATGGTCGTCGCGCAGGTCAGGATGGAAAGGCGGATGCCGTACTTGATCTGCAGCGATGGATTCAAACCGTAGCCGACTGGAATCGCTCTTGTGGAAACGGGGAGAATGTATGCGCAGTTGGCGGCAACGATGGTCCCCAGGATATACGGGATGGGGTTGACGCCCATGACGCCTGTGATGCCGGTCACGACAGGGATGGAAATCGAAGCGGCGGCCGTGTTGCTCGAAAGTTCGGAGAGGAAGCAGGCGAAGGTACAGGAAATAGCCATGGTCATGAGTCCTGGCGGAAGCTGGAAGCCTACGATGATGACAGCGAGGCGGTCGATGGCGCCCGTTTCAATGACGAGACGGCCCAAAGCAAGACCACTTGCGAAGAGGAAAATCATGCCCCACATGGCGTGGCTTTCTGCGTACTGCCAGTCAAGCATCGTCTTGCCATTTTCATCATGCAGGAAGAACATCAGCATGCCGATGACGAGGAAGACGTAAGCAGGCTTCATGGCAGGAAGGAATGAAGCGAAGAGCGGACGGATGAAGGCGAGGGCGGTCGCTAATATAAAGAGGTAAAGGCCGATCTTCTCGCCCCTTCTCATGGTGCCGAACTTGCTGTACATTTCACGGAAGTAAGCGCGCGTCCCCGGAAGGTCCTTGGCCGGAGCCGGGATGAGCCAGAGGAAGATGAGGTTCAGGAAGAAGACGATCGCAAGGAGCGGAAGGAAACGGATGACCCAGTCATAGTACATGAATTCATGGCCGGTCAGCTTTTCGATGTAGGAAACGGCGACAAGGTTCGCAGAGGATCCGATCGGCGAGCCGAAACCGCCGATACCGCTTCCCCAGCCGATGGCAAGCAGGATCGGGAGCGCCATGCGGCTTTCCGTCACGTCATCCTCGCCGACCGAGCGCAGCATGGCGACGGCAATCGGACAGAAGATAGCGGCCACGACGACGTTTGGAAGGAAAATGGAAAGGACGGTCGATGCGAGGAACCAGACGAAAATCTGGTTTTTCATCGAAGTCCCGATGAAGCAGAGCGCTTTGACCGACACGCGCTTGTCGAGGCCCGTCGTCGTCCATGTCAGACAGATGAGATCGGATCCCAAGAGCAGGACGGCGATTTCCGAAAAGTACTGGCTGATGACGTGGGAATTCGGGATCAGGTTGAAGAAGGCATTGACGACGATCGGCACGAAGGCTGTGACGTAAATAGATACAGGCCTGATGATCCACCAGAGCGCCATCCAGACGGCCGATGCGATGGCGAACGAGGCAGCGGGCGTGAACGTGCCCCAAAGAAGAAAAGCCGACAAGAAGAATGATGCCGGCCCTATGAGAATTTTCCATACCTTTGCCAAAATGCATACCCCCTCACATGCGCCCGGAGACCGGGCCTTCCGAGTTCCGTTATTTTTCTTTATCTGTCTTTAATTATAATAAGGCGCATAACCATTTAAAAACTGTTAATTCTTGTTTATAATACAAGTATATAGTTGTAACAGGAGGGCCTATGAATTTTCTATCCATGAAATACTTCGTCGTGCTGGCCGAAGAAAGGAGCTTCACGAAAGCAGCGGAAAAGCTCCACGTGACGCAGCAGACACTTTCCGCGCATGTGGCAGGGCTTGAGAAAGAATCAGGCGCCAAACTCTTCATCCGCCATGTGCCGCTTGAGCTGACGGACGCAGGCCGCGTCTTCTACCGCTATGCCAGGATCATCCGCAGAAATGAAATGGCGCTTGAAAGAGAGCTGACCGATGCGGCCGGCATGGGGAGGGGGACGCTTCGGATCGGCGTTGCTCCTTCAAGAGGGCAGGTCGTCCTTACGCCCGTCATTGAATCCTTCCGGAAATCCTGTCCGGGCATCCGCATCCGCCTTGTCGAAATGGCAAATGACATGCTCTGGACAGCACTGGCAAGAGATGAGATTGACCTCGTCCTCGCCCGTGCGCCGGAAGCGCTTCCCGGCATCGCATGTATTCCCTTTGCCGAAGAGGATTCCGTCCTCTACCTCTCCGATGATCTGGCGGAGGCGCTCTGGGGAGAGAAGAAGGAAGAAATCCTCTCTTCCCTTTCTGAAAGAAACAGGGAGCTTCCTGAATCCTTTGCCGAATGTCCCTTCCTCTTGAACAGCGAGAGCGACATCACGGGGGCTCTTGCACGCCGCCTTTTCAGGGACGCCGCTATCGATCCCGTCATTGCTGTCGAGTCGGAAAGCATGGGCACGATGCTGAAGCTCTGCGTGGACGGGGCCGGCGCTTACTTCTGCCCCGAAAGTCTGGCGGAGAAGCTCCTTCCGAGAAGCGCGCAAAAAAAACTCCACCGCATCACCTTCGAGGACGGGAAGTACGAGATTTCCTTCGGGTACCAGAAAAGTGCTGAACGGTGGAGTATGATCGGTCGTTTCATAGAAGAGGCTTTCAAAAGCCGCGGGAAGAAGTTTCCCTTAGCGAAGCCATAAGTTGGCGGCGGCATGCGCTGCCTGCTCGTGCGTGATGTAGCCTTCCTGCGCCATGAGCGTCAGGACGACGGTCATGCGCTCGGTGCCGGCCTTGGGGTGATCGATGGGATCATAGGCAGAAGGCGCCTGCGGAAGTCCTGCAAGCATGGCGCACTGGGAAAGGTCGAGCTCCTTCGGCTCCTTGCCAAAGTACGTGTGGCTGGCTTCCCTGAGGCCGTATGCCCCGTGACCGAAGTAAATGGTATTGAGGTAGAGCTCAAGGATTTCCTGCTTCGTGTAGTAGCGGTCAAGCTGGACGGCAAGGGCGAGCTCTTCAATCTTGCGGCTCATTGTGCGCTCCGGCGAGAGGAAAATGTTCTTGACCGTCTGCTGGTCGATCGTGCTGCCGCCTTCGAGCGTTTCGCCTGCCATGTAGTTCGTCACCATCGCGCGGGCGACGCCGATCGGATCCATGGCGCCATGGTCATAGAAGCGGCGGTCTTCGGTCGCAACGACACCGTCGATGAGGTACTGCGGGATGTCCTTGAATGGAACGAAGTTCTCGCGGTGGACGCGGGATTCGAGCGCTTCCTTGAAATTCGTGAGGTCGTGGTATTCCTGGCGGAGCGTCTGGATGTCCTGCTCCTTGGCGACCGTTGCATTCGGTGCGTCCTTGGATTTATTGACTGTGACCTTGCCGGAATCCGTCGTTCCTGTCACGCCGGATGCGAAGGTGGAAACCATGTCCGTCACCTCGCCGTAGAGGGAGTCATCCTTCTTGGCGGATGAAGGCGCAGAAGAAGCCGCTTTGGGCGCGCTTCCTGTAAGACTGGCCGGAATGTACTTCTCGATGCCGCTTCCCTGAGAGAAACCCCAGTAGACGGCGCAGGCCAGAACGATAAGCATGAAAAGTCGTTTCATTGTATTCCTTCCCTGAAAACGGGATATTTCCCGTAGATATTCTGTTCTTTATTGTATCATAGGAAAAGAAAAGGGAAAAATGGGAAGAAATGGCCCCTGATGATTTTAAAAGGCTTTTTCCTGCCAATCGAAGGATAAAAAGGGAAATATCTTTCCTGATGCCTTTCCAAAGTCTCTGAGTGCGGTATTTCTTAAAATATGGTATAATAATTACACAAGCTGTATATCAGAAAAATATAGGATATCTGTTGGCAGTGGTGCATCATTATAGGCCGCTGCGTTTTTATGTGAAGGAGAGTTGTATGGCTGAAGACATTCATGAAATTCAGGACCGGCACGCCGAAGAGAACGGCAAGAGCGATTACGGCGCCAAGGATATACGAGTACTGGAAGGACTGGAAGCGGTCCGCATGCGTCCTGGCATGTACATCGGCTCCACATCGGCACGCGGCCTGCATCATCTGGTCTACGAAGTCGTCGACAACAGTATTGACGAAGCGCTGGCAGGCTACTGCACGCACATCGAAGTCGTCCTGAATGACGACGGCAGCTGCACCGTTACCGATAACGGCCGCGGCATCCCGACTGGCATGCACGAAACAGGAAAGCCCGCCATGGAAGTCGTACTGACAGTCCTCCACGCAGGCGGCAAATTCGGCGGCGACGGCTACCCGATTTCCGGCGGCCTGCACGGCGTCGGTATTTCTGTCGTCAACGCTTTGTCCGAATGGATGAAGGTCGTCGTCAAGAGAGAGGGCGAGTTCCATGAAATAAAACTGTCCCGCGGGATTGTGACCCAGCCGATGAAGACCTATGGCAAGACAGATGAAACAGGCACAAGCGTCACCTTCAAGCCGGACGCTGAAATCTTCAAGGAAGGCGTCGACTTCGACTATGACACACTGAAGGTCCGCATGAGAGAGCTGGCCTTCCTGAACAAGGGCCTCGTCATTACTCTGGAAGACCACAGAGACGGCGCTGTCAGAAGCGAACAGTTCCACTATGCCGGCGGCATCGCCGAATTCGTCCAGTTCCTGAACGAAGGCAAGGACCTCGTCGATCCATCCGTTATTGCATTTGAAGGCGAAAAGGACAAGGTCATTGTCGACATTGCCATGCAGTACCAGACCGGGTACACGGAAAACATGTACACCTTCGTTAACGACATCAATACCGTCGAAGGCGGCATGCACCTGGCAGGCTTTAGAGCTGCGCTCACCCGTGTCATCAATGATTATGCTAGAAAGAACAATTTCCTGAAGCCGAACGAAGACAACCTGTCCGGCGACGACGTCAGAGAAGGTTTGACCTGCGTCATTTCCGTCAAGGTTCCGAACCCGCAGTTCGAAGGCCAGACGAAGACGAAGCTGGGCAATCTTGAAGTCAAGGGCATCGTCGACAACATTGTTTCCGAAGGCTTGAAGACATACCTGGAAGAACATCCGCAGGAAGCACGCGCTGTCATTGAAAAGGGCATCACCGCATCCCGCGCCAGGGAAGCAGCCAAGAGAGCAAGAGAACTCACCCGCAGAAAGAATGCGCTTGAAGTATCCAGCCTCCCGGGCAAGCTGGCCGACTGCACGGAAAAAGATCCGCGCTTCCTTGAAATCTACATCGTAGAAGGTGACTCCGCAGGCGGATCTGCAAAGACCGGCCGTGACCGCCGTTTCCAGGCTATCCTTCCGCTCCGCGGCAAGATCCTGAACGTCGAAAAGGCACGCCTTGACAGAGTCCTGAATTCCGACGCCATCCGTACCATGGTCACTGCCTTTGGCACCGGCGTAGGCGAAGACTTCGATATCAAGAAACTCCGTTACTACAAGATTATCATCATGACCGATGCCGATGTCGACGGCGCTCATATCAGAACACTGCTTCTGACATTCTTCTACCGCTACATGAAACCGCTCATCACTGAAGGTCATGTCTACATCGCTCAGCCTCCGCTGTACCAGGTACGTAAAGGCCGTCAGAAATACTATACCTATGACGACGATGAACAGAACAAGCTTCTCGCAAAGATCGGCATCGACGGATGCGCCATCCAGCGTTACAAAGGTCTTGGCGAAATGAACCCGGAACAGCTCTGGGACACCACCATGAACCCGGAACAGCGCGTCATGCTGAAAGTCGAATTGACCGATGCTGTAGAAGCAGACCGCCTCTTCACCATCCTCATGGGCGACAAAGTAGAACCAAGACGTCTCTTCATTGAAGAACACGCCAAGGATGTAACGAACCTCGACCTGTAATCAGAAGGGGCTGTGACAAAATGCAAAAACATTTTGCCGCAGCCTTTTTCCATGTCTTGACAAAAACGGGTTAAAATCCCTAAATCTGTATTTATATTCTTCGATAACGAGAAAGAAAGATTAAAAAAATTCAGAGTTGTAACAAAATTTTATCGAAAAAATTGTAATTTGTATTGGAACTATCGAGCCAAATGGTATAAAATAATAACGGTGTAAAGAGAACGTCAACGTATTCACTGGAAAGGGGATTTGTGATGGAATATTTCTATCCTGCAATAGTCAAGCATGATGCAAAAGGAGGAATTTTCTCTGTCATATTCCCGGATCTGAATGGATGTCAGGCGCAGGGGCGCACCGCTGAGGAAGCAGCCCTAAAGGCAAGGGAAGCTCTGGCAGCCTCTCTTCTGGAAATGGAAGAAAAGGGCCTTGAAATTCCGCCGGCATCGGATGAAAGACTTTTTCGTCTCCGTTATGGCGGCAGCCGCTGCTGCACCATTCTGGTCAATATGGAAACCTACCGTGAATACCGTGAATATAAAGTAAGAGCCGCCGATCATCAGACGGCGGTATGGGCAGAGACAGCCCGCAAGACAAGACGAGTCGGAATTCTGGCAAGAGTCTTCGGATTAAGGTAATCAAGAGCCGCGGCTTCGTGCCGCGGTTTTTTTAGTGACCTGGGGAGGAAACTATGTGGGAGATGATTCCGAAGGAACTGGATGATACGGATATGAAAATCATCCACGCCCTTCGAAAGAACGGACGCATTTCTATGACAGAGCTGGGCAAGGAAGTCTTCATGACGAGCCAGGCCGTGAAGAACCGCATTGCAAGGCTGCAGGACTTGGGCGTCGTGGAGCGCTACACGGTGAACGTGAACTGTCCGCTCTTCGGCTACACGATCCACTGCGTCTTCGAGCTCGTGACAGATGAGAAGACGAGGGAAGGCTTCCTCGAATTCATGAAACATACAGAATACCATATTTTCCACTGCTACCGCGTGGACGGCGCATACCGCTTCTTTCTTGATGCGCACTTCCACAGCGAAAAATCCAGAGCGGACTTCATCCGTGAAGTTTCCGCATTCGGCCGCCTTACGACACATCAGGTCATGGAAGAAGTCCAGGGCCTTCACCCCGTAGATGAATGATCATCCACGCTGTTTTACAATTTATAAGGAGACTCGGAAGGGCCTCCTTTTTTATTGCTTTTTATACCCGGGGCGCCTTCGCACCGCTCCCGCCATCCGGCACTGATGCTTGCAAATCATTCTTATTTAGGCTATACTTGCAAAATGTGCATAGCAAATACAACTTATCATAGAAAGAAGGAATACTATGACAATAGAACTTAATTTGTACCAGACGCTGGCAGCCGCTGTCGCCGTCTTCTTCCTGGGAAGCTTCCTGAAGGACAGGGTCAGCATTTTCAGGAAATACTGCATTCCTGCGCCTGTCATCGGCGGGACGATTTTCTCGATCGTGAACTGCATCCTTTACACGCAGGGCATCTGGAACTATTCGCAGGATACCGTCATGCAGAACTGGTGCATGATGCTCTTCTTCACCAGTATCGGCTACATGGCAAGCATCCGTCTCATCAAGAAGGGCGGACTCCTTGTCGTCAAGATGGCCTTTCTTGTCTTCCTCCTGATTGTCATTCAGGATCTGGTCGGTGTCACTTTTGCCAATGCCTTCTCGCTGAATCCGCTCATGGGTCTTGCAGATGGTTCGATACCGCTTGTCGGCGGTCACGGCACATCCGGCTCCTTCGGTCCTGTCCTTGAAGCACTGGGTCTTAAGGATGCGACAACGATTGCTTTTGCTGCCGCTACCTTCGGCCTTGTCTCGGGGAGTTTCCTTGGCGGCCCGGTCGGAGAGCTTTTGATCCGTCGCTTCCATCTGAAATCCGATGAAGATGAAAACGGAGATGAAGTCCCGGAAAACCGCACGGAACATGAAATCGAAGGTGATGATGCAGCCGCTTACCTCAATATGGACCGCTTCATGTACGCTTTCGGACAGCTCCTCCTTGCCATGGGACTTGGCACATATGTCAGCCAGTTCTTCATCAATATCGGTCTCGTATTCCCGGGATACATCGGTGCCATGCTCGTTGCTGCCGTCATCAGGAATATTTCCGACATGACCGGGCTTTTCGGATGCTACCAGAGGGAAAGTGAAGTCCTTGGCGGCATCTGCCTGAACGTATTCCTTTCCTGTGCGCTCATGAGCCTGAAACTCTGGCAGCTGGCAGACCTTGCTATTCCGCTGATTGCAACGCTCATCGTGCAGGCTTCCATCATGGGCCTCTTCGCTTACTTCGTCATCTTCCGCGTCATGGGAAGAAATTACGAAGCAGCCGTCATGGCATCCGGCAGCTGCGGCTTCGGCCTTGGTGCCACACCGAACGCCATCGCAAATATGAACGCCATGTGCGAAAGATTCGGCCCGGCGCATACCGCTTACTTCGTCATTCCGCTCATCGGCGCTTTCGTCGTCGATTTCCTGAATGCATCCGTCCTCATGGTCTTCATGAATATCCTGAAGTGACAATCGGCGGGGCGGTTTCATTCATGATATAATAAGAATGATTTACCATTGAATGATGCATTCTCCAAAGGAGTACACTTATGTTCGATTTTCTTGACCTGTCTACGCTGATCTACCGCGTACCAGCGCTTCTTCTGGCGCTCTCCTTCCATGAATACGCGCACGCCGTCGTATCCGACTCGCTCGGAGATCCCACGCCTTCTGCCACGGGCCGTCTGACGATGAACCCGCTGGCGCACCTTGATGCTGTGGGCACGCTGCTGCTTGTCCTCTGCGGATTTGGCTGGGCGAAGCCCGTCATGATCGACCCGCGCTATTACAAAAACTACCGCTCCGGCGTCCTCAAAGTATCCCTGGCAGGCCCCGGCGGCAACCTTCTTCTCTGCTTCATTTCCATCTTTCTCATGGGGCTCTTGCAGAGATTCGGCATGCTCGGCATGGGCGGATACCAGTTCCTTTACTGGATCATGCTTTACAACGTATGGTTCGCCTTCTTCAACCTCATCCCGGTCCCGCCGCTCGACGGCTCCAAAGTCGTCAGCATGCTTCTTCCTGGCGAACTCTCCTGGAAATTTGAAAACTTCAACGCACAATACGGCTTCATCATCCTCATGGTCGTTGTATTCTCCGGCGTTGCCAACAAATTCCTGAGCCCGCTCTCCAACCTCTTCGTAACCCTCTGCTACAACATTACCTACATCCTGCTATAGTTGGCGGGAATAGAGTTAATTCCCATAACGGACGATGAAACTCTTCGAACCGGACAAAAGGTGCAAAACAAAAAAAGAGCTGTGAAATGATCCGTCATTTTCACGGCTCTTTTTTATGCTTTTTCCGCCGCCTGATGTATAATGAAAAATAAATTCTCGTGGAAGGAGGACATCATGATTACTACCTGGCTGATTTTCGAAATGGCAGGGACGATTGCCTTTGCTTTTTCCGGCGCTGCTGTCGGGCTCTACAAAAGAATGGATATTTTCGGAATCACGGTGCTCTCCGTCATGACGGCGGTCGGCGGGGGAATGATCCGCGATGTCCTCTGTGGCATCACGCCGCCATCAGTCCTCCGTTCTCCGGAAGGACTCATCGTGTCGATCGTGACGGCGCTTGTCGTCGGCTTCGGCTATCCTCTTTTCCGCATCCCGAAGAGCGGGAAATGGGTCATCACGATCCTGTACCACTTGTCCGATACGATCGGCCTTGCCGCTTTCACCGTGACAGGGGCGCTCACTGCGTTCTACCGCTATCCTGGCTACGACATCGTCCTTCCCGTTATGCTGGGGCTCATCACCGCTGTCGGAGGCGGCATCATCCGCGATATGATGGCGCGCCGCATGCCCGTCGTCCTTTACATGGACGTCTATGCCATCGCATCGATTGCAGGCGGCCTTCTCCTCTGCGCTTTGAGAGAGCCATTGGGCACGCCGCTCGCCTCCTGGATTTCCTTTGCCTTCGTCCTGCTCCTCCGTTTTCTTGCCATCCATTACCACTGGCAGCTCTATCATCCGCACCGCCGTTTCCGCAGGATCCAGAGGGACTGAATTATTTCTTTACAAAAATTTTTCTTGACAAGCATTTGCGTTGAGCGTAATATCATAACCAACTTAAGGAAATCACTTAAGAAACTGAATAAAGACCTTACAAACCGGTGAGGCGGAGATAAAAACAGGAAATGCACTTCCAGAGAGCGGGGATTGATGGGAACCCGCAGTACGCAGCCCGTTAAATGGACCGCCGAGGGCGCTGTCAAAAGGAGAAATCCCTAGTATTCAGCGACGCATCATCTGCGTTATTGATGAGGGGTATGTTAGTACCCTGCGAGAGAGGGAGAAATCCAATTAAGGTGGTACCGCGAGTGTATATGAATGAGTACCGGGCATCCGGACTTTGAAATAGAGACCCGTCCTTGACAAATTTACTTTTGTCGAGGGCGGGTCTTTTTTGTTATCCGGAAGCGGAAAGGAGAAACAGGATGGAACAGTTGGAAAGAATCAAAGCCTATGCGAAAGACTACAGAAGAGTTCCGATCGCTAAGGAAATCTTCGCAGATGTCCGCACTGTCATCGGGACATTGAGAGTCCTGAAGAAAGTCAGCAGGACAGCATTCCTCTTCGAAAGCGCGGACAATACCGAGCGATGGGGACGCTATTCCTTCCTGGGATATGATCCAAAGCTTGAGCTCTTCGTGAAGAACGGAAAGATGACCGTCAAGGGCGCCGTCACAGAAACATTTGAGACAGACGACCCGGCCTCCGTCATCAGGAAAGTCCTTCACGAATACCACTCTCCGGAAATCCCGGGCATGCCAACATTTACCGGCGGGCTTGTCGGATACTTCGCCTATGAGTACGCGAGGTACTCGGAGAAGAAACTCTATTTCAAGGAGGAAAAGGAACCGGATATTTCCTTCAACGATGCGGACCTCATGCTTTTTGACAAGGTCATCGCATTCGACCATTACAGGAAAACGATCATCCTCATCACAAACGTCGACACGAGCGAGATCGAGACGAATTACGAAAAAGCGGTGAGGGAGCTCGATGAAATGGCAGAGCTCATCGCTTATGGAAAGGAAGCGGACATTCCGGAAGGAAAGCTCCTCAGCGATTTCAAAGACGAGTTCACCGAAGAAGAGTACGAAGCGCTCGTCAGAGAAATCCAGCAGCGGATCCATGACGGAGACATTTTCCAGGCCGTCCTTTCCAACGGCAGGAGCGCCGCTTTTGAAGGAAGCCTCCTCAATGCTTACCGGGTGCTTCGGACAATCAATCCTTCGCCCTACATGTTCTACCTTTCAGGCCACGACATAGAGCTCGCCGGTGCATCGCCCGAGACGCTCATCAAGCTGACGGGCGGCGAGCTTGAAACCTTCCCGATCGCAGGCACGATGCCAAGGGGAAAGACAGACGAGGAAGACGAAGCACTCGAAGAAAGGCTGGTCAGTGACAAGAAGGAACTTGCCGAGCACAATATGCTGGTCGACCTAGGAAGGAACGATATCGGAAAGATCAGCCGCTTCGGATCCGTCAGGTTGAGGGAGCTTCGGAAAGTGAAGCGCTTCTCCCACGTGATGCACCTCTGCTCCTTGGTCACGGGGACGATCCAGGAAGGAAAGGATGCGCTCGATGCCCTGGCCGCCGCGCTTCCGGCAGGCACGATGTCAGGAGCGCCAAAGATCAAGGCGATGGAAATCCTCCACGGGATGGAGAAATCGCCTAGAGGCGTCTACGCAGGCGCCGTCGGATACCTGAGCCTCACAGGAAATATGGACATGTGCATCGGCATCCGCATGGCAGCCGCCAAAGGGGGACGGGTATTCGTGAGAGCCGGCGCAGGCATCGTCAAGGACAGCGTTCCGAAGAGCGAATACAGGGAAACAAGGAACAAGGCAGAAGCCATGATTGAAGCAGTCAGAAAAGGACAGGAGGCGGGGGATTATGATTTTACTCATTGACCATTACGACAGCTTTTCCTTCAACCTCTACCAGCTCGTAGGAAGCCTTTCTTCGGACATCAAAGTCATCCGGAGCGACGAGCTCACCGTGAAGGAAATAGAAAATCTCAATCCTTCCCACATCATCCTTTCACCGGGAACGGGGCGGCCGGAAAATGCAGGCGTCTACGAAGAAGTGATTGAAAAGCTCAGGGGAAAAATCCCGATATTAGGCGTCTGCCTAGGCCATCAGGCGATCGGCGAAGTCTACGGGGCAAAGGTCATAAGTGCTCGGGAAATCCTTCACGGGAAATCCTCAGACATAGAAGTCATCAAAGAAACGCCGCTCTTTGAAGGGCTCGGGACATCCTTCGAAGGGGCCAGATACCACTCTCTTGCGATCGACCCGGAAACGATTGCGGGAGACCTCACGGTGACAGCCGTTTCCGATGACGGCGAGGTGATGGCCGTCGAAGACAGCAAAAGAAAAGTCTACGGCGTCCAGTTTCATCCGGAATCCATATTGACGCCAAAGGGCGGAACGATACTTAGCAATTTCTTACAGCAGTGAATGAGTGAATCAGGGGGAATCTATCATGATACAGGAAGCAATCAAAACCATCGTAAAGGGCAGCGAACTGCCATTTGAAACAGCGAGAGAATCCATGGGGGAAATCATGAGCGGGAAAGCATCGGAAGCGCAGATCGGCGCCTTCCTGGCTGCTCTTTCACTGAAAGGCGAGACCGTCGGGGAAATTACAGGATTTGCCAGAGCCATGAGAGACGCATGCGTGCCGGTCTCCCATGAAGGAGAAGTCTTTGAAATCGTAGGGACCGGGGGAGACGGAGCAGACACCTTCAACATTTCCACCACATCCGGCTTCGTCATCGCATCCGGTGGCGTCGCCGTCGCCAAGCATGGCAACAGGAGCGTTTCCTCCCGCTGCGGCGCGGCGGACTGCCTCGAAGCGCTCGGTGTCAACCTGGCTTTGACCGGCAAGGAAAACACCGAGCTTTTGAAGAAAGCAGGCATGTGCTTCATGTTTGCTCCCGTCTACCACAGTTCCATGAAGTATGCGGCCCCGGTCAGGAAAGCCCTCGGTTTCCGCACCGTGTTCAACATCCTGGGACCGCTTGGAAATCCGGCCGGCGCAACGATGCAGCTCATGGGCGTCTATGAAGAAAAGCTCGTCGAACCGATGGCTAAAGTCCTTTCGAACCTGGGCGTCAAGAGAGGCGCTGTCGTCTACGGCATGGACGGGCTGGACGAAATCACCGCCTGCGACAGGACGCTCGTCTGCGAATTCAAGAACGGCCTCTTCCAGAAGTACCTATTAGATCCCCGTGACTACGGCATAAAGCTTGCGCATCCGGGCGACCTCAAGGGCGGGGACAGCCGGGAAAATGCAGAAATCACAAGAACCGTCCTCTCCGGAGAAAAGGGACCGAAGAGAAATGCAGTTCTCCTGAATGCTGGCATGAGCTTCCACCTTGCAGAGGGCATGTCCCTTGCTGAAGGCATCCAGAAGGCAGCGGACCTCATCGACAGCGGCAAAGCCCTTGCCTTCATGGAACGCTTCATCAGACTCTCAAGGGAGGCGGCACAATGATCCTCGACACACTGGCAGAAGGCGCGAGGCGGCGGGCCAGGGTCCTGGAAGAAGCTGACGGCGAAGGCATCAGGGAAGCGGCGATAGCAAGAGCGCTTGATGAAGACGTCCATGATTTTCCCTTCGAGAGAAATCTCCGGGCAGAAGGCGTGAACATCATCTGCGAAGTCAAGAAAGCATCGCCTTCCAAAGGCATCATCGCTGATCACTTTCCCTACCTTGAAATAGCCAGGGACTACGAAAGGGCAGGGGCAGCCGCCATATCCGTCCTGACCGAGCCGGACTACTTTCTTGGAAGCGGGCTCTACCTGAAGAAAATCTCCCGCGCAGTGCAGATTCCGATCCTTCGGAAAGACTTCATCGTATCCGAAGTCCAGATCTACGAATCCAAGCTCCTGGGCGCCTCGGCCATCCTCCTCATCGTTTCGATCCTGACGGATGAAGAGCTTACAAGGTTCATCCGGACGGCCAAAGGCCTCGGCCTCTCGGCGCTTGTCGAGACAAGGACGGAAGAAGAAATACGGAGAGCCGTCCTCGCAGGGGCAAGAATCATAGGCGTCAATAACCGAGACCTCCGTGATTTCTCCATCGACAATACCCGCGCAGCAAGGCTGCATTCGCTGGTCCCTGAAGATACCCTCTTCATTGCAGAAAGCGGCATACAGAAGAGGGAAGACATCGAAGAGTTCCTTGCGGCCGGCATCCGAAATTTCCTCATCGGGGAAGCCATGATGAAGGCCGAGGACAAGGCAGAAAAACTTGCTGAGTTCATCGGGGAAGAGCCACGGGTCCAGTGCAAGATCTGCGGGATTTCAAGGGAAAGGGATATCGATTTCTTAAACGATGCCCTTCCCGATTACGCAGGCTTCATCTTTGCAAGAAGCCCGAGGAAGGTGACGCCCGATAAAGCGGCCGGCCTCATCAGTTTGCTGGATCCACGGATCAAGGCGGTCGGCGTCTTTGTGAATGAAACAGCAGAGACCATAGCAGACATTGCAAAGAAAACCCATCTCTCCGTCATCCAGCTCCACGGGGATGAGGATTTTGAAACGATCCGCGAAGTGAAGGAAAGGACAAAACTTCCCGTCTGGAAAGCCATCCGGGCAGGAAGCGAGGAAGACATTCTTCCATGGAACGATTCGCCGGCCGATGCCCTTCTCCTTGATGCGAAAGTCATGGGGAAGAGAGGCGGCACAGGAAAGCGCATCGATCCAAATCTCGCCAGAGCGGTAAGGAAGCCCTTCCTTCTGGCGGGCGGCATGAATTGTGAAAATATCGTCCGGGCAGCGCGCATCGCAAGGCCCTTCGCGGTCGACGTGAACAGCGGCGTTGAAACGGACGGCATGAAAGATAAAGAGAAAATACAGGCGGTAATCCGTCTTTTGGCCCGGTCGGGCCTGCGGAAAGGATGAAAGGTATGACGAAAAGAGAAGGACGCTACGGCGTGCACGGCGGACAGTATGTCCCGGAAACATTGATGAATGCAGTCCTCGAGGTCGAAAAAGCGTATGAAAAGTACAAGAATGATCCGGATTTCAATAAGGAACTCGACGACCTGAACAGGAATTACACAGGCCGCCCCTCGCTCCTCTACTATGCCAAGAAAATGAGTGAAGACCTGGGCGGAGCGAAGATCTATCTCAAGAGAGAAGACCTCAACCACACAGGCGCCCACAAGATCAATAACGTCCTTGGCCAGGCACTCCTTGCCAAGAGAATGGGCAAGACAAGAATCATTGCCGAGACCGGCGCAGGCCAGCACGGCGTAGCTGCCGCAACGGCCGCTGCCCTCTTCGGCATGGAATGCGAAGTCTTCATGGGCAAGGAAGATACCGAGCGTCAGGCACTGAATGTTTACCGCATGCGTCTCCTCGGCGCCAAGGTCCATCCCGTCACCTCCGGGACCATGACACTGAAGGATGCCGTCAGCGAAACGCTCCGCGAATGGACGAGACGTCTCGACGACACCTACTACATCATGGGATCGGCCGTCGGCCCGCATCCGTTCCCGATGATCGTCCGCGATTTCCAGGCCATCATCAGCAAGGAAGCCAGAGCGCAGATCCTGGAAGCGGAAGGGAAACTCCCGGCCGCTGTCCTTGCCTGCGTCGGAGGCGGCAGCAACGCCATTGGCACCTTCTACCATTTCATCCCGGACGAAGGCGTCCGCCTCATCGGATGCGAAGCGGCAGGAAGGGGCATCCATACAGGAAAGCATGCGGCGACCCTCACGATGGGGACCGAAGGCATCTTCCACGGCATGAAATCCTACTTCGTGCAGGATGAATACGGACAGATCGCACCGGTCTACTCCGTTTCCGCCGGCCTCGATTATCCGGGCGTAGGACCCGAACACTCCTACCTGAAGGACATCGGCCGCGCTGAATACGTGCCGATCACTGACGACGAAGCCGTCGACGCCTTCGAATACCTGTCAAGGACGGAAGGCATCATTCCGGCCATCGAAAGCGCGCATGCCGTCGCAGAAGCCATCAAGCTGGCACCGACGATGAAGAAAAACGACATCATGATCATTTGCATTTCCGGCCGCGGCGACAAGGACGTAGCAGCCATGGCAAGATACAGAGGGGTGGACATTCATGAATAAATTAGAAAAAGCCTTCGACGGGCACAAAGCATTCATCGGTTTCCTGACAGCAGGCGACCCGAGTCTGGAAGATACCGAGCGGTATATAGAAATCATGGCAAAGTCCGGGTGCGACCTGATTGAAATTGGTATTCCTTTCTCCGATCCTGTGGCAGAAGGGGAAGTCATCCAGAAAGCGACCATCCGCGCCCTTGCTGCCGGCACCACGACAGACAAGATCTTCGACATGGTAGAAAGAGTCGCTTTGAAAATCGATATTCCTCTCGTCTTCATGACCTACCTCAATCCGGTCTACGTCTACGGCGCAGAGAAATTCTCTGCCCGCTGCGAGAAGGCAGGCATCTCCGGCATCATCGTTCCAGACATGCCATATGAAGAAAAAGGAGAACTCGCAAAACCCGCCAGAGAGCATGGCGTGAAGATCATCTCCCTCATCGCCCCGACCTCTGAAGGCCGCGTCGGCATGATTGCGAGAGATGCAGAAGGCTTCATCTACCTCGTTTCCTCCATGGGGGTCACAGGCGTCAGGAGCGAAATCACGACGAACGTCAAAGCCATCACCGATACGATCAGGAAGTACACGGACGTTCCCGTCGCCGTTGGCTTCGGCATTGCAACGCCCGATCAGGCGGAAGACATGGCGGGAGCTTCTGACGGCGCCATCGTGGGAAGCGCCATCGTCAAGATCATCGAAGAGCATGGCAGCAAAGCAGACGAGCCGCTTGCCGCATACATCCGCTCCATGAAATACGGCGTGGAAAAAGCAGAAGGGAAATAAGCAATATAAAAAGGGCTGTGCAGGGAGGAATCCTTCCACAGCTCTTTTTCTTATTCCCCATTTCCTTATATATAAGTATATACAAATAAAGAGAAGTGACTGATTTTCGACCAACGAAAAATAGAAATCTTTCACTCTAGCATTTCTATGAGTTCATGGTATAATGAGGGCGTTGCGATACTTTCTCAGAAATCATTCAATCAGGTGAAAGCCTGTGATAAGGAGCATTTCATGAGCACATTGATAAAAGCGCTGGCGGCTCTGGCTGCAGGCGCGCTGACGGCGTATCTTCTGCCGAAACATAAAAAGGGAAAAGAAAAGAAGCGCCTTTCCGTGGGAGAGAGCTTCCGTTTTCTGGCGGAACAGACAGGCACCTGCCGCGATCCGATTCCGGTCTACTACTACCGTCCGGCTACCTGGACCGAGGACCAGCCCGTCTTCATTTCCTTCCCGGACGTGACACGCCGCGCAGAGAAATTCGAACGCCATATGGAAAGCCTTGCCGTGAAGTACAACATGCTGATCGCATGCCCTGAATTCTCGACGAAGAAATATCCGGGCGCGCGCTGGTATCAGGAAGGAAACGTGCAGGACAAGGAAGGCGAGGAAGGAACGATCCAGCCAAGAAACCACTGGTCCTTCGATGCCGTGAGCCATATCGTCGCCGCTGTCCGCGCAAGAACCCATGCCAAGGGAAAGGTCATCATTTTCGGCCATTCTGCCGGCGGCCAGTTCATGCATCGCTACAGCCTTCTTGATGGAAGAGCGGACGTCGATGCCATCGTCTGCGCCAATGCGGGATGGTTCACGATGCCTGACGATACCACCTGCTACCCGTACGGCACAAAGGGCCTCGGCCTTTCCGATGCCGATCTGGCTTCTGCCTTTGCTCTCCCCGTCATCATGCTGATGGGAAGCGAGGACGTTTCCAGAGAGCAGCCTTTCCGCGCGACCCCCGAGGCCGATGCACAGGGCAAGAACCGCATGGAACGCTGCCTCCATTACTTCGATGCCTGCCAGAAGAAAGCCGAAGAACTCGGCGTTCCCTTCAACTGGAAGAAAGGCGTCGTAGAAGGCGCTGCCCACGAAGGCGGCAAGATGGCAGAAGGCGCCATGAAACTCTTCTGCGAAGAACCGCTCGATGAAACAGTAGGAATGTAAGAACTTAAAAGTAAGCACTTGAAAAGGCTGCGGCGAAAGATATATCTCGCTGCAGCCTTTTTTCATTTCATCACCAGTCAATCCATGTGAGTGCTTTTTCCAGTTCGTAGAAGGTCTTGCCATCCCAGAGGATATCTTCGGTGAGATGGTTCAGCACATCTTCCGCGTCGTCACTTTCGTAGTAGTACACCATTTCCATGAACTCTTCGAAAGGCTCGCCCGTGAAGCGGTACTTCTCCACGCTGATGCTGTTAGTGTCCCTTCCCGGATGGAACTTCAACCCCGAAAAACGGTACACATAGCTCTTGTGCCTGACGGAAGCTTCCCCGTCATTCATAAAGTCGATAAATTCATCTGCGTCGCCGCCCTGCATATTGTCCTCCTTGTTCTTAACTATATTGGACGTCTTTATTATACAGGAAATCCGCGGGAAGCGGTAGGATGCCCTTGCCTTTTTTTGCACTTGCCCGTCGTGGTATAATATTTAAATACGATATTCAGTTGTCGGCTGTCAACCAACTTAAAAAAACAGGAGGAATGATGAAAAAGGCAATCATATTATCCAGCGGGGGCGTCGATTCCACGACGTGCGTATCCCTGGCTGTCGACAGACTGGGAGCAGACAATGTTGTGACTGCTTCTATTTTTTATGGCCAGAAACATAAGAAAGAAATCCTGGCCGCGCGCAAAGTGGCAGAATACTACCACCTACGGCATTATGAATTCGATCTTTCCTCCCTCTTCCAGTATTCGAACTGCTCGCTCCTTGAAGGCTCCACGCAGGAAATCGTGCATGAAAGCTATGCCGAGCAGATTGAGAAGAACGGAGAAGGAAAAGTTTCCACGTACGTCCCCTTCAGAAACGGACTGATGCTCTCCACAGCGGCTTCGCTGGCAGCCAGCCTCTTTGAAGACGACGACGTAGATATTTATATCGGCGCCCATGCCGATGATGCGGCCGGCGATGCGTATGCCGACTGCAGCGAGCCATTCCTGAAAGCTATGGGAGATGCAGTTTCCATCGGCACATACGGAAAAGTCCATCTGGCATTCCCCTTCGCCAAGCTGAACAAGGCAAGCGTCGTAGCTATGGGCCTTAAGCTCAAGACACCTTATGAACTCACATGGAGCTGCTATGAAGGCGGCGAGAAACCCTGCGGAACCTGCGGGACCTGTATAGACCGTGTAGCTGCGTTTGCTGCGAACGGCGTTAAAGACCCGGCCCTCTGAGCCGAGAAAGGAATATTATGTTTACCGTAACAAAGAGAATGGAAGTATCCGGGGCGCATTACCTGCACCTCGATTATGAAAGCAAGTGCACGAACCTGCATGGCCATAACTGGATCATCACCGTCACCGTCCAGAGCGAGGAAGTCGACCACAACGGCATGGTCGTCGATTTTAGCAAGATCAAGGAAATCGTGAACCGCTTCGACCACGCCCTCATCAATGACGTCATGGGGGATATCAACCCGACCGCCGAAAACATGGCCAAGTGGCTCTGCGACCGCATCCCGCACTGTGTACGCGTATCCGTACAGGAAACGGAAGGAAACGTGGCCACCTATGAAAAGTGAGTACCGCTATGACGACGGACTTTTCCATGTGACCGAGATCTTCGACAGCATCGACGGCGAAGGGAAAAGAACCGGCTGCATGGCCATTTTCGTAAGACTGGCAGGCTGCAACCTGCGCTGCACGTACTGCGACACCGCTTACTCGCTTGAACTTTCCGACACAAAGGAAGCGCTGACGGAAGATGAACTCATCCGCCGCATCCACGCCTTCCCTTGGAAGAACATCACACTGACCGGCGGCGAGCCGATGCTTCATCCGCTCCGCCATCTCTGCGAAAGACTCTCCGAAGAAGGCTATGACATCAATATAGAAACGAACGGCGCCGTTCCCCTTTGGGAAGACCGCCCGTCCGGCGTTTTCTACACGATGGACTTCAAGTGCTCGGGAAGCGGCATGAAAGAATCCATGAGGAAAGAAAATTTCCCCATCCTGAAAGAAAAAGACGTGTTGAAATTTGTCGTCGGCTCGAAGGAAGACCTGGATGAAATGAAGGAAATCACAAAGACGTACTTCGAAAGAAAAGACCATCCGGAATTCTTCGTTTCTCCCGTCTGGGGGAAAATCACGCCGGCGGAATTAGTAGAGTATGTCAGGGAAAACCGGCTGAGCCGCGTGAGGGTGCAGGTGCAGCTTCACAAGATCATCTGGGACCCGAACAGAAGGGGCGTATAAAAATGGATCGAAAGAAACTCGAAGAGGCAGCCCGCCTCATCATTGAAGCAGTCGGAGACGATCCCGGAAGGGAAGGCCTCCTGGAGACGCCGAAACGCTTCGCAGACATGATGGAAGAACAGTTCAAGTACTGCAGCATTTCCAATGACGAAATCGCCCGCGAATTCGACAAGACCTTCGAATCACCGGAAAGCGACATGGTCGTCGTGAAGGACATTGAAATCTTCTCCCACTGCGAACACCATATCGCTCTCATGTACAATATGAAAGTCACCGTCGGATATATGCCGAAAGGCCGCGTCATCGGACTTTCCAAGATCGCCCGCATCGCAGACGCCGTATCCCGCCGCTTCCAGATTCAGGAACGCATCGGCACCGACATCCGTGACATCATGAAGAAAGTCACGGGCTCTGACGACGTCGCTGTCCTGATCGACGGCGAACACTCCTGCATGACCGCCCGCGGCATCAAGAAGCCGGGCACCCGCACCAGGACGGTATCCGTCTCCGGTGCTTTTAAGAAAGACATCGAACTCCGCAAGGAATTCCTCATGCTCGCAGGCAAGTAACGGACATACCGGGAAAGGACGACTATGGATATTTTCAAGAAATTCACCGCGCGCGCCGTCAAGCTCGTCTCCGGACGCGCATCGGCTGCGCTCTTCTGTGACTACGCCTATGCCAATGAAATGAAGACCCCGGTGCACCCGGGCTATGGACGCGGCAGCAGAAACCGCGGCGCCCTCGAAATGGAATATGCGGCGGACGGTCCTGAAAAGGTCGAAGAGAAAATCTTCAAGACAGGAAATACCGATCCCAAAGGCGTCCAGAACATTCACGTCTGGTACCCTGCATCCATGGAAGAAGGGAAGAAATACCCGCTTCTCATCATTTCCAATGGCATGGAATTCTCCTGCACCTCTTTTATCGCGATTCTCCAGCACCTTGCCTCCTGGGGCTTCATTGCAGCCGGCAACGATGCACTGAACTCGGGAAGCGGCGAAACAGCGGCCAAGACGCTCGAGAAAATGCTCTCTGAAAACGAAAAGCAGGGAAGCCTTTTCCATGACCGCATCGATCTGGATCACATCGGATGCATCGGCTACTTCCAGGGAGGCGCCGGCGCTATCCGTCAGGCGACCATCTCGAAGAACAAGGACCATTACAGTGCGCTGTACCTGGCAAGCCCCATGACGCTTTCCTTCATCGAGAAAGCAAAAGCTGCTGCATGGTCATACGACCCGTCCCAGATTACGGTTCCCGTATTCATCGCCTCAGGCGGAGACGGCATCGAAAATGGCATTCTCGCTCCTAAGGAAGACATGGAAGGCATTTATCAGGCCGCAAAAGGACCGGCCGTCATCGGACGCATGAAAGGCGAGGACCACCTCCGCGTCATGACACGCGCCGACGCATACATGACAGCATGGTTCCGCATGATCCTTTCTGGCGATGAAAAAGCAGCCTCCATCTTTGGAAAAGACGGTGAATTCATGAAGAATGCAGGCTGGACAGATAAAAGCATCAAGGGAATTCCCTTGGAAGGAAACGAATGAAACATATAAAGAAAATTCTGGCGGCGGGCATTTGTCTCGCCGCTTCACTCTATCTCACGCCTGCCATGGCGGCCTACGAAATCGACCCCGATTACACCATGAAGTACAACGACCCGGGGAAAATCGAGCAGCGCTACCGCTGGCACGGGCCCTACGAGGTGAAGTCCGTCGTCCTCTCTGACGGTGAAGCGAAATATGGAAATTACAAGTACCAAGTCTGGTATCCCGTGCAGCAGGCAGGGCGCGAAAGGCCCCGACCCCTCGTCATCACCCTGAACGGCACCGGCGGATCCTGCGACAAGGACGAACCCATCTTCAGGCATCTCGCCTCCTGGGGCTTCGTCGTGGCAGGAAATACGGATGCGCAGACAGCGACGGGCTTCTCTGCCGAATGGACACTCGATCAGGCCCTTGCGGCCAATCAGGATTCCAAAAGCCCTCTTTATCATCAGATCGATGAAAAGGAAATCGGCATCGTAGGCTACTCTCAGGGAGGTGCCGGTGCTTACAATACACTTGAAGGGAAAGACGGCGATAAATTCAAGACCATGGTCACCGTTTCAGGCGTCACGGAATCCATCGGAGAAAAACTCCACCTGCCCGTCTGGATCTACGACCCGTCCAAAGTCACTATCCCCGTCTTCATGGCAGCCGGCACAGGCATCCTTGACAGGAAACTTATCACACCGCTCGATGAAATGAAGGAAAACTACAGCAAAATCCAGTCAAAGACAGCCGCCATGGGAAGAAGAAAAGACGCAGACCACCTGGACATCCAGACCGCCGCCGACGCCTACATCACCGCCTGGCTCAAATGGCAGCTCGATGACGACATCTACGCCAAAAGAGTCTTCACAGGCAAAGACCCCGAAATCCTGAGGAACCCCGCATGGGACAACGCAGAAGTAAGGAACCCGGAAACGACCCAGCCAAAACAGACTGAAAAGTGAATTGATAAATAAATGCTAAGATCAATCTTATTCAGGAACTGAACAAAATGAAATGTTTTGGGAGATGATGAGGGGAATTTATAAAAAGCTATTCGCAGAATTTTTCCCTCGAAATCTTCCAATGGAAGATTTTGCTGTCCCGAGCCGAAGGCTTGCAGAGAAATGACAATGGTTTGCCATTTCTGGCTTCAAATTTTTGATTTTTACAAAAGGAAGCCCGGTCTGCTAAAAAGCTTGATAAATGGCAGCACGACAATTTTTAGAGTATAGATTCTTGCCGACCTGCAAATTTTTTAAGAATTTGCACCGACCTTGAACTCCGCTCATCTTCTCCTGCACAGAGTCTTACTTTTATGCTAAAATATATAAATATATATGAGGAGAAAAATGCAGAAGAAACGTGAATTTTTCATCATGACTGCTTTTATTGGAGAGGGGCATTCTCAGGCGGCTCGGGCTATTGCGGAGACCATCAAACAGGTTCATCCCGATGATGCGGTTCGCGTGCTGGATTTTCTGTCCAGGGATGTTCTTTCCATTGATCACGTCTTAAAAGAATCTTACCTGAAAATGATTCGTATATTCCCTGAAATGTACGATAGTCTATATAGCAATTCACAGAACAGGCATTTAGGAGCAACGTTTCAGAGTCTTCTTTCCTGGAGTTTCCGAAAGCGGATGAAGAGGCTGATTACCGTCTTGAAACCGGATGCCCTGTTGTTTACCCATCCATTTCCGGCCTGTGCAGCCAATCTGCTGAAGAAGGAAGGGGACATTAATACCCCTCTTCTCGGAGTCATTACCGACTTTGATATTCATCAGCTCTGGGTGTACAAACATCTGGATGCGTACTGCGTCCCTTCAGAGGACCTGGCGCGTAAACTGGAAGCCCATAATGTGCCGAGAAATATTATTCACACCACGGGAATTCCAGTTCGCAAATCCTTCTATGAAGAACTGAAAAATCCAAGTCCTAAAGAAAAAGGGACCGTACTCATCATGGGTGGGGGCCTGGGACTCGGAAATATTACAGATACTCTTCTACGTCTGGACAAGGTTGATTCCGTGAGCCAGTTTATTATTGCTACGGGACAGAATATCAATCTATATGAAGAAGTGGCATCTATCCGGTCAAGCCTCCGGCATCCGGTGGATCTGCACAGCTATACCAATAAAGTGGCAGAAATGATGAGTAAGAGTGAACTCATCGTCACCAAACCTGGTGCGCTCACCTGTACAGAAGCGCTGACCATGAATCTGCCTATGGTTTTGGTCAACGCCCTTCCCGGACAGGAACGGGCAAACGCCCAGCATCTGGAAGAACAGGGATGTGCCGTCTGGATTAGGAAAAATGAACTGGCGGACACAGTCGACGGTCTGCTGAAAAATGAAGATAAACTCAAGCAAATGGCACTTGCCTGTGGCAATGATAAAAAGGACAGCGCACTCGAAATCGTCCAGATACTCGACCATATGCTGGAAAGCAATACGAACCGAAATAGGTATCTCCAATTTAAAGAAAGGGGATACCTATTTGACTATAACGAGAATGTCGAAATTTGTATATCTAGTTAACGATGGAGAAAAGCATGCAGCAGTGGATTAACCATGCAGGAAGAAAACAGAAAAAGAAGCCTCGCAGTGCTTCTCTGATTCGTCTTATAAGCAAAGCCATATATCTTTGCGGAGATTATGTGGGAATTTTATTGGCTGAATGGATAGCCTTCCATATCAGAAATTTCCTGATGGGCAATATATTTCAGGTAAACGCCATATACATCTATATAGTGACACCTGCTGTATTCCTTCTGGCGCTGGCATTTGCCGGAATATATTCCAAACATTATTCCAGTGCACAGATGTTGGAAAAACTGTTTAAAGCCTGCCTGGGGGGAATTGCTTTTTCCATCATCCTCATGTTCCTTACCCAGGTTTCCGGCCAGGTATCCCGTCTGTATGTAGGGCTTTTTGCGGTCATCGTCTACCTGTTCCTGGTAATTGAAAAATATATTACCGCCTTATGCATCCGTAAGATGCCTGGACTTCAGATTCCTGTTCTGGTAGTAGGTGCCGGAAAGACAGCCGATGCAGCGATTGATGAAGGGAAAAGTAATGTATTCATCAACTATCGGGTAGGCGGATTTCTTGAGGATTTTGAGCCATCTTCCCACTATGCCCAAACATATCCGATCCTTGGAGGGTTTAACGATCTGGAAAAGGTAATTGCTGAAACCGGAATTCAGGATGTAATCATCGCGGCACCAGGACTGCCACAGGACCAGCTGAATCATCTCCTCTATCGTGCGCAGACACTGGTTCCCTATGTAAGCGTAGTTCCAAATCTGGTAGGCGTACCGATGTCAAATGTGGAAGTGGAATCTTTCTTTGACACCCGGATTATGCTCTTAAATATTAAAAATAATCTGGCGTTTCGGCTGAATCAGATTATTAAGCGGATATTTGATGTTGTTCTGACGCTTAGTGGAGGTTTATTCCTGCTCCCATTATTTCTTGGAATTTGTGTATGGATAAAAACGGATTCGCAAGGACCGGCAATCTATAAACAGCGCCGGGTGGGCAAGGATGGAAAAGAATTCGACTGCTACAAATTCCGCTCTATGGTCGTAGATTCGAAAGAACGACTGGAAAAACTTCTGGCCACAGATCCAAAGGCAAAAGAAGAATGGGAACGGGATTTCAAACTGAAGAATGATCCCCGCATTACGAAAAGCGGTGCCTTTCTTCGAAAGACAAGTCTGGATGAACTTCCACAGCTTCTCAACGTACTAAAGGGGGAGATGTCCCTGGTAGGACCTCGGCCCATTGTCCAGAAAGAAGTGCCTAAGTATGAACAATATATTAAAGAATACTACATGGTACTTCCTGGCATTACCGGTCTCTGGCAGGTGAGTGGTCGAAGTGATACTACATATCTTGAGCGCGTGGCTATGGATATGTGGTACGTTCATAACTGGAGCGTCTGGTTGGACATAGTGCTTCTATGGCGCACAGCGGCAGCCGTAATTCAAAGTCGTGGCGCCTATTGATGAGGAATTTATTACTCATCCTGTAATGTATAATGTACAGAGATGTAAAAGGAGTATATAGAAATGAATGTATTACTTGCCGGCGGCGCCGGATATATTGGTTCACATACCGCAGTGGAATTGCTCAATGCCGGTCATCAGGTAGTGATTGTGGATGATTACAGTAACAGCAGTCCGGAAGCTGTCCGCAGAATAGAAAAGATTACAGGAAAGTCAGTAGTCTCCTATGAAGCGGATGTCAAGGATAAGGAAAAGATGCGTCATATCTTTTCAAAAAATCACATTGACTGTGTCATTCATTTTGCAGGTCTTAAGGCGGTAGGGGAATCGGTCCGTCTTCCGCTGAAGTATTACCGTAATAATATTGATACCACGCTGACACTTCTGGAATGCATGGAAGAAGCAGGAGTTAATCAGTTTGTTTTCTCCTCTTCAGCCACGGTGTATGGAGAAGAAAATGAGCCGCCTTATGTGGAAACCATGCATCGTGGCAGCTGTTCCAACCCGTACGGGTGGACTAAGGTGATGATGGAACAGATTCTGGAAGATGCGGCAAAAGCTAATCCAGAGCTTTCTGTCATTCTTCTTCGCTACTTTAATCCGATTGGGGCCCATGAGAGTGGACTGATTGGTGAAGATCCACAGGGGATTCCCAACAATCTGATGCCCTTTATTGCCCAGGTGGCGGTGGGTAGAAGAGATCATCTCACGGTGTTTGGAGGAGACTACCCCACACCGGATGGAACCTGCCTTCGCGACTATATTCATGTAATGGATCTGGCAAACGGCCATGTGAAGGCAGTAGAATATGCAGCTAACCACAAGGGCGTTGAAGTGTTTAACCTGGGAACAGGCACTCCCTACAGCGTTCTCGATATCATTCATGCATTTGAAAAGGCTACCGGAGTCAAAGTGAAGTATGAAATCGGACTGCGTAGAGCAGGAGATCTTCCGAAATTCTGGGCCGATTCAACCAAGGCGCAGAAAGTACTTGGCTGGCATGCGGAACGAACACTGGAAGACATGTGCAGGGATACATGGAACTGGCAGGCTAAGAATCCAGAAGGATATAAGAAATAATAGTAGGAATAATGTTGTACATAGAAAGGATATAATCCGTGAAATACGATTATCTGATTGTTGGAGCAGGACTTTTTGGAGCTGTATTTGCCTGTGAAGCAGTAAAAGCTGGGAAAGCCGTTCTTGTGGTAGACAAACGGCCTCATATTGCCGGGAATGTATATACAGAAGATGTAGAAGGTATTCATGTACATAAATATGGTGCTCATATTTTTCATACCAACAATAGAACAGTATGGAATTATGTCAATCAGTTCGCAGAGTTCAATCGATTTACTAATTCACCGATAGCCAATTATCATGGAGAACTGTATTCCCTTCCTTTCAATATGTATACGTTTAATAAGATGTGGGGTGTGGTAACGCCAGAAGAAGCCACAGCGAAGATTGAAGAGCAGAGAAAAGTTGCTGGAATCATAAACCCTCAGAATCTGGAAGAACAGGCTATTTCCCTGGTAGGAACTGATATTTATGAAAAACTGATTAAAGGATATACAGAGAAGCAGTGGGGACGCCCATGTACAGAACTTCCTGCCTTTATTATCAAGCGCCTCCCGGTTCGTCTGACATTTGACAACAATTATTTTAATGCTCTTTATCAGGGGATTCCTGTGGGTGGATACACCAATATAGTTGCCAATATGCTTAAAGGAATCGAGGTAAAGCTTAATTGCGATTATCTGGAAAGCAAGGAAGAACTGGATAAGCTGGCTGATAAGGTGGTTTACACCGGGCCGATAGATGCTTACTTTAATTATAATCTGGGGCCTTTAGAATACAGAAGTGTCCGCTTTGAAACCGAAGTGCTGGATAAGCCAAACTTCCAGGGCAATGCCGCAGTTAACTATACAGACAGAGAAACACCATGGACCCGTATTATCGAACATAAATGGTTTGAATTTGGCAAGGACGCTAATGGCAATGATCTGCCCAAAACAGTTATCAGCCGGGAATACTCCTCTGAATGGAAAGTGGGAGACGAACCATATTATCCAGTTAATGATGAAAAGAATGGCAAACTTTATAAGGAATATAAAGTATTGGCAGATAAAGAATCTAACGTTATCTTTGGTGGGCGCCTGGGTGAATATAGGTATTACGATATGGATGCGGTCATTGATAGTGCCTTGAAGAGAACAGATATTGAATTCAGATTGTCATTATCTACAAAACAATGATTATATTTTGTAAGGAAAGCGGGAATAAATGATACATAAGCTTTATTCGCTGGTAGACACCAAAGTCAAAACTAAAGAACCTCTCTACATTCGGGGTGTAAACCGTAGATCAGGGGGGACCATTCTTTTAAATAAAGGAGAGGTGCTTGATTTTACAACCTATTTTAATTCAGTAAGCCTGAAAAAATGGAGAAGGTACACCACTATTGAGAGATTGCAGTTGGTACTTCATTTAAAAGGAAGTTTTCAGATTACTTTTCATTTGTATGATGAAAATAGAACTGTTCATAAAATTTCAATAGAAACGTGTGACTCCGTTTTTGTACATTCTTTTTCCATGGCGGAATTAGAAGGTGTACTTTTAGGATTTACTCTTCAGTGTTTTAGTGATACTGGAGTATATTCTGGTGGAGAATGGGAAGGACAGTTCTGTCAATGGAATGATCAGAAAATTGGGATTTCTATTACCACTTTCAAACGTGAAAAGTATGTTAAAAGAACTATGAAAGTTCTTCAGGATTTTCAGCGAGACCATCCTTGGCTTTCTGTGCTTGTGGTAGACAATGGGAGGACGCTGCAGGAAGTTGATTGCAAGCGGTTTCGAGTAATTCATAATAGAAATTATGGGGGATCAGGTGGGTTTGCACGGGGAATGATAGAATATGTAGAACATGGGAAAGTGAATTATGTTCTTCTCATGGATGATGATATTGTTCTTGAAACATCCGCTTTAGAACGAACCTTTTCTCTTCTTTCCGGGGTGAAAAAAGAGTATGTAGAAAGTTTTCTAGCAGGAGCTATGCTTTCCATGGAAAAGCCAACCAATCAATATGAAAATACAGCTTGTTGGAAAAAAATAAGAATTCAGGGAGAAGGAAAAAATCTTAATCTTATAAATGTGAACAATTTACTGAAAAATGAAATTGTTCCTTCGCAGAAGAATAGATATGGAGCCTGGTGGTTCTGTTGTATTCCTGTTCAACGAATTAAGGATATTGGATACCCATTGCCTATATTTATTAAAGGGGATGATTTGGAGTATGGAATACGCAACCATAGAGAAGTAATATCTATGAATGGTATCGGTGTATGGCACCAATCCCTTCAGTTCAAAATAAATCCTGTAGTGAACTATTATTCTGATCGTAATATGCTAATGATTAATAATTATGCAGATGATTGCAATTTTTTGACATTTATTTTGGCAGTAATTGGAAGGATTATAAGAAGAATATTAGAAGGGAATAAAATTGGTATTCGTTGTTTAACTCAAGCATTAATTGATTACAATAAAGGACTAACAGGGATTACTGCCGTTTCTTCAGAAGAAAAAATGAACCAGATTTTATTCATGGTTAAAGAATCTGTGTCATGGTCAGTATATAAAGACTTGCTGGTTAATTTTATAAGAGTTTTATCTGATTATAAAAAGGTACACAAGGATTATATTACTTTCAGAAACCAGTTATTGAAGTCTAATACATTTTGGAGTGTTTTTTTGGGCATAAGAGGAGAAAATGAATAATTTTATATCAGAATTGTATAAATATAGATTTCTGATTCATGAGCTGGTTGTTCGCGATATCAAGAAAAAATATAGAAGGTCAGTACTTGGCATTTTGTGGAGTATTTTGAATCCACTGCTAATGATGTCTGTTACAGCTATGGTATTCTCTACTCTTTTTCGCTTTGATATAACAAACTATCCGTTATATCTTTTAATCGGGCAGATTTTATTTACTTTCTATTCCGAAAGTACTAATTTTGCCATGAGCTCAATTATAGATAACAGTGGACTCATTCGCAAAATTTATATTCCTAAATATTTATTCCCTCTTTCTCGAGTAATATCTAGTGGGGTTAATCTTTTATTCACACTTCCTGCCTTATTTATTATTATTTTGTTTACAGGACAGCCGTTGAACTGGAGAATGTTGACTTTTGTGTTTCCGCTTGCTCTGTTTTTTGCCTTTTGTCTTGGTATAGGGTTAATATTAGCTACAATGGCGGTTTATTTTCGAGATATGTTTCATCTCTATGGGGTTCTGATTAATTTGCTTAGTTATGCCACTCCGATTTTTTATCCGGAATCGATTGTTCCGGATAAATTCAGCCTTCTTTTGAAATTAAATCCTTTGTACTATTTTTTTAAAGCTATACGACAGGCTTTATATGAGAACTGTATTCCTGATTTACACATTATGTTTTATTGCTTTGGTTTAGCTATAGTGGCTATTGTTTTAGGAATTTTGGTATTTAAGAAATTCCAAAATCATTTTATTCTTTATATTTAAGGAGGGGCAATGTCTGAAAAAGTGATAGATGTGAGCCATGTTTCCATGCATTTTAACCTAATGGTTGAAAAAGTGGACTCTTTAAAAGAATATGTGGTTAAGTTTCTAAAAGGGAAATTGCTTTATAATGATTTTATCGCATTAAATGATGTTTCTTTTCAGGTTGAAAAAGGGGAAATTGTTGGTTTAGTTGGTTTTAATGGTGCAGGAAAATCAACTATGCTAAAAATTCTGGCAGGAGTTCTTACGCCAACAGAAGGTTCTGTTAGTGTCATTGGATCTGTTGCGCCTTTAATTGAAGTAGGGGCAGGTTTTGATTCTGAATTAACAGCAAGAGAAAATATATATTTGAATGGGGCTATCCTAGGACATGCCAAGAAATTCATGGACTCTAAGTTTGATGAAATTATAGATTTTGCTGAACTCAGAAATTTTATTGACGTTCCAGTCAAAAATTTTTCCAGTGGTATGTATGCCAGGCTGGGATTTGCAATAGCCACTATGGTTCATCCGGATATATTAATTGTAGATGAAGTGTTATCTGTAGGGGACTACAAATTTCAGCAGAAATGTGAACAGCGAATTCAGTCCATAATTGATGAAGGAGTAACTATCATACTTGTATCTCATGATATAGGGATGATTGAAAGATTATGCACAAAGGTAGTATGGTTGGATCATGGAATTGTGAAGGATATTGGCGAAACGGAAAAAATTTGCAATGAGTATAAAAAAATGTAGAGATTGCATAAACAAAAATAATAAGTTAACAGTTAATAGTGATCAACCTAAAATAACAGTTGTTATTCCCACAAACAGGGCTAATTGTGTGAATTATCTTCTTCAAAATTCAATTTATTTGTATAAGGGTAAATTATTTAGTTTTGAAATACACGATAGTAGCTTAGATGAGGAAATTAAAACAGAAATACAAAGTTTCATCATGAACAATCCTGATTTTCCTATTAGGTATTTTCATTATAGTTCTGAAATTTCAGCTGATAAAAAGGCTATTTTGGCAATAAATAGAGTAAAAACTAAATATTTTTGGCTTTATGGAGATGGGAATTTAACTGATTTTAATAAGATTGATAGAATTTTATGTCAAAATCAGTTTTGGGATTATAACGTGGTAAATTTAGAAATTTTGTCACGCAGAGCTCATTTAAATAATGATGTGGGGCTCAAATCTGAAATGATTTATTCAATTACAAGCCCAACGGAATATATCGTAAAATATTTTTCTCATTTAACATATTGGGGCGCAGCTTTATTAAAAACAGATTTTTTTCAACGGGCGTATTATAATGGGTTGGTAAATAAATATGTTAAGGATTCCATTCCTTGGTGGATAGCTTGTATTATTTTTGATCTAATTGCCTATGATTCTAAGTGTGGAGTTACGGGGAAGATGGGGGTTTTATATAGTAGTGCACTCATGTTAAATCCAATGAAAAAGGATCACTGGTGGACTCATGATAAAAGATATTATGAGTATACATTTGTGCTTTTTGATAAGGGCATAGCAAAGTTGTCAGAACTATATCCAAATTCTGTAAAAAAAAGAGTAATAATAAATTTTCGTAAGGATGCATTGGTTAGCTACAGCTATCTTATGTATTTGAGGAGTATAGGCAATTTGAATCTTAAGTTAATAAATGAATATAAATCAGAAATTTCCCATATTACTTACTTTTATTACTTAATGTTTCTTTATTGCCTGATTCCAGTTTCTCTTGCAAAATTTATAATTTATATTAAACCATTAATTAAAAAGGCATTGTGCCGAGGATAAGGAGGCTTTATTTATGAAGGTGGTTTTATTAGCAGGTGGATTTGGTACACGAATTTCTGAAGAAAGTCAGTACAAACCAAAACCAATGATTGAAATTGGTGGAATGCCAATACTTTGGCATATTATGAAATGCTATAGTTATTATGGTTTCAATGAATTTATTATCTGTGCAGGATATAAACAACACTATATTAAGGAATGGTTTGCGGATTATTTTCTGCATACTTCTGATATTACATTCGATTTTACTCAGGGAAATAAGATTATTGTTCACAATCAACATAGTGAACCATGGAAAGTAACTGTCGTTGATACCGGATTAAATACTATGACTGGAGGACGAATTAAGAGAATTCAGCCATATGTTGGAAACCATCCATTTATGATGACATATGGCGATGGACTTTGTGATGTAAATATTGCTGAGCTTGTTAAATATCATAAGTCACATGGAAAGCTGGCCACACTTACCGCAGTTCAGCTTGAACAGTCCAAGGGGGTTCTTAATATTGGAGCAGATAATGCAGTTCATTCTTTCCGCGAAAAAGCAGCAAGAGATAGTGCTCCTATTAATGCAGGGTTTATGGTACTTCAGCCTGAAGTTTTTAATTATTTGGATGGAGATAGCTGTATTTTTGAAAGAGCACCTCTTGAGAGATTAGCCAAAGAAGGACAACTTATGAGCTATAAATATAAGGGATTCTGGCAGTGTATGGATACTAAACGTGAAAAAGATATTCTTGAAGAATTATGGGATTCTGGTAAAGCTCCCTGGAAAGTGTGGGATAAATGAAACTTGATATGAACTTCTATAAGGGGAAAAAGGTTCTGGTTACAGGACATACTGGGTTTAAAGGTACTTGGCTTTGTAAAATGCTTGAAATGGCTGGGGCAGAGGTTATAGGATATTCCCTGCCATCTCCTACAGAAGAAGGGGATAAAGTATTTCGCCTTTCTGGAACTGAAGCAGATATGCACTCTGTGATAGGGGATATTCGGGATTATGAAAAATTACTTTCTGTATTTAAAATAGAAAAACCGGAAATTGTATTTCATTTAGCTGCTCAACCAATTGTTCTTGAAAGTTATCGAGACCCAGTGGGAACATATTCTTCAAATGTCATGGGGACAGTTCATGTGTTGGAATGCGTACGCCAGACAGGATGTGTTCGGTCTTTCCTGAATGTGACTACAGATAAAGTATATCGTAATAACGAATGGTTCTGGGGCTATCGGGAAAATGAACCTCTTGATGGATATGATCCATATTCAAATAGTAAGAGTTGTTCTGAGCTTGTTACAGCCAGCTATAGAAGGAGTTTTTTCAAGGATAATTCTACTGCAATTTCTACAGCCAGAGCAGGTAATGTAATCGGCGGGGGAGATTTTGCAGAAAATAGAATTATACCTGACTGCATTCACGCAGCTTATGGTGGAAAGCAAATTGAAGTAAGGAATCCATATTCAACACGTCCATATCAGTTTGTCCTGGAACCACTTTATGTATATCTGATGATAGCAGAAGCACAGTATATCGATAAAAAATATATAGGCTCTTACAATGTTGGCCCAGATGAGGAAGATTGTGTAACAACAGGTGAGTTAGTAAATCTGTTTTGTAAATCTTGGGGCGATGGTCTTACATGGATTGATAAATCTCAGGCCAATGCTCCACATGAAGCAAATTTCCTGAAGCTAGATTGCTCTAAACTTAAATCAGTTTTTGGATGGACGCCCCGTTATCATATTGGAGAAACCATAGAGCAGACTGTAGAATGGGCAAAAGTTTACAAGAATGGAAATGATATTAAGTCTTGTATGGCAAAACAGATTACTTCATTCTTGGAAAAATAAGTTGACATTTAGGCAGATAATCAGGCGTTAACATTAGTCCCGACAAATATTTTGAAATGTTATTTTTATCAAATAAATTATTAGTTGATACCTAGGAGTTAAAAATGACCAGTGAGGAATTAGCAAAAAAAATACGTATTGATGCTATAAAAATGGTACATCATGCACATGCATCCCATATTGGCGGAATACTCTCCTGTGCCGATATTGTGGCAGTTTTATATAATGATGTAGCCAATGTTTTTCCAAAGGAACCGGAGAATCCGGAAAGGGATCGCATTGTTTTGAGTAAAGGCCATAATGGGGTTGCAATCTATGCAGCACTTGCAGAGAAGGGCTTTTTTGATAAAAATGCTTTGAAAACTTATGGTGATAATGGCGGTATTTTTTCCTGCCATATTTCTCATCATAATGTACCAGGTGTTGAAATTTCTACTGGGAGTTTGGGTCAAGGAGTAGGCGTAGCCTGTGGGATGGCTCTTAATGGTAAGCTAAAGGGCAAGAAATATAAAGTTTATGCTATCGTTGGCGATGGTGAATGTGATGAAGGTGCTGTTTGGGAAATGGCTCTTCTTGCAGCACAATATCATCTTGATAATTTTACAGTTATAATTGATAGAAATCATATGCAGGCAATGGGCTTTTGCTCGGATGTATTAAATACAGATCCTTTATCTGCTAAATGGGAATCCTTTGGATGGACTGTTGTTAATGTAAAAGATGGAAATAGTCATAAGGGACTCAATGAAGCTTTTAATAAACCTTCATTAGGGCGGCCTAAAGTTATCATAGCGAATACCATAAAGGGTAAAGGTGTTTCTTTTATGGAGAACCAATTAATTTGGCATTATAGAGATCCACAGGGTGATGATTATATTAATGCATTAAAAGAACTGGGGGAGACAGATTTATGAGAAATCATGTTATTGCCGAATTAGTAAAACTTGCTCGTACAGATTCTCGGATTATGCTTGCTATTGCAGATTTAGGTTTTAATGTTGTTGAGGGTTTCCAGAAAGAATTTCCTGATCGTTTTATTAATGTTGGTATAGCGGAACAGAATCTTACTGCAGTGGCAGCAGGCTTAGCACATGAGGGAAATGCAGTCTTTACTTACTCCATTGGGAACTTTCCTACCTTGAGATGTATTGAACAAATTAGGAATATGGTTTGTTACCACCAGGCTAATGTAAAAATTTTAGCTGTGGGTGGTGGGTTTGCATATGGAACATTGGGAATGACGCATCATGCCACAGAAGATATTGCAATGATGCGCAGTTTGCCTAATATGAAAGTTTTTGTGCCAGCTGATGCAATTGAAGCTGTCTCATGTCTTCATGAAATGTGTAAATATGATGGACCGTGTTACTTAAGAATGGCCAGGGGACATGAACCAAACATCCATAGCGAACCAGATTATACAGTTATTGACATTCGGCATTTGTTGCCGATTGTTGAGGGAGGAAATAAAGTAGCTATTTTAGCAAGTGGAACCATATTATCTGAAGCAGTAAAATTACAGCAGATGTTATCTGATGCCGGAATATCAGGTTCAGTTTATTCAGTACCATCCATTAAGCCAATTGATGATGAAAGCATCAGAAAAATTTCGCAGACAGCTAAATTGATTATTACCATGGAAGAACATAATATAATCGGAGGACTTGGAGGTGCTGTTGCAGAAGTACTGAGTAGTCTTAGTAAACATGCTCCTTTACGGAGGTTTGGACTGCAAGACACCTTTACCAGTGAAGTGGGCAACCAAGACTATTTGAGGGACTATTATGGATTGAGTGCCAATAAGATTTATCCTTCAGTTATTAAGTTTTTTGAAAGGGAGAAATAATGAAAATTGCAGTAGTGGGGGCTACTAGTTTTATCGGATTAGAATTATTACGATCTTTAGTAAAAGAATCCAATGTTGAGCTTCTGGCAGTTGCCAGACAAACAAGTCCCAAAATCAAAGAAATTTTAAAGATTGGAAATAATATTAAATTAAAATACTTAACGCTACAGGAGTATGAACAGCTAGGAACAGTTCTCGGCCCGGTAGATTGCCTGGTTTATTTAACTTGGAATGGAACCAGGGGAACCTCTCGTGATGACCATGAATTACAGTCTTTTAATTTTGAACAGGGAATAAAGGCTATTACATCTGTGATGAAAGCCGGATGTACCAAAATAATAACTGCTGGATCACAGGCTGAGTATGGTCCTTGGTTTATGGAGAGAAAAGAAACAGAAGAAGATATCCCTCATCCAAACACTGAATATGGTAAGTATAAGTTGAAATTTTATAATGAAGCGGTAAAGCTTGGTAAAATGTATCATACCCGGATAATTGAACCAAGATTTTTCAGTTTATATGGGCCGAAAGATTATGAAGGAACCATGATTATATCAATGCTTAAAAATATGCTGAAAAATAAGGACTGTAATTTAACTAAAGCTATTCAGACATGGGATTTCTTGTATATTTCAGATGCCATAAATGGGTTAATGCATCTTATAAGAAAAGATGTTGCTGAAGGGATATATAATTTTGGTTCCGGTGATAGCCATCCATTGAAGCATTATATTGAAATCATGCAAAAGTTGACCAATAGTAAAAGCAATTTAAGATATGGGGTTATTCCTTACCCCAATACTGGTATTGTAAATGTTAATCCTGATGTAAAGAAACTGAAGGATACGGGATGGAAACCAGAAGTAACTTTTGAACAAGGAATTCTGCAGATTATTGATTATCTGCAGGGTTAAATGGCTTTAGCAAAGGTAAAAAACTATATGAAAAGAGAAGCAAAAGAAAAGCAAAAATTAAAATTACTTGAACTTGAGGCAATAGACAAGTCTTGCTATAGTAAAACTTTGGAGCCAGCCTTTCCACAGTGCAGGAGAGCAATTGTTTTTGAATGTAGCGACTTTTTTGTCCCTTATCAGAGTGTTGTCCTTCAATCTTTGATTGATCATATTAGCCCGGAAGGCTTTTATGATATTGTTATTTTAACGCATGAGATTGATGCATATGATTGTAGGTTGCTGGCTGATATAACAAAAGGTAAAGCGAACGTCAGCTTACGTTTTTTTGATCCCTCAGCATTGGTTAAGAAATTTATAAAAAAGGCTAAATATAAATACCTGAATATAAATTATTATAGATTGGCGTTGCCCTGGATATTTAAGGAATATGATACAGTCTTAAATTTGGGGGCTGATATTGTTATAGCGAAAGATGTTTATGATCTTTTAAAAATTGAATGGCATAAATCAGAATATATGGCTGGTGTTGTTGACTTGGGATATATAGGCAGACTCTCGCTGGATATTCCGTTAAAAGAACTGGATTTAAAAAATCCCAATGGTTATGTCAATGCAGATGTACTTTTGTTTAATTTAGATGCTATTCGCAACAATTTTAAAATTGAAGAAGTAATGGAATTATGGCAAAAATATCATTTTAGATGTTCGGAGCAAGATGCTTTTAATGTATTGTATGATTGCCATATCCGTCACTTGGATCTCAGATGGAATCTATTTCCAGCCAAGATGGCCTCGGTAGAGCATATTGCTTATAATAATGATACAAAAATCAAATTATGGAAGAAAAGTTTGCATGACCCTTGGATAATTCATTTTGCCGCATATCCTAAACCCTGGGATTATCCTCTTGTTGGCTTTGGGGATAAGTGGTGGTATTATGCAAGAAAATCGGTATATTATGAAGAAATTTTACGAAAAATGAGTGTCATAGCAGTACGTGGAGACCTTAGTCTTGGTAAAAAATGGATTCAAAAGGTGGGAGATATTTTTTTGCCAATTTTTCCACGAGACTCATTTTTCAGGAATATGTTTAAATACGTTTATTCGGTCTTTTTTTCTTTACCGGATAAGGAGTTTGGGAGGAAGTTTGGTAAACTTGGCGGGAAATAAATGAATTGTCAGGGGTTGAATATTATTGTATAGATTTATAATAGACATGAGTTTTTATCATCATTGGAATCAAATTATGGATTTAATAGAAGGCGAATTGCAAGAAATAATGATTTCAATATGGTAAAGAATTGGAGCTAATATTTTGGGAGCATTAGGATGCAAACTTACTGAAATTAATAAGCAAAGGATTGATTGGACTGATATTGCTAAAGGACTAGGTATTTTAGCAGTTATACTTGGTCATTGTCATCTTCCTGAAGAGGTATGGAATTCCATTTATTCTTGGCATATGCCAATATTTTTTGTGATTTCTGGATATTTTTATAGAATACAGCCTTTTGAGATATTAATTAAGAAAAAATTCAATTCACTTTTAAAACCATATTTTTATACATGTGGCACTATCGCATTAATAGAAGGTGTAAAGGCAGGGTTAGCTCGTCATAGTGCATGGGGAGCTATCGAGTGCTATGCTAAAACTGGACAGGGGTGGGATAAGAATTTAGACAGCCTTT
>ERZ837487.933-NODE-933-length-38656-cov-20.105826_pt1 | contig 38656 bp, 33 predicted proteins | sample MGYA00519911_ERZ837487 | MGnify/ENA primary metagenome ERZ837487 (study PRJEB31850, sample SAMEA3708818) | human gut metagenome | biome: human gut; feature: human-associated habitat; material: faeces | place: China | collected 2014 ... | reverse complement strand
TCAGGGCATCTTCGTTGTCCGTGGTCAGCTCGTTCACCTCAGCACGGCCAATGTAAGCTTCTGCCTGTGTATACGGCTGGTCCTCGGTCTTTTCGATGGCCGTGGTGTAGTCCGCCTTTGCATCGTCATACTGCTTCAGGCCGGTGTACGCCTGTGCACGGCCCATGTAAGCCGGGATGTTCTCCGGGTCAAGGCCGATGGCTTCGGTAAAGGACGCCACAGCTTCGGTGTAGTTCTGCTCGGTCAGGTATTTCTGGCCGAGTTCCACCTTTTCCACTGCCTTTTGTGCTTTTGAGGTACATGCCGTGAGCAGAAGGATCATGCTCAGCACCACCAGAAGACCATGCCATCCCCTTTTTTGCCGTTTTGTCATTTCAGTTTCCTCCTCTGAAATGTCAGTTACTCCTCAAACATTTTCCAGCTGACACATCCGTCCAGCCAGAACTTTCCGTTTCCGGAAGTCTTCCGCACAACATTCTGTGCATCCAGATCATTGAAATGCCACCACTCAGAGGCCAGCGGCGTCATGCCCACATTGGTGCAATAGCCCTGCAGACGCCGTGCGCCCTCCGTCATGGATGCTGCAGCCGTTGCCTTTTTCCACGCCGTGTTCGAGCCGGAGCTGACCGGCCTTGTAAAGCAGGCCGCCGCACTGCTCAGCTCGTGCATGGCCGACGGCATTTCGTATTCCTCGCCGGTCACCCGCAGGAACGGGCAGCCCGCCATGCGGTGCTCCGTCTGGTCTGTCACCCGCAGGAGCGTTGTGTCCATCGCCACTCCGCGCTGATGATTGGACAGCGCCGTTGCAATGAACCACCCGATATTCCATGCGCCCTCGTTCAGTGCCGCCATCAGGCTTTTGTCTGCCCGTGCCTTGGCGTATACGGCATCTTTTACCTGCATCTGCACGTCGTAGGGCCGGAACGTCTCGATGATCTTCAGGCAGTCGCCCGCCTGCAGCGCACTTTTCTGCGCTTTTCCGACCTTTTTCGCCATCGCATAATTGAGCGGCATCACAAACTCATCCCGCCCGAGCCGCTGATTGTAGAACAGTCCGTCGTACAGTTTCTGTCCGGTGATCCCCTCGATCGTCTCGCCGCAGGTCCTGAACACAGAAGCCACTGCATTCGGGTTCTCGTACACGACGGACGGGAGCACATCCGGCAGGTTGATCATGCAGAATGCGCTCTGCAGCCACCCGACCGTGCCATCCAGCAGGCATACCTGCCAGTACGCACCCGATTCCTGCCGGATATAGAACATATCCCCTGCCGTAAGGCGGCGCAGTTCCGCGGAGGTTTCATCCGGGGAGCTGCGAAGCGAAAGGACCAGCGCCCCCACAAAACCTGTAGAGCCTTCCAGCGGCAGTTCAAAGCCGTCCGGGATGCGGATACCGGCACGGAGGGTCCTGCCGTCATCCAGCAGGATCCCATCCTGTTCCGGCATTGCTCCTCCCGGGGAGATGCCGCTTTCCTGTGCCTGCCAGCTGACCTGCCGCTCCTGCACTTCAGAGCTACAGCCCGTCAGAAGCCAGGTACAGGCCATTGCAGAAAGGCAGAGAAAGTCGCGTCTTGAGATCCTCATGCAGTTTCCTCTCTTTCTGTCGGTTCTGCCTGTACTTCAGGCGCAGTTTCTTCCGGTGCGGGCGCAGGTTCCGGTTCCGGAGCCGGTGCCGGTGCAGCCGGTTCTTCTGCCGGCTGCGGTGTTTCTGGTTTGCCTGCAGGAGTTTCCGGCTGAACTGCCGGCTGCTCTTCCAGCAGGTCCGGCTCCGGGGCTTCGCCTTCGGCGTCCTCCGAGAGATCTTCTTCCGGAACGATTTCTCCGACCGGCTGAAGTCCGCCGCTTCCGTTCAGGTTGTAACTGGTGCGTCCTTCCTGAAACGAGCCGGAAAGGCTTATGCCGTCCGCAAAATAGTAATATTTGCCGTGCGAGTGGTCCCAGCCCTGTTTCAGGCTTCCATCCGCCGCAAACGCATAGGGCTGGCCGTCGATCACGCACCATCCCGTCATCTGGTTCCCGTTGCCGTCCAGATAGCGTCTGCCCGCGTCGGTCTCTACCCAGCCTGCCTGACTGATGCCGTCTGCAAAGAGATAATCCCTGCCTTCGATCTGCAGCCAACCCTGCGCAGGCGAACCGGTCTCATCGTAGTATTTCAAAACGCCATCCGTCGTTTTCCAGCCGTTCAGCTGGCCTTTTACACGGCCCTCTGCATCCAGCTCCCACGTTTCGCCATCTTCCTGATAGGTGCCGGTACGCGGATGCCCTGTTTCGTCAAAGCAGTACGTTTCTCCGTTCAGCACCACCCATCCGGTGTACAGCTGGCCGGTGCCGGGCTGAAAATAATAGGACCTGCCATCTACTGTGGATTCCCCCTGCCGGAGTTCGCCGTTTTCGTCTGCATAACCGACAAAGCCGTTTTCACTGATCCACTTTGTTTTTACAAAACCGTTTTCTCCAAAGTAGTACAGCTTCTGGTCGATCTCGTACAGGCCCTTTACCCGCATCCCGTTGACTGTTGAAACAAAGTAGCGGTGGTGGCCCTTGCCTTTCCAGCCCGTTGCCTGCTGGCCGGGCATTCTGCCTGTTCCCAGCAGTGCGCCTGCAGCCACACACAGGACCAAAAGCGCTGTTCCTGCCACTTTCAGGATGGAAAGCCGTGTTTTTTTTCGGGTCCTCTGTGTAAGGCTGAATTCGTATCGCTTGATTTTCTGGCGTTTCATCTTCATCTTCCCAATGCAATAGATAGAGATTCAGCCTCCGGTTGACTGCCAGAGGCTGAATGCTTGCTCAATAGGCGTCCTGCACGGTCTCCTTGCCGTTTTCACGGTAGGTCGTTACAGTAAAGCCGTCATAATACAGAATGCCGTCTTCTCCGTCGCCGATGCAGCTGGAAGCATACTCGCTGCTGCTGGGCTTGCCAACTGCTGCATAGAGTTTGGAGACATCCTTACCCACATACTTCAGGGCTGTTTCCAGGCTTGCGGTCTCTGCCGGAGCAGCCGTTTCTGCAGGAGCAGCAGGCTCTGCCTTCTTTTCCGGGGCTGCAGCTGCCGTTTCGCCGGAAGCCTTACCCTCCGCCTTGGAAGCCGAAGCTGCGGGCTTTTCCTGCTTCTTCGATTCTGCGGCCTGCTCCTGCTTCGACGCTGCCTTGGATTCTGCCTTAGACTCCGCTTCAGGCTCCGCCTGCTCTTCCGAAGCAGCCTCGCTCACGGCAGAAGAAGTCGGAGCCTCGGTCTTTTCCGGTTCAGATGCCGGCACAGACTCCGAAGCAGCCTCCGACACAGCAGAAGCTGCCGAAACTGCAGCCGTCTCCGACACCGATGCTGCTTCTTTTTGGGCACCGCAGCCGGATGCCAGCAGCACCGTACCACAGAGGATAACGCCCATCAGTTTACGATTCCATTTCATTTCAATGTTCCTTCTTTCTTATCTTCAGTCTGTCAATGCGCAGGAGATCATCTCTCCGCCAGACATGAACGCTACACAAAATTCCTGTCCCCTCGCCTCTTCCGGCAGATACGCCGTGAACGGCTGCGCGCCATCCCCGCAGGGAGACGCTTCATACACAGCGTCCCCCGTCAGGAGATAGACCGGCGATTCGTCATCCACCGCCTGCTGCCCAAGGTCGCCGGAAAGACAGAAGTATCCTTCCAGATTCCCGTCATTTTCGGATGCCGCAACCGTTTTGCCGCTGTCGGCAGCCTTTATATTCTGGCGCTCCGGTGCCGGAAGTTCCGGTGCGCGCTCCAGCAGCCAGTTCAGATTGCGCTCCACGATCTCCACCAGAAGAACATCCGGCTGTTCTGCCGTCACTGCACTCAGGCGGTAAGGCATACTGCGGGAAAAACACGCTTTCCCGTAGCTCTGGGCCAGAAACGGATGCAGATTGATGCCGAACGAATCCCGGTAAACAAAGATGCTTTCCTCTTCGCCAGAGTTTTCCGTATGTATCGTGATATCATCTGCCGAGCGGAACTTTTCATCGTAGGTATAATCGAAATCATACGCCGCGTCTGCTTCGGTCTCCTTGCCGGAGGGATACACCATCTCATACAGATCCCCTGTATGCGGTGTGGTCTGCCCCGTTTTATGCGCATCAAAATCCGGTGCAGTCCCCTTCAGTTCCTTCAGCAGGGTCTGCGCTGCAAGCTGAGCACCCTGCATGTTCCAGTGGCTGTCCAGACGATAGTACAGCTGTTCTCCGGTCCCGGACAGCGTTTCGTACAGATCAATGTAGTGGACATTCTGCTGCGCCATCTGCTGTTTCAGCCGTTCGATGCTGCGCGTCTGTGCTGCCGCATAGCGCGACGGCATCTGGCTGCCGTAGAGCGAGTTTTTGTTCGGTGCTACGGTAAAGTAAAATCGTATCCCGTTTTCCTCGCTGTATTCCTGCATCAGCTGCAGCACATGTGCAGCCGCATAACTCTGCCGCGGGGTAAACAGGTCCGTTCCGGTATAATCTTCCAGAGTGCTCTTGTAGAACAGCCAGCCGTCCCTGCCCAGCAGAACGCTGCTGCTGTCCAGATCCTGAAAAAGTTTTCCGGTGAGCTGATCGTTCAGCGTGATCATCTCATGCCGGAAGCCGAAATGATCCGCGAAATAGTCGGAGAACTCGTTCAGCACCTTAGAATTGAACTTTCCGTCCTCATCCAGCAGTTCCGGCAATTCTGCCAGCTGTTCATTGCCGACCGATTCCGCTTTCTGCCACGGCATCACTACCGTCGGCAGCACACAGATGCCCATCACTGCTGCTGTAAATAAAATATGTCCGATCTTCTTTTTCTGCATTCTCCCACCTCAGAACTGAAAATAGATAAACGGCACATAAGATGCCGCCGACAGATGCAGAATATCTGTCACCAAAAGCATCAGCAGCACAGCACCGCCCAGAACCCGGACAGCTCTCTGTGCATTCTGCGTCAGCGCGTCTGTTCTGTGGAGAATAGCCGGCAGCACCGGTGTGCTGAACACAACGCCGGCGGCCAGCGCGCACAGCGTCAACGGCGTCATGCACTGTGCCAGCAGCAGCCCGGTCTGCGCGGTGGCGTGGACGCCCGAAAACATGGCTGCGACCATTGCCACCGCCTGCGACATCGTATCCGCGCGGAAGATCACAAAACCGATCAGGACCACCAACAGGGTGTAAAGGTGTTTTGCGATCCCCGCAGCACGCCGTTTGCTGTTCCGGCTGTGCCTGTCTTTCCCTGTCAGCTTTGCCACAAGGTCCTCTGCAACGATAAAGAAACCATGCCACAGGCCCCACACGATAAAGGTCCAGTTTGCGCCATGCCACAAGCCGGTAAAAAAGAATACGATCAGTTTGTTGCGGTAGGTTTTTGCCGTTCCCTTCCGGTTTCCGCCCAGCGGAATATACAGATATTCCCGGAACCAGGTGGACAAGGAGATGTGCCACCTGCGCCAGAATTCCTTGATGCTGGACGAAATGTAAGGATAGTTGAAGTTCTCCCGGAAGTGGAAGCCGAAGCAAAGGCCAAGACCGATCGCCATATCGCTGTACCCGCTGAAATCAAAGTAGATCTGCATCAGGTAGCATACGGCACCCAGCCAGGCTGCCCGGCTGTCCAGAATAGAGGCATCCGCGCCATAGACCTGCGCTACCACGCTCCCGCAGACATCCGCGATCAGCAGTTTTTTGCTCAGGCCGATGATAAACCGGCGCAGTCCACGGGCCAGATTTTCCCATGTATGGCTGCGGCTGCGGACCTCATGTGCAACGTCCTCATACCGCACGATCGGCCCTGCGACCAGCTGCGGAAAAAGCGAGATATAGAGCAGAACATCCGAGAATTTCGTGCTCTTCAACTGCTCGTTCCGGTACACATCGATCACATAGCTGAGGCCCTGAAAGGTAAAGAACGAGATGCCGACCGGCAGAACGATCGACGGCACCGGGACCGACACCCCCGGCAGGTGGTTCACCGTCTGCGCCAGAAAGCCCAGATACTTGAACACGCCCAGAATGCCAAGGTTCACTGCCACCGCAGCATACAGCACCGGTTTGCGCCCGGAAACGAACAGACCCGCGATATAGTTGCACAAAACCGAGAACAGCAGCAGTAGCACATACCACAGCCCGCTGAACGCATAAAACAGAAGGCTTGCCGCGATCAGCCAGAGATTTTTTGCCTGCTGTTTCGGGCAGAGGAAATACACGCCCAGAACGACCGGCAGGAAAAGAAACAGAAAAATTACAGAGCTGAAAACCATTTTTCAGTTACCTCAGCATTTACGGGAACTGGTAGCTGAATACCGTTTTATTCAGAGGCATCTTATACATGTTGTAATTTGCCTTGCCGTATTTACCAACACGGTAGCCCCATTCCAGCTCTACATCATAGATATACTGCTGGCCGTTTTCCGGGATCATGATCCATGCATGATCCGAGTCTTTTCTGCCCACACCGCCGGACACCACATAGGCATCATAGCCGATCCGTCTTGCCATATAAAGGAACTGACCCGCAAAGCAGTAGCAGTTGCCCTTTTTGTGCTCGAACATGAACAGTGCGCTTTCCTCTGCCCAGGCAGTCGTTCCGCGTGCCTGATGCGGACGTGCAAGGTAGGCACCGTGGTCCCGGACATACAGATATGCTGCACGCAGCTTCTGCGATTTGGTCATGCTGGAGTTGGTGCATTCGGCCAGCGCCTGATCCACATAGCTGTCCAGCACAGCATTGCCCGAAGTATAGCGGCCGTCTGCACCAAAGGTAAGGTGACCCACCGAGCCGTTCGTCAGGAAAGAGCCGTCCTTCTGGACATAATACAGGCCGCCGTCGATCTCATGCTCACCTGCAGAGTAGGAATCGATGGCATAACCGTCCTTCGAAACGTGATACAGTTTGCCGTCGATCGTCACAAAGCCTGCCGGGTAATTGTCAAAATGGCTGCCGGTCACCGACACATGGCACAGCACGCCGTCCACCTTGACCATACCTGCCGGGTACGGATCGATCACGCTTCCCGCTGCGGAAACATGATAAACGCCATCCTCGATCTGTACAAAACCCGGCTGGTACACATCCAGCTGGCCGTCCGTATAATGGTACAGCCGGCCATCCTGCACTTCAAAGCCACTTTTTGCCGCAGCAGGCTGTTCCGCCTTTTCCGGCTGCAGAGCCTGCAGGATCCAGCTGATGCAGTTTTCCTCATTCTGTGCAGACTGTGTGGAATACTCCGCCGCCTTTGCTGCCGGCGAAAGTACGATCACAGCAGCTGCCATGACCAAAATTGTTTTTCTGATTTTCTGAAACATTTTCCATACCCCTTTGTATTGTTCATTGATATTCGTTCCAAATCTGTTCTTTCAGCTTTTTTTCCTGCCGGCTCAGCACCCTGGCTGCAATGATACCCGCAACAGCCGAGGCAATCATTCCGGCAATGCCTACTGCAAAAAAGATCTGACCCGTGGACACTTGTGCTCCCTCCTTATTTGAGCCATCCGCTTGTACGGAGCTGATCCATCAGATTTTTCAGCACCGCCATCTGCGTATCCTCTGTTCCATTGGCCTGTGCCTGCTTGTATTTTTCAACCGCTGAATCGTAGCATTTTTCCGCCTCGCGGTAATCCCGCTTTTCAGACGGTTTTGTGCCCTGCCAATCGATCAGCAGATACGCCCTCTGCATTTCAAAACGATAATCCGTCGGATACTGCTCTGCCAGTTCCTTTAGGAGCGATTCCGCCTCGCCATACTGGTCCAGCGCCTGCAGCACCGTAGCAAGGTTCAGCTTTGTGGCGATCGTAGCATATCCGCTGTCCACAAGCTCCTGCAGCCGCTGTTCGGCCTTTTCATAATACGCTTTTGCGTTTGCCTTGTCCGAAGCCGCCTGTTTCAAGGCGATATCTGCCAGCATCTCCTTCTGGAGCACAGCCTGACCTTCCGGCAGTACCTCACAGCCCTGCTCCAGGATCTGCTCTGCAGACGCCGCATCGTCCATGTTCAATGCTGCATTGGCGGCAGCAAGATATGCGTGGCTCAGCAGCTGCGTATCTTCCACCTCATCGAACACTTTCCGGTACAGTGTAATGGCCTGTTCGTACTGTTTCTGCAGCGATTTGATCTCTGCCGCAACCAGATCGCAGTCGCCCGAAGATGCGCCATTCTTCTGCAGCACTTCCAGCGTTTTCTGCGCCTGCTCCAGCTTTCCTGCATTGGCCAGCGCAATGGCAAGGCTGCGGTAGCTGTCCGTGCTGGCACCCTGCTGCTGAACTGCAAGCTGCAGTTCCTGCGCTGCATGGTCGTAATCCTGCAGTTCAATATAGCAGTTGCCCTTGATGTAGTGCAGTTTTTCCACTGAGATCGAGTCCATGTTCTTCTCCGCCAGATTTCCGGAAGCGACGGCGCTGTCCAACTGATCGATCGCGCCCTGATAGTTTCCGGTACGGTACAGCAGTACCGCCATCTGCAGATAAGCGTCCGGACGGCCGGGCTGCTGCTGGACCGCCTCTTCCAGCAAAGCCCTGGCTTTATCGTAGTCTGCACTCTGCTCTGCCTGATCTGCCTGTGCAAGGTTCAGCAGGTAGAGATTTTCCCGTTCGCTCTGCATACGGCCCAGACCATAATAGCAGCTGTATGCACTGGCAGCGAAGCAGGCTGCAAGCGCCAGCGCAATGATCCGCTTGCGCATCTGGCAGCTCTTGTAGCCCTGATCCATTTTATCAATGTTTTTCAGGGCACGCAGCATCTCCGACGCCTGCTGGAAGCGCTTTTGCTGCTGTTTCTGCATGGCCCGGACAATGATGGTCTGCATGGAACGGCTGATTTTGGGCTTGTACTGTTCCAGAGGCGTCACCGTGTCCAGCGATTTTTCGGGGTTATGCCCTGTCACTGCAAAATACAGCGTTGCACCGATCGCATAGATATCCGTTGCCATCGAGATCTCGCCATAGCTGCCCGGCGCTGCTGTATCCTGCCGGGGCATCGGTGCCGGGGTCTGCTGTTCCGGCATGATCTCGGTATCCTGCTGCGGCATCTTCCATTGCCCGTCCATGGGGACGGTTGCGCCGCTTTGTGCCGCAGGCATCGGAACCGTTTCATCCATGGGGACGGTCCCGCCCATCGGCACAGTGCCATCCATCGGCATCGTCAGACCGGCATTTCCGCCGTTTGCTGCCGGAACAGCCGACGGTCTCGGTGCTGCAGCAGCGCTTCCATTTTTTGCAGAAGCATACTGCTCCGGCGCTGCATAGCCGTCCGTCACCGCGACCGACTTTTTGTCCCTACGGAAGATCAGCGATGTATTGAAGTCGATCAGGCAGATATCGCCGCTCCCTGTGATCATCACATTGCCGGGCTTGATGTCACAATGGATAATGGCCGGTTTCTCGCTGTTTTCCTGATGCAGATACTGCACCACTTCGCAAAGCTGGCATGCCCAGCGATAACATTCCTTCTGCGTTACCGGTCCATTTTTTTGCACATACTGCTGCAGGTTTTCGCCGCTGATCCGGTCCATCACCGTATAGATGCAGCCGTCGTTTCCATAAAGCACATCGTAGATCCGCGGCAGGTACTGGTGCTTCAGGCTTTTCAGGATCGTAGACTCATTTTCCTGATTGATCTGGTGCTGATACTGGAGCTGTGTGCGCTTGATCACAACCTCAATATTCATGCCTTTTTTGTGTGCTGCAAACACATCGCCTGTACCGCCCAGCTTGTTCAGCACACGGATATTGTCATAGTCCGGGTTTGTGAACCCCAATACGATATTCTCGCTCACAAAATTCCCCCTAATTTCCGGTCATACTCTTCCGGCGCAGCCTCACCGGAAAGCCGTGCCCATACCTCGATCCAATCTTCTGTGCTGGACCGCAGGCTGCCCTGACCATCCCATTTCAGCGCCAGCGCCGTAATGTTATCGGTCTCTCCCCGGCTCCTGCAAAAGTCCACCGCCGACTGCAGCAGCTGCTGCAGCTGATCCCGGGTCTGTGTGCCGGTCAGGAGCTGATGGATCTGGTTCTCCGTCAGGTGATGGCACAGCCCGTCACTGCACAATAGCACAGCGCCCTGCTGCGGGCGCTGTCCACTTTTGAACACCGGTTCCATTTTTCCGTATCCGAGACATTGCAGTAAAACACTGTTTCGCCGGTCTGTCCGCATCTGATCCGGTGAAAGCCTTCCGGCTTCCATCTCCCGCATGGCAAGGGTCTGGTCTTTCGTCATCTGTTCCAGCGTTATTCCATCGTCCAGATAGATCCTGCTGTCACCGATCTGTGCCTGATAGAAGCGTTCCCTCGTGAGCAGCAGAGCCGAGACGGTCGTACCCAGCCGGATCCCTTCTTTTTCGGAATAGCCGCAAAGCGTCCCATGCAGCGTTTCCAGCATCCTGTGCCACGAAAGGAACACCGCTTCTTCGGTCAATCCCTCCCGGACCAGAGAAGGCAGCTGCTGTTCAAACCAGTTCTCGAACCCGCGCACTGCACCGGTACTTGCGAGTTCACCGGACTGCAGGCCGCCCATTCCATCGCATACCGTCAGCAGTGCGATCGTTTCCTGCCCGAAGTTTGAGATCCGGGCGCAGAAACTGTCCTGATTCGACAGCCTTACCGCGCCTTTATCCGTGATATGTGCCAGTTGAAGCGCCATATCAGGAACCCGCAACCACGCTGAACACCACGTCTGCCATCCGGATCGTATCACCCGCATGGAACAGTGTCGGCTTGGAGGGATCCAGACACTGTTCGTTCAGATAGGTGTGGTTCTGCGTATTGTTATCCACAATGTAATAGTTGCCGTTTTCCAGCAGGATATAGGCGTGGTCGTTTCCGAGGTAGTGGTTCCGTGTCTGGACGGTATAGTCCACGATGTCCACCGCACGACCGATGTGGAAGTTCGTGTGGGTCACATGGATGTACTGGTTCGTATCCTTCTGCACGAGATACAGTTCTCCACCGCCTGCTGCGCCGTTGCTCATCAGCGTCGTTTTTGCCATTCCGTCGTTTGCACCTCCGGACAGCAGCACCGTGCGGCCGCCCGCAGTCTGCACCGGGGCAGGCTGTGCAGCCGGCTGCTGCACCGGATACAGACACACCTGCGGCACCTCCGGCTCTTTCTGCTGGAAGGGCGATTCCTGCTCAGCGGGGGTTTCTTTTTTCTTGTCCTTTTTTCCGCCAAAAAGCCCGAACAGACCGCCGTTCTTCTTTTCGGCTTTCTTTTCCGCCTTTTTCTCTGCTTTTTTATCTGCCTTGCTCGGTTTTTCTTCCTGCACAGGCGGAACTTCTGCAAAAGGATTCTGTGCCTGCGCAAACGGGTTATCCTGCACAGGCTTCGGCTCGGCGGCTACAGGCTTGACAGGCTTCGGCTGCTGCGGTTTTGCCACCTCAGGTCGGGGTGCAACAGGCGGCTTCGGCTGCACCGGAGGTGTTGCAACAGGCTCCGGCGGTACCACACGGGCCGGTTCCGGATTCTTGTGCACCATCGGCTTCTCCTTCAGCTTGGACTCAAGCTCTCCGAACGAAAAGCTTCCGCCATACAGCAGCTGACGGGAAAGGATGGTCAGGATTTTGCTGTCCTGCGGCATCTGCTGGCCCACAAGGCGGAACACATAGTGCGTCAGCTCCGAAGGATTATAGTTCTGCCCTTTGCCTACGACCGGACGGTACAGCACAAAGGCTTTTCCCGCCGCATCCAGATAGACATGACCCGGCTCCAGATCGATCTTGCGGGGATTCAGAAGGTACTCATCGCACTCCTTCTCAGCCCTGCACAGCGACAGGAAAAAGCTGGTCAGTCTGGTCTCATGCTCCAGGATCCTTGCCGCCTGCTCCAGCGGTGTCAGGCCGGTAATGTTGTACAGCAGGCGGCAGTTTCCATTGACCCACTGGATGCTGAGGGGCAGAAACCCGGCGATCTGGTTCGAGACCAGCATCCCCCGGTCCACCTCGTCCAGCTGTTCCTCCGGGTCGAGTTTTCCCTCAAGGTAAATGGCATTTCCCTGCGTGATAACAGTATATTCCTCCATAAAGCACCATCCTTTCAACCGTTGCTCACCGGCGTTCTTACTTCCAGAGCCGGCAGCAAACTGTTTGCGTACTTTCAAATTCCCCAAAGTGGAACATTTCGATGTAAAAAAGCAGGCGGATCTTGTAAGTTACTTTTATTACCACGTCATCCCCAGATATCGTTGTCTTACCAAAGTTAATTCCTTTGGTGCCATCAACAACTCCCAAAGATTTTAAAAGTTCATCCGCTTGTTGATGGTTTCCCCCTAAAAAAGACTCAAACCGTGATTTTGCCATACTTGACACATTATAACTTTTTAACGATGTCGAATCCGAAAACGAACCGCCAGATACATCCAGCTTTTCATTGCTCCTGTCACTTATGTTTCCGGTAATTTTTCCCAGAATACTGATTGGGAAAGCTTGCAGGGTATTCACTTCCCATTTTTCATTTTTGTAATTTTCAAGTGCCAGACTCTGTCCTGCCTGCTGTAGCGCATGGCTGATCATGCTTTGAGCTGTAAACATACAAATCATACTGTACAGACTAAACATCACAATCATAAAAATGGTGAGCGCAATGCATGCTTCCAGCGCGATTGCACCTTCCACATTCTCTTTAACTATCCATTTCTTTTTCACCTTTTTCATTTTCAGTATCCTCTGTACATGATTCGATCTGTTTTCCAAATCGATTTTTTTGACATCGTTGGAACAGGAAGAACCTTAACAAAATCTCCCTTTACCTCTGCGCGCAAAGTCGTATAGGCCTTGTCCAGATCAAATGCAGGATAAGTCCCCGATATCTTTTCCGACATCGATGCATTGTTCACAAGATTTCTCTGTGTTTCCTCCATCTGTATGATATCTCCGTATCTGCTCAGCAGAGCTTTTTCACTCCAAATCATCATCAACAGAAAAAGGTATTTCTGATAATCTATGCAAAGTGATGTTCCCTTTGATTTTTCTTCTTTCTTTTTCAGCTCCTCAAAATCAAAGCCTTTTGCAGACTCTCCATCACTATTGACAGCACCATTCAATGCTACTCCAGCCTCGAAATCTGTTGCCTTTTTCTGTAGCTTTTTCTTTTTTTCTTCTGAAATACTGAGACTCTGGAGACTTTCAATCAGATTAGAGATGCCACTTCCACAGAAAAACACATCTTTTGCCGCTTTTATTGCCGGAATATCCGTCGCACCATTGCAAATCAGAACGGTATCTGCATAAGCCTCTAATGCCGTCAAGAAAGTTCCTGCTATCGCTTTTGCTATTGAGTATGGCATCACCACAGACATTGCACCTGCCAATCCTGTGCACAGCAACTGCGATTCAGCATTTTTCTTGACTGGAGTAATATCTGCCATCAGCCGTATTCCAAGAATCGTGCCAAATATCACACGCTGATTAAATTTTTCAGACTTATTTCCAACCAGAAGGTACTCCGTTTCAGCGCCGCATAGTGAATAATTTGTTTCTTCATTCGCCTGTACCCATGCCGCAAGATTGTTCTGACTGTTTGCCACTTCTTTGGCAAGCCCTCCGGAGCTTTTTATCTCCGCACCTGTCAGCGACTTTGCCGAAGCGTAATTCACACGATTGGAAGTACAATAGCTCAGATAGCTTGCCAGTAGTACCTTTTCTCCCGATGTAGAAGCAATGTTTTTAAGATTCGACACCAAATCCACGCTCTGCTTAGCCATATCAATAAAGAATTTCATATTTTTGATAAGCTTACCCAACTTCGTGTTGGCATCCTCTGCCTGTCCGCTGCTAAGCTCACCTGCTGTAGTCAATCCGTCACTTCCCTGATTTTCCTGCTCCAACACCGACAGTGCCAGTTCGATTTTTTTCAAATTCTGTTCTGCCAATCTGCCGTCGCTTTCTTCATATTTTGAATCCAACGGATAAGCATCACGGTTTTTATTCTTTTCACTCGGGAGTCCACCAAAATTATCAGCATAATATTGTGTATTGATTACGCTCTGCAGTTTTGGATCATACATCACACTTAAATCCATCAGCGTACTACCTAGCTCTGCCAGTCGCGACCATGATGTCACGCTTGAATTTGCGCCATCCACCAAGTCCTGCGACTCATTCAGAAGATTGGAGAAATTGTTAAAGTCGGAAAGCTTGCTCATATCCGTCTGATGCAACATTTCCTGCATTTTCGTGATATCATCGACATTCTCCGGAGTGATATCCTCCAGATTCAGTTTTTTCAGTTCCTCCATTTCTTTTGTCAAGCTCGACACAGCTGCACCGCAAGTCTCTGTATTATAGTCTTTCATGATAGCATTTGTCTGCGAGCTGTCTGCTCCGTCGGCTGCTGCATTCGCGATATCTTTTACATTATCTAGCTCTGCTTTTTCATCTTTCAAATTTGTTAAATTTTTTTCTGCTTCTTCCAGCTCGTCTGCAAGGGCTTTATCCAAAATCTGATTATGTGTTGATTCATATCGCTTCTTTGCTTCATCTCTTCTTTCTTGTGCATTCTTGAGCTGTTCATCCAGCGTCTCAGTTGTTTTATTTCCCTTTTCATCAGTTTTTTGTATCTGCTTTGATTCATTCAGATCTGTGATTAGAGCATCTTTTCCAAGTTTAGCATAATCGTCTTTTATAGAATTTCTTTTTTCCGCGATGGTTTTTAAATCACTGTTCAGATTTTCTGTACTCTTAATCTCATCCTGCAGAGAAGTTTGATATGCCTTTTGAGCATCCTGAGCCTTTTTTAGCGCCGCATGATATTTCTCATCATACGCATCCAGTTCCTCGATGCTTGCATCACGGGAAGGTACATTTTTTACAGTTTCCTTGAGTTCTTCGAGAGCTGTATTAAAGTCATTATAGGTCTCATCATATTTTCCGGTTTTTTCGCCCAGCTTTTTAACTTTATTTTTCGCATCCTTATACTTGGACTGAATGTCAATTTCTTTTCCTGCAATATCTGCTCCGTCACTCGCAATGTCAAAGATACCCATGAAGGGAACACTTTTCTGGAAATCATCGATAATCTTCTGCAGGCCGCCGTCTCCAAGCTCTGCGACCAGCATGGACGGGACTGTCATGTTGCTATATTCCAGAATCTGTGCTTTCAGGACATCCAGATCTGCCAGTGGATAAACCCCTTGTGCGTCCGTCATAGTACGTAAAAAACTCCGACTATCCGTCGTGTCCTGTTTGTTCAGATACTTTTCAAACTCGCTCTGAATGCTCTTCTGTCCGGTAAAGCCGTTTCCTGCCGAAGCGGATTCGCTCTGGCCAATTGCTAATAGACCAAACCTATCCTGCAAAAAAGAATCGTACTGAGCCAAGACCGACATCAGGCTGGAATCGATTGTTTCGTCCATACCGGATACCGCCGATTGATACCGCTCGACCTCGACCAGAATGGCCGCCACCGAATAAAATGGCACCAACAATAAAACAAGCAGCAATGAAATGATGCCTTTTGTTTCCTGAAGGAATTTATTTAATTTCACCTTACTTATCCTCGCTTCCACCACTGTTTTACTTATCGTATCGCTCAATCATCCACTCTATAAATGTACTGGATTAGTTTGACTGCCGCTGATAAGATTTTTTCCGTTGTACTCACAAACTTATTATCTGCAGCTTTCTCGACAACTCCATCCAGATCATTTACATAGTTGACCGTGTTGATGTAATGTGAAATATCTTTGCATACAGCTCTTCCGGTCGCACTATAAGTACATACTCCCTTGATTCCAAAAAGCTCCAGAAAGCTCCCGAACGGAATATAATACTCTGCGCTTATTTTTACCACGACATGCTTTTGCGCCGGACCGTCATAAACAACATTTGTCTCAATCTGAGGCGCACTTCTCCGCTGTGCAAAGCTCTCTGTTTTCAACAGCCACTTTCCGTACTTTTCGGCACGTTCCTGATTTTCTGATTTCAGATTTCCTCCTATGTAGCGATACGGACTAAGCGAAGTCCTTGTAGCCTTGCTGACATACCCTGTAATTGGATCAGACTCTGAATAAGCATAGGTCTGTGCGATTTTATTTGCTGCCTCATTTGCCGCATGCACTACCGTAAACTGTTGAAACAGCAGGAAGCCGTATCCCCAAATAAAGAACAGCACAAACAGCATCAGTGTGATCACCAGCAATCCTTCGATTGCCTCCATGCCGTCCTCCCGCAAACGGAGGGCATTTTCGTTCCACCGCATTTTCATGCTCTGTATCCTCCTGCGGTCAGCTGCGTTCCACACGCCAGCTGATCATCTGCGGCACATCGCTGTCCAGCGTCCGGGCCGGGCAGATCCCGTTTGCATCAAAGTAGGTTGCCTCAGCCAGCAGATAGTCGATCACCAGCGTGCCATTGCCGTTGATAAAGCCCCATTTGCCATCTTTGCAAACCGCAGCCACACCGCCGGAAAAACTCTTTGCTCCGTCATATTCCGGTTCGATCGCCACGCTGCCGTCGTTGGTTGCAAAGCCCCATTTGCCGTTCTTTGCAAAAGCAAGGCCGCTGCCCCGGTTCAGGTCCACTTCGTCCGCATCCAGTGCGCCCTGCTTTTCGCCATTTTCGTTGTACAGGTTCCACACGCCGTTTTCTTTTGCAAGGAACACACCGTTCACCAGCCATGCACCGTTTTCTGCCAGCTGGATCTCCTCATAGCTGCTGCCCTGCTGAGCACCGCTCTGGTCCACAAAGATCCAATCGCCGTTCTGCGTCTGCACGGCAGCCTTTCCGTTCTGGAACATCCCCGCTGCCTGATAGCCGTTCAGGTATTCCTTGCCGTCGAGGTCGATGTAGCACCAGTCGGAGCGGCCCTTCAGCTTTACCGGGACCAGACCGTCGCCGTATCCGTTGCCTTCTTCGATCTCCGCCATAAAGCGGCCGACCATCAGGCTCTTGCTGAGCTGGAATGCAAAGCTCTCGCCTTTTTCATCCGAGCACAGCACCACGGTGCTCTGTCCCACCGGGCCGACGAACGCATAATCCTGCGACAGCAGTTCTCCGTCAGAGCTGCTGAACAGCACGGTCTTTTCGCCGTCCCAGCCCAGATATGCACCGTCCATACCTGCCGGTGTGACCGTAAGGTAGCTCGAACCGGACACATTGCAGGCATAATATGCCTCGTTCCAATACTGCATCATGGCATCATTGAAGGCAATCTTTGCCGCATCCGCCTGTTTCAGGGTCTTTACCACAGAGTCATAGTCGCCGTCCTCATAGTAGAGCGCAGCATAGCCCTCCCAGTAATCCGCACGTTCCGGATACGCCGCCACGGCTGCCGCATAGGCATCCTCTTCCACGCTGCGGACATTGGCCGTGGCGCAGTCCTCGTAATACTCCTTGCAGGTCGCAAGATATGCATCGTACAGTGCTTCGGAAGGTTTGTTTCCGATCGCGCTCTCATAATTCTGCAGGGAAAGCTGGAACAGCTTTTTGCCGCGGTAATACTCCGCTGCTGCCACCGTGTCCTTCTGCGTTTTCACGTCACTTGCTGCAGTCATGCCCAGAATCGCCCAGCCTGCCACACAGACCGCCACAAGCGCCACCAACGCCACCAGCCGCGTTTTTTTCATCGTATAATTCCTCCTGTTTGCTTAAAATGTTCCCATCAGAAGCGTTGCCAGATACCCCAGATAAAAGAATGGTCCGAACGGCAGCCCATCCTTGCGGGTCGCCTTTTTACTGGCCAGCAGCACGATCGCCGCAACCGCCGCCAGAACATGCGAGACCAGCAAAAAGCTGAACGTTCCATAGATGCCGAAGATCAGACCCACTGCGGTGATCATCTTGATGTCCCCGTATCCGACGCCGCCGCGCGAGGCCAGCCGGACCAGAAAAAAGACCAGAAAAAAGATCACCGCCGCCGCAAGGCTGTTGACCGCCATCGCCGCCGCATCCATTCCGCTGAGCAGGAGATCCAGCACCGTGCACCCCGCAAATACCGCTGCAGTGCCCAGCACGATCTGGTTCGGGATGCGATGATTCAATGCATCAATATAAGCCGCTGCCGCAAGCAGTGCACCCAGCAGCAGAAGCCGCAAGAGGTTCGGCAGATATGTCCCGACCCGGAGCACCAGCAAAAATCCGCTCGCAAACCCGCCTGCACCCGCAAGCAGCAGCGACGCGAGCCATTTTTTCCGGTCCGCCGGTTCCAGCCCTGTTTTCTTTTTTGCGATACAGACTGCCGCAAGGTTCAGCACTGCTCCGCATCCCGCAATGATCCACTCCATATTTTCACCACTTTATTTTTTTATAAGCCAGCCGACCCAGCCAGACTGCATACATCTTACCATAATAAAAGTCACCAGCGCAGCTCCTGTAAATTCCAGTCCCATAACAAATCCATCAAGGTCTTTTTGCAGCGCCGGCCATAGATCCATCAGCAGAATGATCACCGCACAGACGATCCACACTCTGTAGTCACTGCTCTTGCCCAGGATCGCCCCAAGCACCAGATAAGCCGCTACCTTTATCAGAACCGGTGTTATATCCATTTTCTGTTTCCTCCGCACCTTTTTATTTGCGTTTCCCCCAGGCTGTACCCCAAAGCAGGAGTACAGCCTGCGGGAAACGGGTCCTGCCCCGCAAAAGGCAGGACTCGTTTTATATTTTTGCCTATTTTATCCCGTCAGTATTCTTACATTCCATCACCGATTCCGGTAACTTTTCCGCCGATATCGTTCACCTGTTTGCCCGCCGTCTCGGTAATCTTGCCTGCATACTTCACCAGAATGCCAACCAACACCAGACCGACAGCAACCAGAATGATGGTGATGATGATGTCGAGACCCTCGTCCTCTTCACGCATCTTCTGCAGCTCGTTCTTTGCCTTACCGGCGCCGACCAGAGCCTTGATGTAGAGCTTGTCCATAAACTTGTTCATAAAATGTTCCTCCTGTAGAATTTATTTATACAAGCAGACCCTCTGCCTATACCACATTAAACTGTCATGCTCATGCCGGACATTGCTGCCACCATGATGATCAGGATCACGCCGATCAGCACGATCGTGGTGGGGGCCAGCAGCTGTGCAGCGGCGTCATCGCCCTTGCGCAGCAGCATCTGCCGCCGCTGCGACATCAGCTCATCTGCCTGCTGGCGCATGATCGTTGTCACGTCAGATCCGCCCTTTTCAATGTTCTGGATGATGATGCTGGCAAACTTGCGGACCTCCGGCGAACCGGTACGGACACCAAAGTTGTAGATTGCCTCTGCGCTGGCCACACCGTTGTCCATTTCGCGGCAGGCGTCCTGCATCAGCTCATAGATGATGCCCTGCTTGCTCTTTGCAACGATGTACCATGCTTCCTTCAGGATCATGCCGCAGTTCATCAGCAGCGTCAGCTTGGACACCACATTGGAGAACTCCATCATGCATTCCGTGCTGCGCTTTTTGAGCTGGTTGCTCATCTCGTTCGCGCCGTTGGAGTAAATGACAGCCACCATGGCGATGCCCGCAATCAGCACCGCAAACACCATATATCCGTCCATGAACACTGCTGCGCAGAACGCCAGAGCCAGCACCAGCAGGGACATGGACAGGGTACGCGCCCAGTACAGCCGTGCCCAGTACTCCACGAACCTGCCGCCGTTTTCCGGGTGCAGGATCGCAGAAGCAGACATCATCTTTTTGCCGACAGCCGCATCCATGGAAAACGCCGGGAGCTGCTGCATGGCAAAGCCTGCAGCCCACAGTTCCTTATCGCTGAACTCTTTCTGCGGCACGCCTTCAATGCGCCAGTCCTCTTTTTTGCCCCGCAATGTGAAGAGAATGAACAGAGCGCCCAGCGCCGTGCCAAGGATCAGACAGACCAATTTTACAATCAGCATCACTTTTTACCTCACCGCAATGATTTTCTGGCCCCAGATATAGGAGATTACAAACAGGGCCAGCGCACCGGTCACCGCTGCAACGCCCATCGGAGAGGCAAGGTTCTGTGCAAACGTCTCGTTGGCGCTCCGCATCAGGGCAACGATCAGGACAGGAGCCAGCATGATGATATTCAGCTCCATCTCATTTGCATGGATCTTTGCCTGGATCTCATCCTCCACTTCCATCCGCTCGCAGATGATATCGTGGGTCTGGTTGATCACGCGGCTCATGTTGCCGCCGGGGCCGTAGCAGACCTGGAACACATTGTTGAAGTCCTGGATCTCCTCCACACCGCTGCGCTTTGCAAAGTCGTCCATCATCACATCCAGCGTCACATTGATCTGCCCTGCACGGCGGAACTGGTCCAGTTCCTTCGAGATCAGCGCATCGTCCGAATACTGCATACACATATCGGTATACGCCGTATTGAACGCATCGCGCACCGTGCTGTTGGCTGCCAGAGATGCCGTCAGGGATTCCAGCATATCCCGGAACTCCCGCCGCAGCGTATCCCGGCGTTTTTCGGCCAGCTGCCGGCTGCGCACCGGCAGAAATACCCTGCCGGCCACCAGACCGACCACCACAAATGCCGCCGCATTGCTGATGTAGGTCAGCATCGTCGGCACGCCGTCCTCCTGAAACAGGCCGCCATAGAAGAACTGGCTCACCACACCGCCGATCAGAAATGCCGCCACAAAGTACAGGATCTTTTCACTTTTCGTCATTTCATAATAGTGGTAGTCCAGCACGGTCTCGTTCAGCGGGTTCGTTGTCCACTGGGAAACTTCTGCCTTTTTTGCCTTTGGCTGTTTTTTTGCTTTTTCCGCACTTTTGTTCTTTTTCATCAGATTTTTCCTCTCTGTCACCAGTTTCCGCTCTGTTTATCGTTTCACCGCAGCCGGGATCTCTTCCAGCAGAAAACCCGCACGGGTCCACTTATCAGTCTGGATCATGGGGTTTTCGGTGCGCACCAGTGCTCCCGAAACATGCTGCAGCGTAGAGCTTTCATCCTCCCGGAACTCAAACAGCGGGTTCAGCCGGATATCGCCGTTCTCATCCAGATGCGGCAGGATCTCGCTGACCATCATCGTCTTACGGCTGTGGTCGCGCAGACGGGACAGATGGATCATGATATCCACCGCGCTGGAGATCTGCTGCCGGATGGCTTTCAGCGGCAAAGCCGCTTCGCCCTGCAGCACCATCGTTTCCAGACGGCTCAGCATGTCTTCCGCCGAGTTCGCATGGCCGGTGGAAAGGCTGCCGTCATGGCCCGTGTTCATCGCCTGCAGCATATCCAGTGCTTCTGCACCGCGGACCTCGCCCACAATAATGCGGTCCGGGCGCATACGAAGGCTGGATCGGATCAGGCTCTGGATATCGATCTTCTTGCTCTCGCCCGACGATGCCGTTGCATTTCGGGTCTCCAGCCGCACGATGTTCGGGATCTGGGTGATCTGCAGTTCGGCAGAGTCCTCGATCGTGATGATACGCTCATCATGCGGGATATAATTGGACAGCGCGTTCAGAAAGGTCGTTTTACCGCTGCCGGTACCGCCCGCAATAAAAATGTTGTACCGTGCCTTCACCAGCTTCTGCAGAAAGCGTGCAACTTCCGGCGTGATGGAGCCGTATTCCAGCAGTTTTTCCATGGTCATGGGCTGCTTGGAAAATTTTCGGATGGTAACGGTCGATCCGCTCAGTGCGATCGGCGCCAGCACCACGTTCACACGGCTGCCGTCTTCCAGACGGGTATCCACGATCGGGTTTGCTTCCGACACTTCGCGGTGTGCCTTGCCAACGATCAGGTCGATCACGCGGCGCAGCTCCTGCTCGTCCTTGAAGTGCTTGTCCACCCGGGTCAGCCGTCCGCTGCGCTCCACAAAGATATTGTCCGGGCCATTGATCATCACTTCGGTCACATTCTCGTCCGCAAGGATCGAGTCCAGCAGGCCGCCCAGGCCGCGGTACATCTTATAGATGCTGTTGACCGCATCCATTTTCTGGATGGGCAGCAGGTATCCGCCCCGGCTCTCCCGCTCCACCATCGAAGTGATCGCATTCAGCAGTTCTTCGTCGCTCATCCGGGTAGGCTGCAGCTCCCGGTTGATGGCGTCCAAAACCCTGCTCCGAAGGTCCTTCAGCTCTTCTGTTGTCATTTGTTACTCCTCACACCCTGCTCAGTTCAGCCGCGAATAAACTTCGCTCGTCCGCAATTCCCGAACGATCCGCTTCTTGTCCGCATTCTGATAACGGGGGATGGTACCCAGTTCGCACGCATACTTCGGCAGTTCCGTTTTCCGGCCGGCCGAACCGAACTTGTTATAAATGGCACCCACCTTGCCCACGATCAGCTTTTCATCCATGCTGTCGATCGCTTCCATCGAATCCAGCAGTTTCCGGGTCTTTTCGTTGCCTTCCGCTGTACTGTCACTGACCACCACAGTCCAGTCCGAAAGGCGGATCAGCTTCAGCAGCATCGGAGACAGGCAGCTGTCTGCGCTGATGATGCAGCACTCGCAGATACCCTTTACCGCCTGCAGCAGGCTCGCCACGCTTTCTGCACCAAAGTTCATGGCGCTGACCGGCAGATCGAATGCCGCAAAAGACCATACCTCGGTCTCATCGTCCTGCTTGAGCATACTCTGCAGTTTCATCTGCAGCTGGCCGTAGTCCGTACCGCCCAGCTGCTGCCACATGCTGATCTCATACATCACATCGGTCATGGAGCTTCCGCTCACCGCAAATGCATCGTTGCACGCATTCTGCTTCAGATTGAAGCAGATCGTGTTCCTGCCCTGTGCTGCCATGGCCGCTGCGCAGCCGGCGGCCACTGCATTTGCACCGGCACCGCCCGTTCCGTTGAGGAACAGCACCGTCTGGCCATTTGCCTGCAGCCCGAAGCTGGAAGAGCCATGGTTGCGTTTTGCCGCCATGCTCTGGAACTCACGGAAGATCTCGCTGGCCTTCTGGTACCGGCAGATGACCGGGTAGCCGTTTTTCATCTGCTCATGCTTTTCTTCGCTCCAGAATGCAAGTTCCATGCTCCGGGCGTAGCTTTCCGGTGCTGTCAGGAGTTCTTCTTCCGCGATCAGGAGATCCATCCGCCCGCCGTGTGCCAGCTGCCGCTGAAGGGCCGCTTCCTCCGTAAAAAGATAGATCTCAAACTGTACCGTTTCGTTGGCGTGCGCACTGTAGTAATTCGCAAGCCGTGCAATGTAGTCTTCCTTCTTGTCCAAAAGGCCAACTCGAACGATCATAATGTCACCCTCACTTTTCGTACAATACCTGAAACATCTTTTTCACCGCAGTTCCAGAAAATCACGCCTGCCGAAGAGCACCCCTGCCCTCCGACAAAAAATTTCAATTAAATTCTACCGCCAATCCCGCTATGGGTCAAGAGAAAGCTTTCCGAAATCCTGCTGATTCCGGCAAAAATGTTTGCGGCATCTGGCGATTTTGACAAAAGTCGGTTCATTTCTCTGGGCACTCTGTCAAATACGATGCTTCCACCCCCTTTTTAACGCAAGAATCCCCGGCAAAGCTTCTGTGCAAAGCATCTGCCGGGGATCGTTTTTCAAAGGTTACTGTTTATGATACTTGCGGTCCTCTTCCTCATAGACCGGGTCGCAGGTCAGGTACATGCCCAGACGGTTCAGGGTGCTGGTGTCCACACTGGACAGCAGCACCGTGGAGTGCACATCGCAGCCCTTGAGGTTGGGCAGCTGGTGCATGGCCGCAGCGGCCAGCTCGTTGCTTGCGGCAGAGCTGGACAGGGCAATGAGGATCTCGTCGGTGTGCAGGCGGGGGTTCTTACCACCCAGATAGTTGGTCTTGAGGGTCTGGATCGGCTCGATGGCGGCCGCACTGACGAGATCGGTCTCCTGTGGGATGCCGGCCAGCACCTTCAGCGCATTCATCAGAGCCGAAGCCGCTGCGCCCAGCAGCGGGCCGGTCTTGCCAGTGACCACGGTGCCGTCCGGCAGCTCGATGGCCGCCGCCGGTGCCCCGCCGGTGCTCTCGCTGCGGGCATGGGCCTGCTTTTCCACTTCCCGCTTGCCCACGACCATGTCGGCCTGATTCAGCAGCAGCTCCAGCTTGTACCGCTCGGCCTCCTTCACGGTGCCGGTAACCTTCTGCTCCTGCAGGCACTTGAAGTAGCGGCGCAAAATCTCCTTGCGGGAAGCTTCGCGGCAGACTTCGTCGTCCACGATGCAGTTGCCAGCCATGTTCACGCCCATGTCCGTGGGGCTCTTGTAGGGGCTCTTGCCGGCGATCAGCTCAAACATGGCGTTCACCACCGGGAAGATCTCGATGTCGCGGTTGTAGTTGACAGTGGTCACGCCGTAGGCTTCCAGATGGAACGGGTCGATCATGTTCACATCGTTCAGGTCTGCGGTGGCAGCCTCGTAGGCCAGATTCACCGGATGCTTGAGCGGCAGGTTCCAGATGGGGAAGGTCTCAAACTTGGCGTAACCGGCCTTGACACCGCGCTTATACTCATGGTACAGCTGGGACAGGCAGGTGGCCATCTTGCCGCTGCCGGGGCCGGGTGCCGTGATGACCACCAGCGGGCGCTCGGTCTCGATGTAATCGTTGCGGCCGTAGCCCTCGTCGCTGACAATGCGTGCCACATCGTTGGGGTAGCCGGGGATCCTGTAGTGGCGGAAGGTGCGGATCCCCAGCCCGTTCAGGCGCTTTTCAAAGGCTTCCACCTCCGGGGCAGCGGTGTACTTGGTCACGCACACGCTGCCCACATACAGCCCAACGCCCTGGAAGGCGTCGATCAGGCGCAGCACGTCCAGATCGTAGGTGATGCCGTAGTCGCCGCGGATCTTGTTGCTGACGATGTCCTCGGCGCTGATGACGATGACGATCTCGGCCTGATCCTTCAGTTGCAGCAGCATCTGCAGCTTGGAGTCCGGCTGGAAGCCGGGCAGCACGCGGGAGGCATGATAGTCGTCGAACAGCTTGCCGCCGAACTCCAGATAGAGCTTGTTGTCAAATTTCTTGATGCGCTCGCGGATATGTTCGGACTGCATGGAGAGATATTTGTCGTTGTCAAATCCAATTTTCATTGTTTGCTTCCTTTTCCTTCTGGCCGCTCCCCGCGCCGGTGCGCCGGGTTCTTACACAACATGCTTAGTATACCACACTCAAAAAAGCGGTTCAATGCAAAAGTCGGGCCGGGCAGCGTTTTCCAGCAAATGCGGTGTTTTGCGGGCCGGTTTGCGGCGTTTTTTGTGGAAATATTTCCTTGCCGGGGTTTCGGCTCCGGGTGTATAATAAAACTGTTCGGCAAAACGCCTTGCAAAAAAGAGAGGAAGGTCCCCATGAATCCCGCCGAAAATTATACAATTCGCTATCTTGAGACCGATGATGTCGATCAGTATAACGCCCTGCTGCGGTACACCTTTCAGGTCACCGAAGAAGAGCTGACCGCCACCGGCTGGAAGGACGATGAGATCAAGCAGTCCAAGTTTCCCGTGCTGGAACGCGCCGATGTGCTGGGCTGCTTTGACGGCAAAAGCCTTGTCTCCCAGTTCGCGGTCTACCCGCTGAAGATGAACATCTACGATACTGTGTATCATGTTGGCTTCGTCACCAGCGTGTGCACCTACCCGGAGTACACCGGCAACGGCATCATGAAACGGCTGATGATCCAGGGCCTGACCCAGATGCACAAGGAGGGCAAGAGCTTTGCCCTGCTGTACCCCTACTCCATCCCGCTGTACCACCATCTGGGCTGGGAGATCATCTCCAACAAGATCTCCTACAACATCAAGGACCGGCAGATCCCCACCAAAGTCTCTGCGCCCGGCTATGTGCGCCGCGTGGCATGGGACAACACCGAGTTCCACGAGTTGCACTCCCACTTTGCTTCCATCACCCACGGGTGCCTGTTTCGCAATTCCCTCGCGTGGGAGGAGTACTGGCGCTGGGACGAGGACGACACCAATGTGGCTGTCTATTATAATGTAAAAGATAAGCCCTGCGGCTACATGGTGTACCTCATCAAAAACGACATCATGCACATCAAGGAAATGATCTACCTGAACCGCGAGGCACAGAAAGGCCTGTGGGAGTACATCCACGCCCATGACTCCATGATCGACGAGGTGCACGGCAACACCTATTTCAGCGAGCCCATCGCCTTTGAGATGGACGACGGCGATATCAAGGAGACCATCCGCCCCTACGCCATGGGGCGCATCGTGGATGTGAAGAGTTTTCTGGAAGATTACCCCTGCGACCCGGACGGCGGCGAACTGTGCATCGAGTTGGAGATCGAAGACACCCTCCTGCCCTGGAACGACCGCACCTTCCGCGTCCGGTTTGCGGACGGCAGCTGCACCCTGACCGACGCCCCCGCCGAATACCACCTGAAGATGGGCATCGGCACCCTTTCCACCCTGCTGCTGGGCTACAAGACTGCCGAGCGTCTGTTTGAGCTGGAACGCATCGAGGGCCGGGAGGAAGCCGTGGAACGGCTGGATGACGTGCTGTTCCACAAGATCCCCTATATTTCGGACTACATCTGATAAACCGCAAAAAAGAGCCTGAAAAGGCTCTTTTTTGTTATTGTTCCGTAAACATTTCCCGTTCTTTGGCAAGTTTTTTCTCCACGGTCCAGAACCCCAGCAGCAGAATGCCTGCCACGGCATAGCAGACCGTTTCGGTCCAGATATACCCCACCGAGATCACCTGCCGCACGGCTGCGCTCTGGGCAGCCGTGCCCAGGGCCGCACTGGCATGCTGGTCGTAACCGGCATGCGCCAGTGCCGCGCTGAACGCCGCATTGGCCACCGGTGCGCTGGCCACCGCCAGCGAGCTGTACACCGACATGGTAAAGCCGTCGGTACGGATGCCGGTGCGGTACTCCACATGGTCGATAACGTCCGCCACCATGGCCACGATGAGGTTGCAGGTAGGCGCCGCGCCGAAGCATTTCAGCGCCACGCCCACCGCCACCGGGATCAGCCTGCCCTGCCCCAGCCCGGCGATCACACCGCCCACAGCACCCGCCAAAAGGCAGATGCCGCAGACCCTGCGTTTGCCGTATTTGTTGGAAAGGGGCAGCAGCAGCGCCGAAGCCGCCGTCATGGGCAGCGCGCCCATCATGGTCAGCAGCGACTGCGACGCGCCCCACGCTCCGGCGCTGCCCAGAAAGGTGTTGTCCACCACCCACTTGCAGTAGTAGGTCATGGTGCCGTTTTTCAGCGCGCCGCTCCACTGGAACAGCAGGTAGAAAATCATGATGATCCACCACATGCGGTCGGAAGCCACCGCTTTCACCTGCTGCATCAGTGTCACTTCCGGTACCTCTGCCGCAGGCGGCTCCGAAGGCTGCTCTTCTTCCTTTGCGGCCTCAAACTCGTCCTCCGGGCCGAACAGCCCCGCCATGATCTGCCGCTCCTCCGTGACCCGCTCACGGGTGTAGGCAAACTGAAGATAGATGGTTGCCCCGGTAAAGACCGCGACCCCCAGCATGGTGAGGAACCACCGGTTCAGATCATCCTTCAACGCAAAGGACACCAGCATGGGGAACACCATACTGCAGACACCCATCACGCCCAGACCCATCATGCTGTTGATGGACGCAAGCAGCCCTCTCTGGCGGCTGTCGCGGGTGGACACCGAGATCATGATAGTGCTGGCCGTGCTGTAGATGGGCGACGCAAAGGCGTAGTAGAGATTGTAGGCAATCGCGATCCACACCATGCGCGCCGTGCCGCGGAACGGCACAACGAACATGAGCACGCAGGCTGCCGAAAGCGTGAACGCTGACAGCAGCAGCCACGGTCTTGCCTTGCCCGCCAGTGCACGGGTGTGCTCGATCAACTGCCCCACCACAAGATTTGCGATCACGATGAGCACCGTGGACACCAGCTGCAGCCGGGTGAGGAATTTCAGGTCCAGCCGCAGCACATCCGTAAAATAGCTCTGCAGGATGCTGGTGAAAATGCTGCTGGATATAGTGGCCCCCATAGGGCCGAGGATATAGCCGAACAGCATCTCCGGCAGCTGCACCTTTTCCGACCGCACCCGTGAGCGGGTCAGGCGGCGGTTCCAGAAGCTTTTCTTTCGCATGAAGCGGATAATTCCTTTCTCTCCGCCGGGGATCTTCCGGCAAAGGTCTGTTTTCTTCCCGGAACTATCATAACACATTTTGCCCCAAACAGAAACCACCTTTGCAGAAAAAGCGCGTTTTCGGCGGGAAGCAGCCGAGCGGTTCCGAAAGTTTCTCTGAGGACCGTCCGGGGGTGGGGCCCCGGCGCGAAGCGTTGGGGCGGGGGCTGGAAGCACCGGTTCGTGTCCGAAGAGAAAGCTTCCGGAACCGCTCTATCGCCAACAACGCAGAACCGCCCCGGAAAACTCCGGGGCGGTTCTGCGCTTAAATCTGCTTCAACAGTTCTTCGATCTTCTCCCGGGTGGCAAGGCCAAGGCTGAACGCCGTGGCGCTGCCGCAGGCCGTGCCCAGACGCAGCGCCATATCATAACTGCCGGTCTGCATCCATCCGGCCACAAAACCGGCCACCATGCTGTCTCCTGCGCCCACGCTGTTCACGACTTTGCCCCTGGGGCAGCCGATGCGGTGCACTTTGCCGGTTTCGTCCACCAGAATGGCACCGTCGCCTGCCATGCTCACCAGCACATTGCACGCGCCCTTTTCCTGCAGGGCACGCGCTGCGGCAATGATCTCCGCGTCAGTCTTCAGCTCCCGGCCCACGATCTCGCCCAGCTCATGATTGTTGGGCTTGATGAGGAATGGGCGGTACTGCAGCACGTTGGCCAGCAGGTCCCGGGTGGCATCCACCACAGCCCGCACTCCTTTACCCTGCAGCCGGGCCAGCAGCCGTTCATAGGTATCCTGTGGCAGGCTGTGGGGGATGCTGCCCGCTAAAATCAGGATGTCGTTTTCGTTCAGCGCATCCAGCTGTTCTTCCAGCTGCCGCACGGCGCTTTCCGGAATGTCCGGCCCGGCACCGTTCAGTTCGGTTTCCTGCCCGGCTTTGATTTTCACATTGATGCGGGTCATGCCCTGTTCCAGATGAACAAAGTCGGTTTCCAGCCCCTGTTTTTCCAGCCCGCGTTCCAGCCATGCGCCGGTCTCGCCGGCCACAAAGCCCAGCGCCACGCTGGGGCAGTCCAGCTGCGCCAGCACGCCGGACACGTTGATGCCCTTGCCGCCCAGCACACAGTCCTCGCCACCGGCGCGGTTCACCTCGCCCACTTCCAGCGGTGCATCCAGACGCACCACATAGTCGATGGCCGGGTTGAATGTTACGGTATAGATCATCGTTCCGTCTCCTTTACCAGCGTGTGTTGTTTGTATCGGGGCATGGCAGCAGCTTTTACGCATCCGAGCGGGAGTAGGCGTTCTTCATCTGGCTGCTCAGCTCAAACAGGACTTTATCCAGCGTGTCGGAGGCTTTTTCCTTCAGCATGGCGGCAATGGCGTCGTTGGCCTGCACCCGCAGGGCAGCTGCTTTGGCTGCGTCCGGCTCTGCCGCAAGCTTTGCGTCATATTCGTTCAGGATCGCCCGGGCGGCGGAGACCACCGTCTCGGCATACCGCTCAATGTGGATCAGCGATTTATTATAGGATGCATCGGTCATGGCGGCGATCATCCGGCTGACCCAGTAGAAGTTTTCGGTGGACACCGTACCGGTGGTGTTGGCAAGGTACTCCGGGGTGGTGTCCACATTGGCATAGAAGGGTACCATGGTATTGAACGCATTGGACGCATAGGCGATCCACTCGATGGCACGGAAAGCCTCCGGCACATCCGGGCGCAGCTGCATCAGCGCCATAAAGTCGTTGCGGTTGATGCCGATGGAACGGTACGCGCCCTTGCTGCTCTTGTCGCCGTAGGTCAGGTACGGGTCATAGGGCGTGCCCTGATAGTGGCCGGACAGCACATATTTGATCTCTTCCGGGGTGATCTTTTTTTCCGGCACTATGCACCAGGGCAGATCGTCGGAGCGGGGGCCGTAGTCGGCATCGGGGCCGTCCCACACCCATGTGGTGGGGTTCAGGTGGCGCAGCATCCACCATGCCCGGGGCGTGTTATACACATGGTCGGCGTCATCGTGGCTGCCGAAGGCGTCCCGCGGGTTCAGGCTGCCGTCCTGCGAAAGGTTCAGATGGTGCTTTGCAAGGAACTCCCGCAGGTCCGCCGAGCACAGATGCTCTTTCTGTGCGCCAAAAGCATCTTCCAGATCAAAGCTGTCGATGCCCAGCTGGTTGGGCATGACCACATAGCTGTCATCCGGCACACGGCGTGCGATCCAGTGGTGGCCACCGATGGTCTCCAGCCACCAGATCTCGTTCACATCCTGAAAGGCAATGCCGTTCATCTCATAAGTGCCGTAGGTCTCCAGCAGATGCCCCAGCCGCTGCACGCCCTCGCGGGCGGAGCGGATGTAGGGCAAGGTCAGGAACACGATATCCTCTTCGCCGATGCCGCCGGGCACCTCGGGCGTTTCGCCCTTTGCAGGCTGGTACACCACCAGCGGGTCTGCGCCCAGCACCCGGGAATTGGAGGTGATGGTCTCGGTGGCGGTCATGGCCACATTGGCCGCATTGACGCCGCCTGCCGCCCAGATGCCTTTGCCCTCCACGGCGTTGGGCATGGCGGTGAACCGCATGGCTCCTTCCGGCAGAGGCACTTCCACATGGGAGAGCACCGAGCGGTACACCTTTGGCATCTGCTCCGGGTGAATGGCCGCGAATTTTTTGGCGGTGAAATGACCCGCGCCGGAATCGTCGTTGCGGGCGATCATAGTGGAGCCGTCGTAAGAAGCATTTTTACCGACTAGAATCGTCGTACAAGCCATAATAAAGAATCCTCCGTTTCGGTTTGTTCTGGTTTACTACGGCCTATTGTAGTCCTTTTGCGCCGGAAAGGCAAGGGCGCTTTGGACTGCGAGCGCAAAAAGGCCGCCGTGCGTACCAATCGCACAGCGGCCGGAGAGAGAGGCTTTTTTGAATTTTTTACTCAGCTGACCAGTAGAAGTCGTCGCCGGGCATTGCGCCGCCCACGGCTGCGGGGTCGGCATCGAACAGCACCTGCAGATAAGCGGATGCATTGGTCTTGAGGTCATCGCCGGTCAGGCAGACGATGTTGCAGTTGGGCAGAGCCTTCTTTGCAATGGCAGCCTTTGCCACAACGCCCTGCTCCTCGCACAGAGCAGCTGTGCCGTCCAGGTCGGTGTTGGCAGCATCTACGCTCTTTGCGTAATCAGCGAGGAAAGCGGCCACCACATCGGGGTGCTCCTCGGCGTACTCCTTGCGCACCACGGTCACACCGGTGATGAGCTGGGTATCGCAGACCTTGTTCCACTCCTCGGTCAGGTCCAGTGCCACACGCAGGGTGTCGTCCTGCAGGCCTGCAGCGGTCACATAGGGCTGGGGCAGGACGGCAATGGCATCCTCGGCATTGGCCATCTGGGCAGTCACCTCGGTGGCCTCACTGTAGTATTCAATGGTCACATCCTTGTCCGGGTCGATGCCGTTCTGGGTGAGCAGATAGCGCAGCACATACTCGGGGGTAGTGCCCTTGCCGGTGGACAGGATGGTTCGGCCCTTCAGATCTGCCATGGACTGGACGGTGTCGCCCTTTTCCACCACATACAGCACGCCCAGCGTGTTGACCGCCACGGCCTCGATGCCGCCGCTGGTCTTCTGGTACAAAGTGGCAGCCAGATTGGCCGGGATGGCAGCCATGTCCAGTTCGCCCTTCATCAGCAGGGGAACGATCTCGTCGGCTGCACCGTACAGCTGCAGGTCATAGTCCATGCTGGCAGTGCCGTCGGCTTCCATGCTCAACAGGTTGACCAGACCCATGGTGGTGGGGCCTTTCAGGCCGGCAATGCGCAGAGCCTCGGTGGCGGACAGCGGTTCGGACACAGTTTCCTCACTGGAAGCTGCCTCGGAGACGGCCTCGCTGGAAGCCGCTGCGCTGGAAGCGACAGAGCTGGAAGCTGCACCGCCGCAGGCGGCCAGACCCAGCGCCATGGTCAGCGCCAGCAGCAGAGAAACGATCTTCTTCATAATGTAGTTTTTCCTCATCTTTCCCAAGACAGTCCGTTTTCTGCCGCCGCAGAATCGTCCGGGGCGGCGAACAGACGGTCTTTTCCAAATTTTCACAGAGCAAATTTCCAAAATCATTTGCTTTGCGGGTCTAAGTTTACTATAATAGGGATAAAAATACCGTTGCGTGTGCAACGGAATTGCAGGAGGGCTGTGGGAGCCTGCTGCTTTCCCACGGATATGCGATGAAAAGTTATCTTCCGCTGTTACGTTCCACCTCTTTATTTGCCGGTCTCTCTGCCGAAGAACTGCAAACCCTGCTCACCCAGCTGGGTGCCGTGATCCGCAGTTACGGCAAGGGCGAAGCCCTTGTGCTTGCGGGCGAGCCGAACCACCGGGTCGGTGTTGTGCTGTCCGGCGAGCTGGAAGCCTACCGCCCCGGCCCGCAGGGTGCCCGCATCCCCATCACCCGCATGGAGCCGGGCGGCGTGTTCGGCGACGTACTGGGCGGTTCCAGCCTTGCCAGCCCGGTGACCGTGCTGGCGGCCTGCCCATGTGAGGTTCTGCTGATCCCCTACGAACGGCTGCTGCTCTCGGACGGCAGCCCCGCCCACCAGCAGACCCTGCGCAATCTGGTACGCACCATCAGCGACAAATATTTTTCCCTCTCCCGCCGCATCGACCTGCTGGTGCTCAAAAGCCTGCGGGCCAAGGTGTGCGCCTATCTGCTGAGCGAAGCCGAGCGGGCCGGAAACATGACTTTCAGCATCCCATTCTCCCGCATCCAGCTGGCCGACTATCTCAACTGCGACCGCAGCGCCCTCTCCCGCGAGCTGAGCCAGATGCAGCGGGACGGCCTTCTGGACACCTATAAGAGCAGTTTCAAGCTTTTGGAACCGGACACACTGCGCCAGATGGTGCAGTGACTGCGGAAGTTCTATTTTTATAAGGAGTTCTTTTCTATCATGTCAAAACCGATTTTATGGATTGTGATTCCCTGTTACAACGAGGAGCAGGTGCTGCCCATCACTGCCCCCATGTTTCTGGATAAGATCAACGGCCTTGCCGCACAGGGTCTTGTGAGCGAAAAAAGCCGGGTGCTGTTCGTGAACGATGGTTCCCGGGACAAAACGTGGAACCTCATCCAGCAGTTTGCTGAACAGGATGAGCATTTTATCGGCATCTCCCAGAGCCGCAACCGCGGCCACCAGAACGCTGTGCTGGCCGGTCTGATGGAAGCCCTGCACAGCGGCACCTGCGACATCACCATCTCCATCGACTGCGATGGTCAGGATGACATCAACGCCATGGACGAGATGGTGCGCAAGTATCTGGACGGCGCCGAGGTGGTGTACGGCGTGCGCAGCCGCCGGGACACCGACACCTTCTTCAAGCGGTTCACCGCCGAAGGCTTCTACCACGTCATGAACGCGCTGGGCGCAGATATCGTGTTCAACCATGCCGATTACCGTCTCATCAGCACCCGCGTGCTGGAGAGCTTTGCCGATTACAAGGAAGTCAACATCTTTCTGCGGGGCATGGTGCCGCTGGTGGGCTTCCCGCACGAGGTTGTCACCTACGAGCGCCATGAGCGCCTTGCCGGCGAGAGCCACTATCCTCTGAGCAAAATGCTGGCACTGGCCTTCGACGGCATCACCAGCCTTTCCAACAAACCCATCCGCATCATTACCGGGGCCGGCCTTGTTGTCAGCCTTGTGGGCTTTATCGGGGTCATCTGGGCGATCATTCAGGCCGTGATGGGTTCCTCGGTGGCCGGCTGGGCCTCCATCGTGTGCATTGTCTGCTTCATGAGCGGCGTGCAGCTGGTGTGTCTGGGCGTTATCGGCGAGTACATCGGCAAGATCTATATGGAAACAAAGGCCCGCCCGCGCTACATCATCTCGGAGCGCACCTGGGCCCCCTATGAAAGGAAGTATCACGGATGAGCAAACAGAGCTGGCGGGGCAGCACCCTGCTGAACCCGGAACCGCCGGTGCTGGTCTCCTGCGGCGGGCTGGAAAAGCCCAACCTCATCACCATCGGCTGGACGGGCACCGTCTGCACCCAGCCCAGCATGGTATCCATCAGTGTGCGGCCGGAGCGGTACAGCCACCATCTCATTCAGGAGAGCGGACAGTTTGCCATCAACCTGCCCACCGAAGCGCTGGTGCGCTCCATCGACTGGTGCGGCGTAAAGAGCGGCCGCGATGTGGACAAATTTGCTGCCTGCGGCCTGCACGCAGCACCCGGCAGCGTTCTGACCGGCTGTCCCATTCTGGAAGAAAGCCCGGTCAATCTGGAATGCAAAGTTACTCAGATGATCCCGCTGGGCAGCCACGACCTGTTTCTTGCCGAAGTGGTGGCCTGCGACGTGGACGAGAGCCTGCTGGACGAGACCGGCAAGCTGTGCCTTGACAAGGCAAAACTGATCGTCTACAGCCATGGCGAGTATCTGGCGCTTGGCAGAAAGCTGGGCACCTTCGGCTACAGTGTGCGCAAGAAAAAGCCCGTAAAACGTAAAAAATAGCAGAAAGGCGATGCCATGCGGCATCGCCTTTCTGTTATTTACTCTCCGTGCTTTACCCGCTGGATATCCCCCAGATCATAGGGGGTGTTCTGGTAGACATAGTAGTTCAGCCAGTTTTCGTACAGCAGATGCGCATGGGCACGCCAGCGGAACAGTGGCGGCTTTGCCGGGTCATCGTCCGGGTAGTAGTTCACCGGCACATGGATGGGCAGTCCCTTGGCCACATCCCGCTTGTACTCGGCGTCCAGCGTGTACTTGTCGTACTCCGGGTGGCCGGTGACGAAGATCTGCCGCCCGTTCTCAGTGCTCATGAGGAACGGCCCGGCTACGTCGCTCTCGGCGAGGATGCGCAGGGCATGGCAGTTGTCCACGTCCTCCCGGCTGATACCAGTGTGGCGGCTGTGGGGCGCATAGAACACCTCGTCGAAACCGCGCACCAGCGGATTTGCCGGGCGGGTGACCCGGTGTTCGAACACGCCGAACATCTTTTCGGGCAGCAGCTGCTTGTGCACACCGTAGTGGTAGTACAGGCCCGCCTGCGCACCCCAGCACACATGCAGGGTGGAGTAGACGTTTGTCTCGCTGAAATCCATGATCTCGCACAGCTCCGGCCAATAGTCCACCTGCTCAAAATCCATGGTCTCCACCGGCGCACCAGTGATGATCATGCCGTCGTAGCGGTTGTGCTTCACCTCTTCGAAGGTCTTGTAGAAGGACTCGAGATGCGCCGCCGAGACGTGGGTAGCCGCATGGCTGGCCGTCTGCAGCAGGGTCATGTGCACCTGCAGCGGGGTGTTGGCCAGCAGCCGGGCGATCTGGGTCTCGGTGGTGATCTTGGTGGGCATCAGGTTCAGGATGAGGATCTCCAGCGGGCGGATATGCTGGGCAAGGGCGCGCTCCCGGTGCATGACAAAGACGTTTTCTTCGTACAGGGCATCGTAGGCGGGCAGGGTCTTTGGGATGATCAGCGGCATAGTTTCGCACTCCTAACGATTTAGAATAGCCTCCGCTGTCGCTCTGGCTATTTCAGCGGAATTTATTTTTATATTCTGCATTTGTCATGCCCTGCGGGGCGCTCCGAATGCTTTTTTCACAGAAGGGGTCGTAATGGGAAACAACAGCTCCGCCCCATGAGGCACACCGGAGAACCATTCACCGAGAAAGCCCGGCCATGCAGCTGACCGGACAGAATCAGATCTTGTCCAGTGCCTGCGCGATATCAGCGATGAGGTCCTCGCTGGACTCCAGACCGCAGCTCATACGCACCAGCTCAGCGGGCACACCGGCAGCCTTCAGCTGTTCGTCGTTCATCTGGCGGTGGGTACTGGAAGCCGGGTTCAGGCAGCAGGTACGAGCATCGGCCACATGGGTCTCAATGGCGGCCAGCTTCAGGTTCTTCATGAAGGTGCTGGCTGCTTCGCGGCCGCCGGCCAGACCAAAGCTGACCACACCGCAGCTGCCATTGGGCAGGTACTTTTCGGCCAGTGCATGGTAGGGGCTGCTCTCCAGTCCGCAGTAGGTCACATAGGCTACCTTGGGGTGGTTCTCGAGGAACTTTGCCACAGCCAGACCATTCTCGCAGTGGCGCTGCATACGCACATGCAGGCTTTCCAGACCGAGGTTCAGCATATAAGCGTTCATGGGAGACTGCATGGAGCCGAAGTCGCGCATCAGCTGAGCAGTCGCCTTGGTGATGAAGGCGCCTTCCTTGCCGAAACGCTCGGCGTAGGTAATGCCGTGGTAGCTCTCGTCCGGGGTGCACAGGCCGGGGAACTTTTCGGCGTGAGCCATCCAGTCAAACTTGCCGCTGTCCACGATGGCGCCGCCCAGCACGGCGCCGTGGCCGTCCATGTACTTGGTGGTGGAGTGGGTAACGATGTCCGCGCCCCACTCGAAGGGGCGGCAGTTGACCGGGGTGGGGAAGGTGTTGTCCACGATGAGCGGCACGCCGTGGGCGTGGGCAGCCTTGGCAAACTTTTCAATGTCCAGCACGGTCAGAGCCGGGTTTGCGATGGTCTCGCCGAACACGACTTTGGTGTTGGGCTGGAAGGCTGCGTCCAGCTCTTCCTCGCTGCACAGCGGATCCACAAAGGTGGCCTCGATGCCCATCTTCTTCATGGTGACCGAGATCAGGTTGAAGGTTCCGCCGTAAATGGTGCTGGATGCCACGATGTGGTCACCGGCAGAGCACAGGTTGAACAGGGCAAAGAAATTTGCAGCCTGACCGCTGGAGGTCAGCATGGCGGCGGTGCCGCCTTCCAGCTCGCAGATTTTTTTTGCAACGAGGTCGCAGGTGGGGTTCTGCAGGCGGGAATAGAAGTAGCCGTCGGCCTCCAGGTCGAACAGCTTGCCCATATCCTCGCTGGTGGCGTACTTGAAGGTGGTGGACTGGATGATGGGGATCTGGCGGGGTTCGCCGTTGCCGGGGGTGTAACCGCCCTGCACACAGATGGTATCGCGATTCATACTACATACTCCTTTACTGGGTTGTTCTGTATAGCACAATTCCCCGCAGGAGGGCAGGCCTCCGGCGGGGAATTGAAACGTTAATTTTTCCCTGCCGGATGGTCTGGCAGTATGGGTAGATGGTAGGTGACGTCCCGGGAGCTTTCTCTTCAGACACGAATCGGGCCATTCCATTGCCCGCCCTATTGCCTTCGGCAACAGGGTCCCACCCGCCGGACGGTCTTCGGAGAAACTCCCGATCCGCCACCCGGCAAAGTCTATTTGTACAAGCGGTTACTTCCGCAGGCGCTTATCGCTCCTGGTTGCCCACAGAGTGCCCGCGGTCTGGAACACCTGCACCATGAGCACCAGCAGGATGACGCAGACGACCATGATGTCGGTCTGGTAGCGGTAGTAGCCGTAGGACAGAGCGATCTTGCCCAGACCGCCGCCGCCAATGACGCCGGACATGGCCGAGTAGCCCAGAATGGTGGTCAGAGCCGTGGTCATGCTGGAGATCAGGCCGGGCAGGCACTCGGGGATCATTACCTTGGTGATGATCTGGAACGGGGTGGCACCCATGCTCTGGGCAGCTTCCACCACGCCCTCATCCAGCTCGCGCAGGCTGGTCTCCACCAGACGCGCCACGAACGGGAAGGCTGCCACCACCAGCGGAACGATGGTGGCCTTGGTGCCCACCGTGGTGCCCACGATGGCACGGGTCAGCGGGAACACGCAGATCATCAAAATCAGGAAGGGCACACTGCGCAGGATGTTGATGACAATGTTCAGGATGTGCATCAGCCAGCCGGGCAGCGGCAGAACACCGTCCTTGTCGCCGGCCACCAGCAGCACACCCAGCGGCAGACCCAGCACCAGCGCAAACGCGGTGGAGAGCACCGTCACATAAAAGGTCTCCCAGATGGCAAAGCCATAATCTGCAATGCTCATTCGCCGGTCACCTCCTCTACCGTAATGCCGGGTTCGGCGCGCATATAAGCGGCCGCCTGCTTTGCCTGCTCCACATCGGCAGGCAGTTTGAGCAGCATGGAGCCGTAGCACTGGCCGCTCAGGTCACGTGTATCGGCGCTGAGCACCGACACCAGAATGCCTTTTTCTGCCGCAAGGCTTGCCACCAGCGGCTTTGCGGCGGAGGAACCGTTGAAGGTCACACGCACCACATGGTCGTCCGGCGCAAAGCTGGACAGATCCCGGGCGGCGCTGCCGCCGTTGGGAGCCACCAGACGCTTTGCCGCAGCGGTCTTGGGGTTGGCGAAGATCTCCTGCACCGCGCCCTCTTCCACCACGACACCGCCGTCCAGAATGGCAACATGATCACAGATCTCTTCCACAACGCTCATCTGATGGGTGATGACCACCACCGTGATGCCCAGCTTCTTGTTGATGTCCTTAATAAGGGTCAGGATGGCATGGGTGGTGTTGGGATCCAGCGCGCTGGTGGCTTCATCGCACAGTAGCACTTTCGGGTCGGTCGCCAGTGCGCGGGCAATGGCGATGCGCTGCTTCTGGCCGCCGGACAGCTGTGCCGGATAGGCGTTGGCCTTGTCGGGCAGGCCGACAACTTCCAGCAGTTCCTTTGCACGCTTTTCGGCATCCGCCTTCTTCACACCGGCCAGCTCCATGGGGAAGCAGATGTTTTTCAGGCAGCTGCGCTGCATGAGTAGGTTGAACTGCTGGAAGATCATGGTGATATCCCGGCGGCGCTCACGCAGCTGTGCCGGGGTCAGGGTCTCCATGGCGGTGCCGTCGATCACCACGCTGCCCTCGGTGGGGCGCTCCAGCAGGTTGATGCAGCGCACCAGCGTGGATT